>Ga0172382_10001077_pt1 | contig 49783 bp, 34 predicted proteins | sample Leawel138RmetaG_FD_122245 | JGI IMG/M metagenome (GOLD analysis project Ga0172382, IMG submission 122245) | Leachate microbial communities from a municipal landfill in Southern Ontario, Canada - Leachate well 138R metaG | ecosystem: Engineered > Solid waste > Landfill > Unclassified | place... | reverse complement strand
GTTTTTGCGCGGGTATTCATGTTGTAGTAAAAGGTAACGCCTTCAGGCGTTCGCACCTTCAGCCCGTCAGAGGCCCGCCAAAAACCCGCCGCGCTTTTCTTCGCGACATATTCCTCCACGCCTCTTTTTATCCCGCCCATGATCTGTCCGGACGGGGCGGCCGATATCCCGGCGAGCACCCGCATACCGTCGATGAAAAAAACAATTACATCGGCAATGCCGTGCCTGCGGAGAAATGCCCGGAAATCGGCGATCGACCGTTCGACTATTTCCGTTCTGTAGGTGACGGGCGCCGATGAAAAAAGGCTTGTCAGTTCATTGAACTGCCTCGAGGGAAAGGGAAAAAGGCATTTAAAATAATAAACAAATTCACTGTCGTAATCGCCGGATACCATTGCACCGGCGATATCTGGCACCCAGGAATCCCCGTAGATAAGAGGCAATAGGGAAGAGTTGCATGATACTTCGAAAAAACGCTCCCAGAAGGTCTTCGAATTTGCCGCCGAAAGATAAAGGCCCGTTTCAATCGATCCCGGATGGGGATTCTTGAACAGGAGAAGCACCTTCCTTCGATGCGGACCGGCGGCCCGGGGGACTATCTCTTCCGTATTGTAGAAGATCGTGCAGGCGTCGTCATCGTATGCGGTGATTATCCGTCCAATCGCCGCATACTTCGAATCTTCGAGAAGCTTCGATTTGACATTCGCATACTCAGTGTGGCTGGCAAAGCGGACCCTTTCCTCTCTTATGATTCCCTTCATGTCGGTTCCCTTTTACCGCTGCCCATGCGATACCGATTCCTGAGGCCCTCTTGTCAGGCCCAATTCTCGATTTTCAGATCGGGAATACGGGAAAATTCTTTCTCGTTGTTGGTTACTAACGTGGAGGCGGCCGAGAGTGCATGTGCCGCAATCAACATATCGAGCGATCCAATCGGTGTGCCCTTCTTTTCCAGATAGGTCCTCACGTCTCCATAATATCGGGCGGCGTTATCGTCGTATGGAAGAATTTCCAGGGGGGCGGCAAACTGTGACAGTGCCAAGAGGTTTTGCTCCGGCTTCGAGCTTTTTTTCGCACCGTACATAAGTTCGCTCAACGTAATAGAGGAAATGCCGATATCCGAAATCGGTGTGCGTTTAAATCGTTCTATCACGTCCGCCGGTTTACGTTTGATAACATAGATGCAGATATTTGTATCGAGCATGTACCTCATTAGAATGCGTCCCTGTCATCCTCAGTCGGCTGATTCCTCTCTTCCATAAAGTCGTCGGTGAACTGGCCCAGGCTTTCGACCAGGGGTTCCCAGGGATCGTCTTTGGGTATAAGCACAATCACATTCCCTATTTTTTTTATGAACACATCCTTCCCCGGCAACCTGAACTCCTTGGGCAGTCTTACCGCCTGGCTTCGCCCGTTTATAAAAATTTTCGCGGTTTGCATGTCCGATACTCCTTTGAAATTGGAATATACCACAATATATACCGCAGCATGATCTGAGGTCAAACAGAAAGAATAGGCACCAATGTTGAACTTATCCCTTTGTTATACAATACACTTTTTTTATCGTTTGGAGTATTTCTCCCGCATCAATTCCCTTGATGTCCATCTGCTTCAGTATCTGAGTGCTCAGCTCCGGTTCAACCGCCCTGATAAATGCATCTATCTCGTTACGGATAGTGTCGGGCAACGCAATGCGCAGTTCCGGTGACAGAACTCGAAAAAGACGAAGCACATCGTTTCGATGCTTTTTGATATCCCTGCTGTCAACCTCGCCTCCTCCGGCTTTCCGCCATACCAGATCCAGCCAGGCGCGCGCTTTGAGGGGGATCAGGCATTGCTCGTCAATGATCGAAATACCTTCAATTTCTCGTTTATGCGCATGAAGAAAGTGGTAATAGGTCTCATCTAACAGAATCGCCGAGAGGCTGCTAACATCTTCACTGACAGGAATGGGAGTCAAGTGGCTTTCGTCCTCAAGAACCAGCGTATCGGGTTTTCGGGAGAATAACTCCAGCATAAAGGGGTAATCCGGCACGGCCGGTTTCCAAAAGCGATAAAAAATCTTATGCCCTGTGCTCTTTTCCTTATTCTCATATCCGGCCTGCTTGACAAAATTCCAGAAAAGGATTCCGAATTCGGAGTCCAGGGCTTCAAGACAAAGAACAATATCCAGATCCTTCGTAGCACGCGGGTTAATCCCTGCTTCATTCAACACGATCCAGGCGGCCGCACCGCCGATGAGCACATAGCGATCCTGGTACCCTGCAAAGTGGGCGGAGAACTTATCGAGTCCTACGACCATTCTATTTTCTCCATCATTTCCTCCAAGGCGGCTTCTATGCGCTCATCGTCGTCTTCTCGCAAGCTGAGATAGAGCGAAAAGACATCGACTTTTCCTTCTTTGGAAAACAGCACAGGATCGTAACGCCATAGCTCGACGAGACAGGTTCCATCATCTTGCACAGGAATTATTTCAATTTTGTCGGCAATTCCTTTCCAAGCCCGGCGGCCCATTGCATAGACAGGTTCTTCCGGAAAAGCGAGCATGCTCAGGCCCGCCAGAGCGGTTTCTCCCGCCTCTATACGCAATTCCGGCGCAAGCAGGCTTTCTCTGACACGGACCTTCGTACGAACCGGTGTCTGCATGAAGGGCTTAGCTTTGTCCCATAGAGTACGTGTCCCCTCCATAAAACTCAGCAACCGTTCTCGACCGCGGCGCGTAACCAATCCAAGTTTATTGGCCTCTATCTCATCGATCGCACGGGACATGCTCATGGTGGTGTAGCGCAGTTTTTGAGACAGAATTTTGGGAGTTGCAGTATCAATCATGCCGCCCTTCAGCGCATAGATAAGAACTGCCTGGGTCGAAGGGCTAAGGACCCGCACAGGCAAAGGGGCCCTCTTGGCCTTTTTGGCCTGGACGGCAAGACCCAAGTCAGGCCAATAGAGCTGCCGCCCGGGAACAACGAAAGGGATTTTTCGCTCAATCAACCTTCGTCGCACGTAACCGGGCAGATCCCGGACAATCAGACAGTACACCTCAAGATTGGGAATTCGAGTCATTATTTGGCGCAGATGTTTTTCGAACAGGGCTGGCCGAAAATCGACATTCTCTATGAGTACGATTCCCACAAACCGGCGGCGTCCGATTATAATTTCCCGCAGAACATATCGTTGAGCCAGGTATTGAGGAAGTTCTACGGGAACAGGATCTCCCCAAACTACCGCTTGCCCTGCCATCCCGGAAACATATGCCGTAAATTCGTGAACGAGTGTCTCCATCGCACACACCGTAACATTTTTTCGTACGATAACATTTTTAATGTTACGTTGCAATATAAGTTTATCTATTTGTATATATTTAGATATGCAGATGATGACAGTGCCGTATATTATTTCGAGGGCGGGTCATTTTTCGGTGATCACAGCGGGGTTCTCCGGGGTTCCTTTTCACTCTTTATTTCTTCTCGACAGTTGTCCGGAATTTCAGGACAACTAATAACCTCCGCATTTTGCAACGGTTCTCCGTCAACGACTCAGTGTTTTAGCAGCGAGACAGCAGTTGTACTTTTTGCATCAACTGATTTTTAGACCCCATTTCACACTTTTTCTAAACCCCGTTAAAATGAGTAGCAATATATTGTGCTGTCTCACTTATGCTCAATTCTTGTGACGTATTTCCGCTTCGGATATAAAATTTTTCGTGCTTCATGCCATTCTCATTTACAATTGATAGATAGACGGGCTTCACGCTCCTTTTAATTTCAACCTGACATATTTCATTTTCACCAGAAACTGGAAAGCTTATTTCTAAATTGCTAGACGCAAAAACTTTTCCGAAATTGTTATTAATGAGATTCCGAAGATGTAGCTCAAACTCGTCACGGTTGCCTTTTAATGATGAAAAATCTCGCTCTAGACCAATGATTTCACCATCGTCATTAACACCGATGAGGAGGGTGCCGCCTTCCGAATTACTAATAGCAGTAATAGTTTTAAGAATAGCCTGCTCTAAGCGCTTATTAATATTGCTATGTTCATAATCCCATCTAAGAGAAGACTTGAATTCCACTCCAATACCTTCGCCCTTTGAGATTATATCTTCTATTGTGGTTTCGACCTCGGTATCAATTGTATCTGTTATGCTATCTAAAAATATATTAAGTTCTTTTGATAGAATAGCTCTTCTGTTTTCTAAAAATAATTCGAATTTTTCTAATTGCCAAAGTTCTTGATTTTCGGGAATACATTGAAGTTTCAGTGCATTGGGGAATTTAGTTTTTACCTCTTTAAGATAGTCTTCAGCTAACAGATTAGATTTTGTTCTGTTTGCAGTCTGGGTAAGGATTGCCCGATTGGTAATTTCCTGTGCAAGAGAATATTTGAAGCGGTTATTTAAATCATATCCATTTTTTTTTAGTACTGAATAAGGAAAAATATGATCCCATTCCAGAGAATAATTTTTCCCCATATTTTTTCTAATACTTACTCCGGTGCTTAAACATATGGCGTTTTTACTTTTAAAATACCAGCGCATGAGGCTGTAAAGAGGATTGCGAATGTCAACTCCAATGAATTCATCCTTGCTGATCTCAAGTGGTCGCTCAAGTTTAATTATATTAAGAAGATCATCAAAGGGGGTCGCGGATTTGACTGCAATACCGACATCCTTATCCAGTTTCTGAGGCATTTGACTTATATATCGCTGCCGGATTTGGGAGTAATAGAACCATTTCTTAATTTTATTTATTTCTGCCTGAGATAAATTTTCTTTACCTTTGTTAAAAACGTAAATGATAATAGGTACCAAAGCATACACAGAATTGATTTCTTTCGTATGGTCAACATACATCTGACTCTTGAGTAAATTTGTCACATAGTCAAGGGTATGCTTTTCTAATAAATCCCACGCTGCTTTCATTCTTTCAAGATTGTCAGAATTATGGAGTTTTTGAAGTTCAGAACCACCATTGTGAAGCACTCCCATCATGACATAAACAAAAAAGTCCAGATTAAAAACAAAACCATCTCTTTCCATTTCTCTGAGTTTATTCTTAAATTTTTCTCTTACTTTTGGCCAGTATCCAGATATCTGAGCTAAGGCCAGTTCTGCATCTGTAAGATTAACTCCACTTGCGTTCACGATATAGAAAATATCTATTGCTTCTTTCAAAGTAGCCTTAATTGGGATTGACTGTTCTATAAATTCCCTATCGGGTATCTTCTCAATAGCTTTAAAATTATCATCAATTAAATCATCTCTTTCTCGAGACACTTCCTCGGTTTTTTCAAGCTCTCGGACAATGTCCTTTGCTCTGATTTTCTTTTTGAAAATATCTGTCAGGTGAACCCATAACGGGTTATTTGCCATTTTTGTTCGTTTGAAATATTCAAGTTCAAGCGTCTCAACATTAATATAAAGATCACGTGGATCATGTTTTATATCATCTTTTGTATAGTAGTGAGGTATCTCACCGCGTATGAGCATGTAAAGAGTAGTTATACGCTGTTGTCCGTCTAAAATAAGTTTGATAGCCCCCTGCCGTTCATCATATTCTTTTTTACTTTTCAGTTCCGGAGGATTATTGGTTTCCCATGTGAGCATAGTACCCGTAGGATATTCTTTAACCAAAGATGATATTAATTCCTTTGCATCACTTTTTTTCCAAACATATTCCCTCTGAAAAGCAGGAACAAATAATTGATATTCATCTATTTTATCTAATATTTGGTAAATCTGCATTGTCACCTCCTCACACAAAGAAATTTCTAAAAGCTGATATTGGAAAGTTAGTAACTAGCAAGTTCCTGATCTTACTTCAAATCCTAAATGATTTCTGTTCTATTCCATGATGATACTGTCAGATTTTATCAGTAATTCTTTACGTAATTTTGGATTGTTAATGTGATAATATAAGTTGAACTCATATTTTTGTTCTTTGAGCATACAACGCTATTATTTTCGGTATGTTCGAGCGATCGGTAAAGGGCATGAAATCCGCTGGTATAAAAGTATCCCACAAGACAGTCGAAGAAGCGGGAACCTTTTATCAAAACCTCAAATCGTGCTTTAAGGTTTTGCGCTTTTTCGTTGGTAATAAAGGTCAAATCCAATTGTGCCATTTATGGTGTCCCTGCTTTTAATTATCTGGCGACTCGAGCACAGCATGAATTTAAGAGCTATAAAAAACCTCGTCTCTTCTTCAGAAATCGGGGTTTCCTGTATAGACCTTTTTCATATCAGGGCCTTCTTTTCGACATCTGGGAGATCTGCATCGGATTCCAGGGATCGGGTTCCCGCCGGTCACGTGTAAGAATTACTTTTGTGGAAAAGGAAAGTCAAGGGAAAACAAGAGAAAAAAGATAATAAACAGAGATGTTTGTCCTCGTTTTCCTGCTTTTGAATATTCTTAAGGTTTTCATTGATATTGTTGACGAAATTGCTTATATTTTTCGCCGTGACTTTATCGGAGACAGCACTTCCAGTCTACGCTCTCCTGTTGAGAGCGCTTTTTATTTAAATTCCGGCAGGTACGGTTTATCAAACAAAGGGGGATTTCTCCATGAATCAAAAACCGGAAGCACCGCCTGATGATTCGACCGGCATCGCCCGCGAGATTTTTGAACGGCAGAGAGCAGCCTATCTGAAACGCCCCTACATTCCTTTGGAGGAGAGACTCCAGACATTAAAAATGCTGGAACAGATACTGGTAGACAATCAGGACAGAATCGCCGACGCGATTTCGGAGGACTTCGGTCACCGTTCCGTTCATGAAACAAAAATCCTTGAAATATACCCCTCAGTTTCAGGATTGCGATATACCCGCCGAAAACTCAAAAAATGGGCCGGGGCACAGCGCAGGCATGTGGCAATTACCTTTACGGGTGCCCGCAACCGGGTGATTCCGCAGCCCAAGGGCATAGTCGGCATCATCGCACCGTGGAATTATCCGCTTTTTCTGGTGATCGGGCCACTCACCAGCGCACTGGCTGCGGGCAACCGCTGCATGGTAAAAATGGCATCGAATTCCCAGACGCTCTGTACGCTGCTTTACAGCTTGTTTTCCACGGCATTTAATGATGATCTTCTGGCAGTCCTGCCCGGAGTACCGGCAGGCGAATTCACCCCCCTTCCCTTCGATCACATTATCTTCACAGGATCGCCTTCATCAGGACGGGCCGTAATGAAAACCGCCGCCGAAAACTTGACACCGGTGACCCTCGAATTGGGCGGTAAATCTCCTGCCATTGTATGTGCCGACTTCGATATCCGCAAAGCGGCGGAGCGCATCCTCTATGGAAAGTTCATAAATGCCGGACAGACTTGCATCGCCCCGGATTACCTGTTCGTACCCGAAACGAAAATCGATGAGTTTCTGGAGGTATCAAAGCAGATCATGCCGCTGCGCTACAATGAGATTGCTTCAGACGATTATACTTCGCTGGCGGATAAAGAAAGTTTTAATCGTATTATTGAAGCCGTGGACGACGCACGTATGAAAGGCGCCACACTTGTAAATCTGATTTCCGGCCGTGAGGCGATAGAGGGTCTAAGAAAAATTGAACCGACAATAGCTGTTGGTGTAACGGATGATATGAAACTTATGCAGCGGGAGATCTTCGGCCCCGTATTGCCTGTAAAAAGTTACAGCCGAATCGACGAGTGCATCGAATATATCAATGCGCATGAACGACCTCTTGCGCTTTATCTTTTTACGAAAAACCGTAATCTCCAGGAAAGAATTCTGATGTATACCATGTCGGGAGGTCTCTGTATAAATGATACCACCGTGCATATGGCACAGCACGACCTCCCTTTCGGCGGTATCGGCATGAGCGGAATGGGCCAGTATCATGCGTACGAAGGATTTCTCGAGTTTTCGAAGCTGCGTCCTGTTTTCGTTCAGTCACCGATACCCTGGAGCGCCCCTCTTGTCTATCCCCCTTATGGAAAAATTTTCAATACATTATATTCGTTATTGATAAAATACAGATGGTTTTAGAATGTAACATGACTTAAAGCAGGTACATCATGCATGGAAACAGCTTTATCGAGATCGCCTCTATCCTGGGCCTGTCAGCCTTACTAGGGCTTATCGGGCAAAAATTGCGCCAGCCTCTTCTTATCATGTTTCTCGCAGCGGGAGTATTGGCTGGGCCTTCATTTCTCGGCATCATAGAAAGTTACCAGCAGATAGAGCTCCTTGCGAGTATCGGCATAGCCCTCCTCCTCTTCATTGTCGGCCTGAGACTCGATCTCGATCTTATCCGCATGACCGGTCCCGTCGCTTTGGCAACTGGCCTCGGACAGATTGTCTTTACATCTACTATCGGGTTTGGCATTGCGGTATTATTGGGCATGTCTCTCGTCACCGCCGCCTACGTATCCGTCGCGCTAACTTTTTCGAGCACTATCATAATAGTGAAACTTTTGTCGGATAAAAAGGAGATCGATTCCCTTCACGGTCAAATCGCGGTCGGCTTCCTCATCGTTCAGGATATCGCCGCTATCCTTGCCCTGGTTATACTGACGTCATTCGGCGCCCAGGTGCTTGAGGAAGGAAGCGTTCTTCTGAGCAGTCTGATCATTGTCGCCAAAGGTGTCGGTCTGCTTCTTGCCGTTGCGCTTCTGATGAAATTCGTAATACCGAAAGTCGCAGCCCGTGTGGCAAGGTCTCAGGAGATGCTGCTGTTATTTGCAATCGCCTGGGCGGTCATTCTTGGCGCTGCAAGTGAGTTGATAGGCTTCAGCAAGGAAGTAGGGGCTTTTCTTGCCGGTATTTCTCTCGCATCTACAGCCTATCGCGAAACAATAGGATCGCGACTTGCAAGCCTGCGAGATTTTCTCCTTTTGTTTTTCTTTATCAATCTCGGCGCACGCCTCGATTTTGCGACTGTCGGTTCTCAGCTCGGTGCGGCCGGGATCTTCTCCTTTTTCGTCCTCATAGGCAATCCCCTGATAGTGCTTGTCATCATGGGAATGATGGGATTTCGCCGCCGTACAGGCTTCCTTGCAGGGCTTGCAGTAGCCCAGATAAGTGAATTCTCTTTGATCGTGGCAGCCATGGGACTCAGCATCGGCCATATAAATGAAGAAACAATGGGGCTTATCACTCTCGTAGGGCTTATCACGATTTTTGCTTCGACATATCTGATTCTTTACTCCGGTCCTCTGTATCAATTGCTCTCAGTTCCTCTGAAAATTTTCGAGATGCGCAATCCTTACAGGGAATTAGCATTCGATACATTAAAAATGTCGCCCGGTGCTGATGTTATTCTGATGGGTCTGGGCAATTACGGAAGCAGTCTTGCAGAATATCTTCTGCAGAGAAACAAAACGATAATCGGAGTGGATTTCGATCCCATTGCACTTGAAAGATGGACTTTGAGAGGCGTCTCCACGATTTTTGGTGATATTGATGATCCCGATATACATGAAAGACTGCCGTTGAAATCCTCTCATTGGGTAGTAAGCACGGTACGTTCCAGAAATCTGAATCTCGCTCTGCTGCATCACCTCAGAGACCGAAGATTTGCGGGACGAATTGCATTGACGGCTATAAACGAAGAAGAAGCACGCATGTATGAAACAGCGGGAGCGACAGTAGTCTTCCGTCCCTTCATTGATGCAGCGGAACAGGCAGCGGATGAATTGACATATGCAATGGAATTTCTGCCCGAGGATATCGATTGGCCCGTCAGCTTCCGGGAAATTCGCATCAGAACCGATTCATCAGCGGCAGGAAAAAAAATCAGGGAAATTCCCCTCAGATCCGAAACCGGAGCTTCAATTCTTGCAGTCAGCAGGGCCGGTCGTATTCATTATAATCCTGAACCGGGTTTCAGGATTTTTCCCGGAGATCGCGTAATTATAATCGGGCCGATCGAGGCGTTACGGCTCGCGGAATCCATACTCTCCCAGCTAAATAAAAACGAGGAAGATGAGGTTGGTTCAGGGAGATTTGATGTGACAGAAGTTACAATTACTGATAACTCCCAGCTGTCAGGCATAACGCTGGCAAGAGCGCGGTTCCGCCAGAGATATGGTGTAACTGTTATCGGAATCAAGCGGGGTGAAGAACAGATTGTGGCACCTTCTTCAACCGAAATCCTTGCCGCAGGCGACAAACTTATTATCATCGGAGATGCAAAAAAAATAGAATCACTTGAAAAAAAGAAATTTATCTGAAATTTTACGAACGGATCATTATCAGCATCATTTTGAAACGTGCAGGTGCTCGCACGGCGTGTGGCTGTCCTGCAGGCATAATTATTGTTTCCCCCGATAGCACCTTTATCGGATTGCCGGCAATGGTAATCTCGGCTTCGCCGTCTAAAACGGATGCCATTGCATCAAAAGGCGCCGTGTGCTCGCTCAGGCCCTGACCTTTTTCAAAAGCGAAAAGCGTTACCGATCCGGTATTTTTTTCAATTACTGTTTTGCTGACCACTGATCCTTCCTGATAGGAAACGAGATCAGTAATGGTATAGGGAACTCCTTTTTCCAGCATTGAATTCTCCTTTTTTCTTATTTTCTTGTGGCCGGAATTTTAATTTGCTAATGTTGAACCCGTTTTATGCATAAAGATAACGGATTCCAGAAAATCCGGAAAACTTTTATTCACGCAGTTTCGTAAAAAGCCTGTTACAACCGAGTCAGCATTACGATTGAAAGTAAATGATATTTTTCAAATTCGCTGGAGGCACTTCTATGATAACACCTTTTGCATTACAGAATCTAGCCGAGATTATGAAGATGATGAAAGAGACGGAATTGCTCATCGCCACATTGTACGAAACCTGCGCCGATATCTGGGAGGAGGACAGGAAATTCTGGATGGACACTGCAGCCGAAGAAAACAAGCATGCAAGCAATATCGAAAAAATGGCGCACATCATTGCCTCCAGACCGGAACATTTTGTGCTGGGACGGCCGTTCAATATGAAAGCACTCAAGACGATACAAGCGGGTCTGGAAAAGGAAATGGCCCGGGTGCAAAACGGCCGTATTACCCGCGAACAGATGTTATATCTCGCACGGGATGTCGAGACATCTCTGATCGAAAAATCCTACAGTGAAATCGTCAAGACAAAAGATTTGGAGTATCTGTCTCTTGTGAAAGATATTGTTACAGAAACAGTAAAGCATAAAAAAAATCTCGAAGAGCGTATCGCACAGGTGAAAGCGGGAATATTGTAGTGGAAAAGATTTTAAATGTTGAAGAATTGAGCAAACGCGACACTCGATTGGGACGCGTACTGGACAGCCTCTTTGACGGGGTGTATATTGTGGACCGGAAACGGCGCATTGTATTCTGGAACCGCGGCGCCGAAAACATAACCGGCTACCGGCCGGAAGAAGTAACGGGCCGCCGATGCGCCGATAATATATTGAATCATATCGATGCAAAGGGAAATCTTTTATGCAAAAGCGCATGTCCGCTGCTTTATACACTGCGCACCGGGCAGGAGGCGGAGGAAAAGGTCTATCCTCTCCACAGAGAGGGGCATCGCTTCCCCACTCTCACCCATGTAGCGCCTATAAAAAACGATAAAGGAGAAATTATAGCGGGCATAGAAATATTTCGGGATATTTCGGTGGAAGAAAATTTCCGGAACCTGCAGGAGAAATTCAGTGCCTTCATAAGGAAATATGTCTCAGCAGCTACCTTCGATATAGCCATGGCCCAGGCTAATGACAGTCCTTCAGCATCACGCACTCGCGATTTGACTGTTCTATTTCTTGATGTCGCGGGTTTTACCACGTATTCAGAAACAAAATCGCCTGAAGAAATTGTAACGATGCTCAACGAGTTATTCGGAATTACGGAGGTAATTACTCGCGAATGTCATGGAGATATAGATAAGTACATTGGCGACAGCGTTATGGCGGTTTTCATAGATGCAAACGATGCAGTTCGCGCAGCGGCTCGCATTCTTTACGATGCTCTTCCTGAAATGAACGCCCTCAGACTGCAGGAAGACAAGGAGGCGATTAATATCCGAATAGGCATAAACAGCGGAGATGTAGTTCAGGGGGATATCGGCTCTCCGGAAAGAAAAGATCTTACGGTAATAGGCGACACAGTAAATGTAGCCTCCCGTATTCAATCTGTCGCACCAGTCGGCAGTATCGCCATTTCCGAGGCAACCTATGCAAGGCTTGATGCCGGAAACGCTGCCAGGTGCGCCTTCATCAAAAAATTCTCTTTAAAAGGAAAAAAAAATCCTATTCCGATTTTTCAGTATATTTCGCCTCTTCTTCAGCCCTGAGTACTTTTCTGAGAACTTTTCCCACGGAAGATTGCGGAAGTTCTTCACGAAATTCAATACGCCGGGGTACCTTATATGGAGCAAGTTTGCCCCTGCAGAATTCTATGATTTCTTTTTCAGTGGCGGTTTCGCCTTTTTTCAGCACAATGAAGGCTTTTACGGTTTCTCCTCTGTACGCATCCGGTATCCCGACAGAAACGGCGAAGGCTACCTTGGGATGCTGAAAAATAACTTCATCCACTTCCCTTGGGTAGATATTAAATCCGCCTGAAATTATCATATCTTTCTTGCGGTCCACGATATAAATGAACCCGTCCTCGTCCTGAACCGCTATATCGCCCGTGCTAAGCCATCCATCTTTCATCTGACCGGCAGTCTCTTCCGGATTATTCCAGTATCCCTTCATTACTGTCGCGCCTTTTATGATTATTTCTCCCGGCTCACCTAAAGGAACATCATGTATTCCTTCTGTCAGATCCACAATACGTACGTCCGTATCAGGATATGGTATGCCGATACTGTTTATCTTCTTTATTCCAAATACAGGGTTATTTGTTCCGAGGGCGGCCGTTTCGCTCATTCCCCACCCCTGACCATAGTAAATTCCCATATCCTCAATTTGCTCGATCAAACTTAATGCAGTGGGACCGCCTCCTGAATTCAGATACGTAAGTTTCTTTCCCAGATCCAGTTCGTCAATACGAGGATGCGTCAGAAGCGCGCTCACTACGGTTGCAACGGTGGGAAAAAATGAGATCTCCTTGAAAGTCCCCATCAGATCCACCAATTCATCGATTTGAAAACGTGGAACCATAATCTGCATGGCACAATTGTAAATCGCCCAGTGTGCCAGTACGTTGCCATATACATGATAAAGCGGGAGAACCATCAAAACCGAACGGCGCTCCGGCGGCAAGAGCTGTAAAATAGGTGACATCCATGCCGTGTATTGAAGTACGGCTGCAATAAGGTTTCCGTGGGTAAGCATTGCGCCTTTCGGTATGCCGGTAGTTCCGCCCGTAAACTGAATAACGGCAACGTCGTCAGATGTCACTTCTGTCCTCGGTTTGATCGCACTTTTAGAACTATCGAGCAATTTTGAAAACATATGCCACCCTTCTTCGAGCTCCAGAGGAACCGGGTTTACCCTGGTGCCGCCACATCCGTAATCATCAATTCTGGTGACTACCATCCCCCGTATTCCTGCAACTTTTACGAGAATACGCGCATTTTCGACCGACATATCGGATGTAACCAGCAAAGAGATGTCCGTGGCATGCGCTGTTGCTTTCAGCTCCTCAACCGTATACAGTGGATTCAAGTTAACGACAATGGCACCCAGAGACATAACCGCATAAAAAGAAATGAGATACTGAGGGCATGTAGGAAGATGGATGCCCACCCGGTCTCCTTTCTCTACTCCCAGCGCTGCGAAAGCATTCGACATTCTCAAGGCATGCTGCCGTAGTTCCCAAAAAGTGATTTTCCTGCCCTCAAATACAATGGCTGTTTTATCGGGGTACGCATTTGCCGGTATCTGCAAGACATCATGAATCGCGATACGCGGATAGCGAATTGTAAAAGGTACGCTGTAATCGTAATGCTGCTGCCAGATACTTTTGTCCAACTGCTTACCTCCTGTGCAATTTGGCCTAGATAAACATAAGATTTCACATTATACAAGCAGTAAAAAATGACAGATTGGAAAAAAGGTGTCTGTACCGGCTATTTCGTCATGTCCCTTTTATTTTTCTCTTTCGGAACTTGTCTTCCGGCGACTTACATTGTATACTCCAAAACACTCTGCCAAATAAGGAGGTCCCCCATGGCCCTGATGAATGCCATACAATATGAAGAAAGTTTAAGAAAATTAAATCTGAATGTGTATATGTTCGGGAAGAAAGTGGAAAACGTCGTCGATGACCCCATTATTCGTCCCTCGATGAATGCAGTAGCTGCGACTTACGAATTTGCCCACCGCCCGGAATATGAGGATTTGATGGTTGCAAAGTCTCATATTTCAGGCGAGCCTGTGAACCGATTTACTCATATCCACCAGAACATAAATGATCTGGTAAAAAAAAGTAAAATGGGACGCATGCTGGGAGGAAAACTGGGGTGCTGCTTTCAACGGTGCGTGGGGATGGATGCTTTGAATGCGCTTTCAATCGTCACCTATGACATAGATGCAAAATACGGAACGGAGTACAACACACGCTTTCTTGAGTTTCTCAAGTTCGTGCAAAAAAATGACCTGACCTGCGACGGCGCAATGACCGACACGAAAGGCGACCGTTCGCTCCCGCCTCACAAGCAGCCGGACCCGGATGCATTTCTCCATGTAGTTGAAGAAAAATCCGACGGTATCGTGGTCTGCGGGGCAAAAGCCCATCAAACCGGTGCGGTAAATTCGCACCAGATTATTGTCATGCCCACTATCACAATGCGGCAGGAAGATAAAGATTATGCGCTTTCCTTCGCCATCCCCAGCGACAGTGATGGAATAACCTATATAATGGGACGCCAATCCTGTGATACCCGCAAGCTTGAAGGAATGACAATGGACCGTGGAAATATGTACTACGGTGGTCACGAAGCTCTTGTCGTGTTCGATCACGTATTCGTTCCCTGGGAAAGAGTTTTCATGTATAAGGAATATGATTTCTCAACGGCACTTGTGGAAAATTTTGCCTCATATCACAGACAGAGTTACGCCTGCAAGGTGGGCGTTGGAGATATTATTATCGGCGCAGTTCAGACGGTAGCCGAAATGAACGGTGCCGACCGGGCATCTCATGTAAAGGACAAAATCGTCGAGATGATTCATTTAAATGAAACTCTTTACTGCGGCTGTATTGCCTGCGCCTCGGAAGGACATAGAGAGGCAAGCGGAACGTATCTGGTAAATGTTCTTCTGGCAAACGTACATAAACACAATGTGACACGATTCCCTTACGAAATAGCCAGGCTTTCTCAGGATATCGCAGGGGGGCTGATGGTAACGCTTCCTTCGGACGCCGATTTCAGATCACCGGCAACAGGCAAGTGGATGGAAAAATATTACAAGGCGAAAGAAGGAGTATCGACGGAAGACAGAATGCGCATTTTACGTCTAATTGAAAATCTGACTCTGGGAACGGCCGCAGTAGGATACCTGACCGAATCAATGCATGGCGCAGGTTCACCCCAGGCCCAGCGGATCATGATCAGCCGTCTCGTTAATTTGAAAGAAAAACAGAGGCTGGCCAAAGAGCTCTGCGGTATTGAAAAGGGGGATCATATCAGCTGAAGATAGGAATCAAGTACTGCGGCGGGTGCAATCCTGTCTATGACAGAGTAGAAGCCGTTCGCCGTCTGAGAGAACAGATATCCCCGGAGATCGAACTCGTATCCTGTCATGATGAGAATGCCGATATAATTCTCATAGTGGCAGGGTGTGCGACAGCCTGCGTTTCAAAAGAGGAGTTCGCAGGCCGTCCCGTCCGCGTAATTACCGGAACGGGCGATTTGGAATGCATGATTAAAAAAATTAATGATGGCAGCCGGGATTTCAAAAATAGCCCTGAGTGATTTAAGAAACACCGGAGATAACCAAATGCAGCTATTGACCCCGGTACGGCTGACATATATATCGTATGGAGATTGGAATGACGAGAAACAACACAGGCAAAGAACAGATTATCCGCACTATCTGTAACAGTCACTGCGGAGGCAACTGCGAAATGCAGGTGCACGTAAAAAACGGCAGGATCATACGCATCGAACCGGATGACAGGGAAGGACGGCCGCGCATGTGCCTGCGCGGCCATGCATACCGTCAGCGTGTCTACGCCCCTGACCGGATCCTTTATCCTCTCAAGAGAACAGGTCCCAGAGGTGCCGGTGAATTCTCAAGAATTTCCTGGGAAGAAGCACTCGACACGATAGCGTTCGAAATGAAAAAAGTGAAATCGGAATACGGCAATGCCGCTTTCCTGCATTTTTGTTCTATGTGCGATCCCCATGTTCTACATCATGTAGGAGCATTTCACAGGCTACTTTGCAAATTCGGAGGCTATACCGCCCCCTGGGGGTTTATTTCGAATGAAGCGGCCGCTTTTTCAGCCGGCGCGACATATGGAACGTATCGCAGGTATTCCCAGGTAGAACATGACTCTGAAGAATATCTGAAGGCAAAATATATTATTATGTGGAGTTGGAATCCCGTCGATACGGAACAGGGTACCAATACGCCATGGCATTTGATGCAGGCAAAGGAAAAAGGGGCAAAGATAATATGCGTCGATCCCAGATATACAGATTCAGCGGCCGTTTTTGCAGATAAATGGATCCCTGTCAGGCCGGGAACCGATACTGCCGTTCTGGTTGCCATGGCGAATGTGATAATAAATGAAAATTTGCATGATGAAGGGTTTATCAATTCATATACATCGGGATTCGAAAAATACAAAGAGTATGTTCTCGGCTCGACGGATGGACTGCCGAAGACACCCGAATGGGCATCGGCAATCAGCGGCGTCGCGGCAGATGAGATAAAGGAGATGGCAAGACTTTACGCAACGGAAAAACCGGCAGTTCTTGCCACCAGTATTGCAGCAGGAAGAACCGCCTTCGGAGAGCAGTACCACAGGGCAGCCGCTGCACTGGAAGCAATTACCGGGAATCTTGAATTTAATGATTGGCAGTCGAGATCACCAAAAGGGTTTCGTATAAATCCGCATCCGACTCCCCCAAATCAAGTCGAACAGGAAGCTCCCCCGCGCTGGAATGCACTGCCTTTTCGCGGAAAGAGCGTAAATTCAAGCGCAAGGGTAAATATAAGCCTGTTTGCCGATGCCATTCTTAAAGGAAAAGAAGGAGGATATCCGGCAGATTACAAATTTCTCTGGCTTTCAAATACAAATTATTTAAACCAGCTGAGCGAGGTAAACAAAACAGCAAAAGCGTTTGAAAGACTGGAATTCATGCTGGTGACGGAACAGTTTATGACGGCATCGGCACGTTATGCAGACGTTATTTTGCCTGTGTGCACATTTCTGGAACGGACCGATATTATGTCACCTCGGGCGGCAAGTATTTTTGGCGGCAAAAACGTTGTGGGGATCCTTAACAAGGCCATAGAGCCTCTTGGAGAATCGAAATCTCAACTGCAAATTTGCGAAGCACTGGCGCCAAAGCTGGGCATTACGGATTACGGAAATGAACCTGATGAAAACAGGGTAAGAGAAATCGTGGCTCAAATATCGGAAGAAATAAATCTGCCTGATTTTGAAACCTTGAGAAAAGAAGGTATCCATATCATTGAAGCCTCTCCTTCATCTGATTCATTGAAGGGAACCCACTCGAAACCGAGCCCGAAGCCGTTTTCAACTCCATCAGAAAAGATAGATATCTATTCGGACGTTTTAGCACGGATGAATCATCCTCAGATACCGGCAGTACCGACATACATTGAACCATGGGAAAGCATACACGACCCTCTGACAGAGAAATATCCCCTGCAGCTTATCACTCCTCATATAAAGAGGCGGGCACACAGCCAGTTCGATAATCTGCCGTGGTTGAGGGAACTGCAGGAACAAAGGCTGTCGATACACTCAACCGATGCCGAATTGCGGGGAATCCGCCACGGGGATATGGTTCGAATTTACAATGACCGGGGTGAAGTGCGAATTCCTGCCGATGTAACGGAACGGATAATGCCCGGCGTTGTAGCAATCCCGCAAGGAGCCTGGTACACACCTGACAAAAAAGGGATTGACTACGGAGGATGTGCCAATGTGCTCACGAAAAATGCCACCTCGCCGGGCGGATCGTTCGTTTCGAGCACGGCACTGGTACAAGTAGAAAAGGAGGACAGGTAATTATGCAGTATGGATTTTACTTTAATCAAAACAGATGTATGGGCTGTTTCGCCTGTATAGTTGCCTGTAAAGACTGGCACGATGTGCCGGCAGGTCCGGTAAGCTGGATAAGAATCAAGACGATCGAAAAAGGTCGCTATCCGGATTTATCTGTTTCCTTTCTCCCTCAGCTCTGCGTCCATTGCGCCAGTCCCGCATGTGCAGCCGTCTGCCCGGCTGACGCTATCACGAAACGCGGGGAAGACGGAGTTGTAGTTGTTGATTCGGAAGCGTGTCTTGGAAGCACATGCGGCCTGTGCCTTGATGAATGCCCGTATGGTGCGCCCCAGTTCGGCGCTGAAGAGGATGCGAAGATGCAGAAATGTGATTTGTGCATAGAAAGAATTTCCATAGGGAAAAAACCGATATGTGTAAGCAGCTGTCCTATGTATGCACTTGATGCGGGACCCCTGGACGAGCTTTGGGCAAAATATGGTAAATGCAGGGAAATTGAAGGTTTTGAATATTCGGAAAATGTCATCCCTTCAATAGTTTTTACTCCCAGGAAAAACTCCGGAAACAGTCGGATTCGGAAAATTGAAATCGCTCCTTCTGTGAAAACCGCTACGTCCGGATAAGGAATATATTATTTTTTTGCAATCATCACTATTGCAAGAAATCCGGCGAGAATGAAACCGGCCAGCCCAAGGATGGGAATCCCGAAGATGCTAAATCCTTTTCCCGTGCTTATGAAAAGATATGAACCGATAATCAGTGCACCTGCAATAAGCGCGAGTGAAATACGGGTTCCTATTCTTTCAAGTGTCTGCGCAAGAATGATAATTCCGGTATTGTCAAGAACCAGGCGTATTTTCCCGAGTCTTGCCTGTTTCAGGATACTGTAAATTTCATCGGGCATAACGCGAAAAAGACGCATCAGATCGGCACCTGTTGACACAAAATCATCCATGAGCCGCCAGGGACTGAACTGCTTGATTTTAATGCGCTTTATAAACGGAGCTGCCTGCCGTGTCAAATCGAAATCCGGATCAAGCCTGAGGCCAAGCCCTTCCATAGTGGCAAGTGCTTTCATCATCAAAAATTTGTCATAAGGCAAATGCAATCTGTGTTTTGAAATGATATCCAGCATCTGCTGAAGAATCTTTTCTATCCGTATTTCCTTTAAAGATTTATATACATACATCTCCATCAGCGTTGCCACATCGGTTTCAAGTATCCGGCGATCAGGTTCTCCGTCCACTTCCACCATCTCAAGCAGCGCATCGGTTGCTTTTTCCTCATTTCTTTTCACGATCGCATATGCCATATCGGCCATATTCTCGCGCGATTTCCGATCCACAGTTCCCATCATACCGAAATCAAGATAACAGATCACATTTCCCGGAAGGATGATAATATTCCCCGGGTGCGGATCGGCATGAAAAAAACCGTAATCGAAAACCTGACGCAAAAGAAGATCGGCGCCACGCTCGGCAATGATCCGTCTGTCCAGTCCCCTGTCCTCAAGAAGGTGGATCTCGGATGCCTTCACACCCTGCACGTATTCCATTACAAGAACCCGCTCTGTGGAAAAGTCCGTTATGATTTTCGGAACATAGACTGTTGGATTATCAAAAAACTGGCGCGCAAAGCGTTCCGCATAGGCAGCCTCGATAGTGTAATCCATTTCGTTTTCCAGGGTGCGCGAGAATTCTTCAACAATTTTTGCCGGTCTGTAAATCGCGATTTCTTCAATATGTTTTTCCGCAAGCATCGCAAGGTGGAGAAGAATTTCCAGATCAACCTCCAGTTTTCCCGTAATGCCAGGACGGCGAACCTTTACAATTACCTCTTCTCCGCCCAGGAGGCGTGCTCTGTGAACCTGGCCTATCGAGGCAGCTGCAAGAGGCTTTTCATCTATAAAAGTAAATATTTCATTAATCGGCTTGCCTGTTTCCTCCTCAACCGCCTTTCGTGCTTCTTGGAAAGGAAAAGGTGGCACCTCGTCCTGAAGTTTTTCCAGTTCTTTGACAATATCCGGAGGAACGACATCCGGACGGGTTGAAAGAATCTGTCCAAGCTTGATGAAAGTCGATCCGAGGTCCTCCAGGGCAATTCTGATGCGCTCGGCTCTGCTGAGTTTTTCTACTCTTTCCGCCCTCTTCCGCGATACAAGTTTGCTGCCTATTTCGAGATACTGTTCCACATCGAGACGGTCGACCAGATCACCATACCCGTAGGCCATGAGCACGCCCAGGATCTGTCGGTACCTGCTGATATGCCGGTAGGTTCTGGACACGACACCACGCTTGCGGATCAGCATTTGCTACTCCTCATCGGCAGTCTTTTTTTCAAGCTCGGCAATTCTCATTTTAATTTCATCTATTTCGGCTCTGGATGGAATATTCATCCTTTTCAATGTATCGGAAACCATCTTTTCTACCTTTCTGGATACATCACTTTTTACCTCTTTCGACCGCTGTACGAGTTCATCTACGGCTTCCCTTCCCTCTTTTTCCGAAAGCTCCCCTCTTTTTATCAAATCATCGATAAACGCCTCCGCCTTTTCCCGCGTCAGCGAGACAAGACCGATTCCCATCAGCATGCTTTTTTTGATAAAATCCGACATTTTATACTTCTCCTCCGATTAATGTATTGACGGCGTAGCAAAAAGCTCCTTCATGCCGGTGCATCGGCATTATACCGGAAAGTAAGCAGCGTTGTCTAATTATGTACCAGAATCCTGTTTCTGCTTTGTGATTCTTTCCGATTAATATTTTCGAGTCTAACCACTAACCCTTTTGCTTTCAACATAAATATGGAATGTAATTTCTGGCGCTGAAAAAAATATATCTATTTTTTGATGCGATCAAAGACACTGTATACGACAGGAATAACGAGAAGTGTCAAGAACATGGAAAACAGAAGACCACAGCCCACCGCGACAGCCATCGGAGATCTTAATTCGGAACCTTGTGTCTGACTGAGCGCCATCGGAAGCATCCCGAAAACGGTGGTAAAGGTGGTGATCAAAATGGGCCGAAGCCTCACAGACGCACCTTCGATTACGGCCTCATAGGCATCCATGCCTCTGTGGCGAAGCTGATTGATGTAGTCTATCATAACAATGCCGTTATTCACTACAACACCGGAAAGAATAAGGATTCCCATAAAAGCCGGAACAGAGAGTGTCTTGCCGAAAACAAACAGTCCGATTACAACTCCGATGACTGAAAGAGGCACTGTCATCATGATCACGAGAGGGTGTTTCAAGGACTCAAATTGCGCTGCCATAATCATGTAAATAAGAATAATGGCTATAATCAGAGCATATGTCAGAGAAGTAAACGCCTCTTCCATGTCTTGATAGGTTCCGCCGTATTCGACAAAGTATCCTTCCGGAATGGCGATTTGAGCCTCCGCTTTTTTAATATCATTGACAATACTTCCGATGTCACGCTTGTATGTGTTCGCTGTAATGGTAACTTTCCGTTCCTGATCTTCACGGACGATCTTTACAGGTCCCATTCGCTCTTCTATTCTGGCAATCTGGTAAAGCGGAATGTGATTTCCTCTCCGGGTTGCCAGAGGAATATTTTTCACATCGTCGATAGTTTTCCTATCCTGCTCCTTAAACCTCACTCTCATGTCATATTCATCGCCGCCGATTCTGTAACGAGTTGAAATAATGCCCAGAAAGCCGGCTTTTACAGCCTGCGCCACCTGCCCCACGGAAAGGCCTGTCTGGGAAGCCAGCTCTCGATCCACGATAACCTGCAACTCAGGTTTTCCCAGTTTCAAGGATGTGTCAATATCGCGAAGTCCTTCAATATCGGCACATTTTTCGGCGAAATGATCCGAGACATCCTTAAGTTTTTCCAATTCCTTGCCGAAAACCTTGACGGCTACGGGTGAATTGCCACCCGAACTTCCCAGGAAAACCTGCTGTATGTCAAAAAAATCGAAAACAGCTCCCTTGATTACCGGCAGCTGTTTTCGAACATCATCAAGTATATCTTCTGAAGATCGCACCCGGTCCTCTTTATCTGCAAGACGTGTATAGATGACTGCTTCATTCACATCTGCCGGGCCCGTTCCCCATGCCGCGTCCACCTTGGATTCTCTCGAAAGTCCCACAAAAGAGGTACAGAAAAGAGTTTCCGGTTGCTTCAGGATAATTTCCTCTATGCAGCGTATGGTCCGGTTAGTTTCCTCCAGAGATGTTCCTGTCGGAAGATTTGCCCGCAATGCGAGAATCGGAAAATCTTCCTGGGGCATAAATTCGGTTCCCAGGAACCTTATCAGTCCCAATCCTCCGATAAAAGCTGCAAGGGAAAAAAAGATCACCGTTTTGCGCCATGCAAGCCCCCAGCGCAGCAGGTTCGCATACTGCGATTTGATCGCACTAAAAAAAGTATCCGCTCTGCTTTTCATTTTCTGCCGGCCTTTCCTCCCGCGCGCCAATACCGACGAGAGCATTGGAACGATAGTCAATGCCACAAAAAGAGATGCAATGAGTGCCAGCGCGACTGTAACGGCAAGCGGACGCGACAGACGGCCTGCTATCCCGCTCGACAGTGTCATGGGAAGAAAGACCGAAATTGTGGTAAGCGTTGACGCCGTTATCGCCATTCCGACTTCCTGCGCGCCTTTGGCAGCGGCCATATCCGGGCTTTCACCTTCTTCCTGGTGCCGGAATATATTTTCTATTACTACAACAGCGTTATCGACAAGCATCCCTACTCCGAGGGCCATTCCGCCAAGAGTCATTATATTCAAGGTATAATCAAATGCATAAAGCCCGATTGCTGTCGTTATGCCTGAAAGCGGAACCGCCACGGCAATGGTCAAAGTAGGTCTCCAGTTCCATAGAAAAAGAAATACCATTGCAATAGCGAGAATTGCACCTGCCAGCGCATTCTGACCGGTATTCCGGGTTACTGTCTTTATAATTCGAGCCTGATCCATTACCGGATAAAAAACGATATCCTTCGGCATTCGAATTTTAAGTTCATCGAGAGTCCCTGTGATCTTGTTTGTGACAGTAACGGAATTTTTCCCGGCTTGCTTCATCACCATCATGATCACAGAAGGGCGACGGTTTGTACGCGCACGATTTCTGATTTCCTTGTACGTGTCTTTTACGGAGGCAATATCTTTAAGATACACGGGCGCTCCGCTTCCCATGCTCACGATAGTATCGCTGATTTCCTTAATATCCTTGTATTCGCCTATCGTTCTGACCAGATACTCGGTGCTCCCTTTTATGACATGCCCGCCTGAAACATTGACGTTTTCAAGCGCAAGCTTTGAAATGATCTGATCCATAGAAAGGCTGAACGCCTGAAGTTTCTCTCTGTCCACAAAAATATCTATCTCACGTTCGAGACCGCCCAATATAAAAATAGAGGCAACCCCGTCAATTCGCTCAAGTCTCGGTTTAATATTGTCATCAAGGTACTCGCGCAGCACATGCGTATTTTCCATTCCCGTAACGCCGTAATAGAGGATTGGATAATCCGATGTATTGAATTTGACAACCAGGGGTGAATCCGCATCCTCCGGGAGGTAATCGGTGAGCCAGGAGAGTTTTTCCCGTACATCCTGTGCAGCAAAATCCAGATTGACTCCCCACTCGAATTCAACAATAACCGCTGAAATCCCTTCCTGTGATAAAGAGCTTACATTTTTTACATTTTTGACTGAACTCACCACCTCTTCCACTTGCCTGGTAATGAGATTCTCGACGTCCTCCGATGAAACTCCTTCATATGTTGTAATGACGGATACAACCGGATATTCCAGTTCCGGCATCATATCAAGCCCCAGATGAAAAAAGGCGAGGATTCCGAAAAGCATGACGATCAAAATCATCATAAGCACAGTGATTTTGCGTTTTACTGAAAATTCAGGAATATTCATAGATATCCAAGGCTTTGAACAATCAGGCCATAGCCATAAAGTTTAAAAAATCTGCACATGTACTATAACAACCCTGCGCGGCCGCCCCGGCTCTGTTTGAGCTTGCTCGCGCAATGTGCCGGGAGGGCTTCGCGCGAGACGCGGCATGGTCGGAAAACAGGTCTGAACGGGCAAAGTCATGCCCGTACACCGGAAAATCAATACACTCTCGCATCACTTGCTTGAACGCTCCTATGCGCGTGTATCAGCATGAAGAGCGTTTTGCCAGACTGTCAATAGTCGACTATCTTCGCCTCAACTTCACTGCCGTCGGCAAGACCGTAATTCCCGGTGACCAATACTTTCTGCCCTTCGGTCAATCCTTCCTTAATTTCAACCATGCCCGCACCGCCCGAACCGGTGATAACGCGCCTGAGGAAGGCCCTGCCGTCTTCGAGAATGAAAACGGCATCGTTCCCTGCTGAATCGGTTACCAGCGCCTTTCCCGGCACGATTATGACATTTTTCTTTGTATCCGTTTTAATTGTAATGCGTGCAAACATCCCCGGTTTCAGCAAATGATCCGTATTTTCGATTTCTATCTTGATTTTGAAATTCCGGTTAACCGGATCTATACTGGCGTTGATTATCGAAATACTGCCACCGAACAGCTGTCCGGGAAGTGCGTCGATTCTTACCTCGACAGGAGAGCCTATAAATATTCTTGTAAGTTCTACTTCGGGGATCTTTACTTCCGCTTCCACCCTATCAATATTTTGGATCAAAAAAATCGGTGCACCCGGGGAAATTACCTCTCCTTCATTTGCGAATTTATCAGCAATATATCCGGAAAAGGGGGCGCGAATGCATGAATCCTCAAGGCGGCGTTCCGAAAGCTCCAAATCGGCCTGGGCTGCTTTAAGTTGAGCAGCCAGTACGTCGCACTTTGCGTCAGCCATTTCGCAGGCTGTATTCGCTTCATCATACGATTGCTGTGACACAACTTTTCTTTCGTAGAGTTTCCGTATCCGTTCTTTTTCTCTGACGAGATTGGTACGGTTTACTTCTGCTTCCTTCATATTCGCCCTTATCATATCCCGGTGGGCCTTGGCACTGTTGCACGCGAGCTCGAAATCTCTGACTTCGAGGCGAGCCAATATCTGATCCTCTTTGACTTTGTCGCCCTCTTCTACAGCGGTGTTTTCAATTCGTCCCAAAACCTTTGCACTGATTTTTGATTCATCAGCAGGGCAAATTGTCCCTGTTGCCATGATAGGAGCATAGACATCTCCACGATATACCGTTACCGCTTCTACTTGAATACTGAGACGGGAACCTGCCGGTGGAGGTTGAATTTTTTCGGAATTCCAGCCCGTCTCGTTATCGCATCCGGACTGCAGAAACAAAAAGGCGGCCGCTGTGATACAAAGCAGCCCTATCCTGATCTTTCCCAATATCGTGTATGCCTTTCTCATTTACCGCTTCCCGGTTCTCCCCATACAATTCCCATAGAGCGTTGCAACCTCCCCCAGGCAATATTGTAATCACTGAGCGCATTGTAATAATCGGATTTCGTTCTCGTCAGCAAGGTTTGAGCATCGATCACATCGGTTGTGGTGCCCACTTGTTCACGATAACGTTCTTCGTTGATTCTATAGTTTTCCTCTGCCTGTGCGATCGCCTTTTCGGTTACAAAGATACGTTTCTCAGTGTTGCGGAGATTAAGATAGAAGTTCTTTACTTCCAGTGCAATCAGATCTTTAACATTTGTCAGTGCGTTTCCGGCCCGGATTGTTCTACTTTTTGCTGCACTCACATTATACTTTGTTCTTCCCCATTCCCAGAAACTCCAGTTCGCAACAGCAAGAAAATACCAATCTTCTTCCTCAACAAATGTTCCGCCGTTGACTTCGGCATCATCTCCATACCTTGAATAATTTCCTAATACACTCAACCTGGGATAATAATTGCTTTTCGCCACATCTACGGCACGCTGCGTCTGTTCCAGCTGCAAGCCATACACGGAAATTTCAGGACGGCGTCTGAACGCCACATCCAAACATTCTTCAAGTTCTTTTTCAAATACATGATAGGAGAGGATATCTTCGACTTCCAGTTCAGCGTTTATATCTCTTCTCAATATGGTATTGAACCTGGCTTTCGCGAGTTCAAGAGCATTTTCTGCTGTCACCAGATTTTGTACTCCATTTGCCAGCTCCACCTCAGCTTGAAGAAGATCATTTTTGGGAATGATTCCAACATCAAAAAAACTTTGTGCGATATTCCGGTGGGCACGGAGCTGCTCCACCGATTGCTTCGCTACCTGCAAAACATTTTTTGCTTTTAAAATATTGAAATATCCTTCTTTGACCTCAAGCGCAGAATCGAGAATAGCCGTATTCTTTTCTTCCCTTGAGATTTCCACGCCGAGTTTCGCTATCTTGTAGGTGTTTGTAATTTCGCCCCCGGTAAAAAGCGGCTGTGCGACTTCCAGTTCCCAGATAAAATTATCCCTGGTCCCCGCTTCTATGCTCCTGAAACCAGGGAGAACAGGAGCTTCCGGTTTTTCATTCAGACGTGTATAACTGTACGCTGTATTGAACGCAGGGAAGTAGGCGGTTCGCGCTTCTTTGCGGGATGATTCGGCTCCTTCCACACCTGCCCGGGCTGAGCTTACCGCAAGACTCCGTTCCAGGGCAAGATTGATACTTTCTTTTAAAGTCAGGTGAAGAAAATCAGGCTCTTCTGCGGAAAAGGCTGCGGCAGAAAGCGAAGTAAGCATAAGAAGCGGCAAAACTCCGGCTTTTACAAACCACTTGAATGTCATTTGATCCTCCTTAAAAGACAGCCTCTTTCTTACATGCGGGCGCTCTTTTCGGTTTTCTCTCTGATGTCGATTAAATTTTCGTATATATCAAGCACTTCATAGATTTTCAACTGTCCTCTTGTAAGATCTATGTCGCCTTGACCGATCTCGCGCAGATCGAGATGTGACTGCGTGGCGCGTCTTGTCATTTCACTGATGAGGATACTGTTGGGGCAGGTTTTAGTCATATTCTGGAGCCTGAATACCGCATTTACTGAATCGCCTATTACCGTATAATCCATTTTTTTGTCAAATCCTATATTTCCGATTACAACCTCGCCTGTATGAATGCTGATGCCTACACAAAGTTCGGTTTCCGCTTCCGATACGAAATAATCGTTGAGCATTGTAAGCGCTTTCTTCATCTCAAGTGCCGCTGCTATTGCATTATCGGCATCTGACGCGCTCGAACCGATGGCTCCGAAAAGAGCCAGGAATCCGTCTCCCAGATATTTATCTACTATTCCTTCGTGTCTGAAAACGATGTCGCCCATTACAGAGAAGAAGAAATTAAGCACCGCTACAGTTTTTTGGGGCCCCATGCTTTTCGCCATTCCGGAAAATCCTCTTATGTCGATATTGAGGAGGGTCACGGTCTTGAATTCTTCGCGCAACTTTCTATCCGATTCGGTACCATGGATAATCTTTTCGACTACTTCCTTCGGAACAAATTTTTGAAACATTCTTCTTATTTCCCGCTCATTGTCCGCCATAGAAACAGTTTCCTTATACAGGCGGGCATTCTCAAGAGCAATTCCGACAGATGAAGCGATCGACTGCAGAAGCTGTTGGTCGCCTGTATTGAAGTCCCCGGTTGTCTTGTTGAGAACTTCAAGAACTCCTATCACCCGTCCTTGTGAGATCAGGGGAACGCAAAGGACCGATCTGGTTTTGAAATTTATCAGTCTGTCCACATCCGGAAAAAAGAGCGTCGACTTTCGTACATCATTCACAATTACCGCTTCACCCCTTGCCGCCACATAGCCCGCGATACCCTGCCCCAGTTTGAGTCGAAATCCCTGCAGTTTTTTCACATCCATTTCAAAGGCAACGGAAAATTCCAGCTCCCGTCCTTTTACAAGTAAGAGCGAACCGGCTTCCACATTCATGATGACTCTTATCATATCCATCGTATACGATACCACCTGCTCCATATCAAAGGTCGATGTCGCCAGCGCTCCGCCTATCTGCTTGAGTGTATCCAGTTCTATGTTTCTCTTCGCAACAGCCGCAAGCAACGTGCTTCGTTCAATGGCCAATGACATGCCCTGTGCGATATGATCTATGATGCTTTTCATCCTTTTAAAATCGTCCGGCCTGTCGCTTTTCAATATAAGCATTCCCGCGGCATTTCCTTCGATCTTTAAAGGCACGAGCAGTGCCGACCCGCTTCCGCGGCCTCCAAGTATCTCACGCTCTACCGGAATCGACAATTCCTCCGTATCTTCAATAAGAGCAGTGTTACCTTGCCGTATTATTTTTTCGAATATCGAATGAAGATAGGGATAAAGGCCCCCGACGATCAATTCCGTCTGTCCGGATGTGTAAAGATCGTAAAGCCGCAGATGACCCGGCTGAGTTTCCTCGGTTACAAGTATTAATGCCGCAGAGAAGCTGATTTCCTGCCGTATCTCGTTCAATATGGCTTGAACGAGTTCACTGTCCCTGAAACTTGAATTAATGACGCCAAGGAGGCGCTCCAGAATTTTAGAGTACCGGGCCTCCAGATCGCGCTCTTCTATCAGACGAAGATTCTCATAAGTAAAAGCGGCATTGCTTATAAGAGGTGTCACCGCTTCGACATCGTGATCCGTAAATGGAATATCTGAATTTCGCCTTGAGAGTGTAAGCACGCCGATGATATTCCTGATGGTCTTTATCGGCATGCATATAAATGACTTTGTCCCGTACTGCGGACGGTTCGAGCGCCCGAAGCGGCTGTCGGTTTCTATATTTTCAATAATGAGCGGAGATTTATTTATTACGGCATATTTTGCGATACTGCCCGTAAAATTCATCCGATCACCGACATTTACTTGTGTACCCAAACCGATGGTTGCTTTGACGATAAAGCTGTCCCGGTTCGGTTTTTCCAGTATCATTACGGATCCAATATCAGCATTTGCCAGTTTCAAAGCTCTCTCAAGAGCTATGTAGAGAAGTTCGTCCTTGTCAAATGTTACATAACACAGATCGGAAAGCTCCTTTAACACTGACATTTCGGAAATTTTTCTTTGCAGCTGCCCGAATGTTTCGTTCAGCTGATTTTCTACGGTACATACAGAGTTCACGATGGTCCTCAACTCATCCTCCTTGTCAGATACGGAAGATGTGTCGACACTGAATCGTTCAGTTATATTTCGGGATATGCTGATAATACGATCGAATATGCCTCGAAGAAGTACGAATCCTAAAAGCGAGAAAATGAGAAGGAATATGAAAAAAAATGGAACTGCCGTATCCTTGAGAATGTCATATTTGACCGCAAAATAGAGAAAGCCGAAAATCGGTATAAGAAAGAAGAGACTGAAAATAATAGTAAGCTGATAATAGAGATTTTTATTCGCCAAAGATACCGTATTCAGCCATTTCAACAGCTTCACAATTCAAACCTTTCCGAATCTTCATTTCAATATTAGACACAAGCTCAGATGCGAGCGGGATATCTCATGCACTGCTGCCCTCTTACGCAATTTTCTGTAAAGACCTGATGAAACGGATAACTTTATTTTTTAACGGCTTCGCAACTACACTCCCCATTGCGGCTGCGCCGGCATCATAACGGCACGTACGCAACGATATCCAATCATGCGCGTACCGGAATTCCATTTCTGCCGCTGGACTTTAATTCTTTCCCATCTGTGGGCATGCGACTTTGTCCTTTTTATTCAGGTGAAAATTCGCTTTTATCGGCCCCGCATACTGGACAGACCCAATCATCGGGAAGTTTTTCAAACGGTGTACCGGCCGGTATCCCCCCATCGGGATCGCCTTCCTCAGGATCATACACATACCCGCATATTCCGCAAATATAACGCTGCATCCATCCGCCTCCTTTTTATTCTATTCTTTTTGAAAGCTCTTCTCCTATTTTGGATCCAAGGTCACAGCATAGATCCAGGATATCAGCATCGGGAACATGTTTTGCACGAATCGATTCACCGACCAGTTGTATTTTCATCTCTGACAGGTACGACTCCAATTGTTTAACTGCCTCGCCGCTCCATCCATAAGAACCAAAGGCAGCGCCAATTAAATTTTGAGGTCTCAACCCTTTAAGATATGTAAGAACATCGGCCATTGAAGGAAACACTGAATTGTTCAGAGTAGGCGATCCAACTACAAGAGCACCGGCATCAAGCAGTTCAAAGGCAATATCGCTCCGGTGATGTACTTCCATTGGCATAACTTTCACAGTTATCCCGCTTCTTGTCAATCCTTCAGCAAGCGCCCGGGCCATTAAATCGGTACTGTGCCACATTGTGGCATAAACCACAACCGCTTTTTTTTGCGGCTTTTGCAGAGCCCATCTCCTGTAATAATCTTTTATTTCATCGAATCCCCTTCTCCAGACAGGTCCATGGTCCGGCGCCACCAGATCGATTTTCAGACCAAGTCCCGGCATCTGATCCAGAAGTTTCAAAACCTGCGGAGAATAGGGAAGTAAAATATTTGCATAATAGGTGGCTGCTTCACAGACCAGTACTGCTGGATCAATTTCATCGTCGAAACGTTCCGACGATGCAAGGTGCATACCGAAGGCATCTTGAGAAAAAAGGATGTGATCCTCTGCAAGATAGGAAAACATGCTGTCAGGCCAATGAAGCATCCTCGTTTCAAGACATGCAACCTCCATGTTGCCAAGAGAGATGGATTCGCCGTTTTTGACTGCCGTTATATCGGTCTCAAACCGGAAATGTTCCTTAAGAACCCTGGCACCAACTGTAGAAGCGTATACTCTCTCCGGCCTGATCATACCGACAATGTCGGGAAGGCATCCTGAATGATCCAGTTCCGCATGGTTGGATATGATACAGGATATGTCCCTCGGATCCAGCAAGGAAGAAATACGTGCAAGCATTTCCTGCTTGAAAGGAGCTCGAACAGTGTCGACGAGAGTAATTTTGTCGGCTATAATCAGATATGCATTATACGTGCTTCCCCTGCGTGTGGCATATCCGTGGAAGTCTCTTATGCCCCAGTCTATCGCACCGACCCAGTACACATGTTCGCTTACTTTGACTGCTGTAAAAACGTTTCCTGACATCTATTGATTCCCCCTTCTTAAGGAAATGAACTAATCTCATAAAATATAAGTTTCATCTTTTATGTGCAAATGAAAAAACGGCCAAAAAGTTTGTTTTGCAAAGCCTTTGGTTGTGCAATAATGGTAATTGGTCACACTTTACAGTTACGCCTTTGAAAAAAAATTCATATGCGGCGGAAGCTCATTTATTCTGCAATTTTGAGCACGGGGTCTTTGACCGAGAATCAGGTGTGTTTCGGGCATCATACAGTCGAAATGAAGCGCCCGTCCCAGCGGAGTCTGAGTGCAAAGCCCACGTTTGAAGTCGAAAGTCTTTACCTTTGTGTATGGATTGTTACATTTAAGCGGAATTGGAAACAGAACGGGATATAGATACCATGCCCCGACCCTTTTTTTTCAAAATTTCAGTACACCTCGCAATTATTTTTGCCTGGGGCCTTGCAATTTTTTTCCTGATGGAAAAAGAAGGATTTTTTACCGTTAGTACCGATGAAATACGCTTCAGCAGTCTTATCCCCGATAACAAGGATTTCGATTTATGGAAAAGCATATATGTCGGCAATCAGTGGATCGGTTATAATCATACTGTTTTTGGTCCTTCGCAAGGTGGATACCGCATATCTTCCATTTCCCATCTCAGATTCAAGATGCTCAACGAAATAAAAAATCTTTCAATAACGGGTACACAGGATCTTGACCGGAACAAACAAATCGAAAAATTCGAAGTGCGTATTTCGGGTATTACCGGAATCGTAATTAGGGGGCGCAAAGCGGGCAGTAATTTGATAGTTGATGTAACGTATGGATCCACCGCCTTTCAAAAGACCTTCGAAGCTTCCGGCGAATTCATGATTGACCAAAGCCTTTTACAAATTTACCGGGGCCGGAGCTTGAAACCGGATGAAAAATACCGACTGCGTATTCTGAATCCTCTCACACTAAAGGCCGAGGACGTTTCAGTCCGGGTTGTCGGAAAAGAAAAGAACCTCACGATCATGGAGACGCGCTTTGCAGGCCTCCTGTCTACCTCATGGATCGATGAAGAGGGCATGGTAGTTCGTGAAGAAACTCCCAACGGCTGGATTATCAAAACAGAATCCAGAGCGCACATAAGAGAAAGGCTTGCCAATTCGGACTCGGATGCCGTGGATCTTCTCAAGCAAATTGCTGTTCTCACTGACCGGGAAATAAAAGATCCGCGATCGGTAACTTTTATGAAAATTCGCCTGAAAGGATTTAATCTGACAGAACTTCCCGCAGACGGGAAACGTCAGAAAATAGATAACTGGTTTGAAGGAACTGTAACAATCGAGGCGGGGCTGTCTGAAAATAATCCCGTTACGAAAGCTTCCATCGGGAAAAGTTATGATATATACCTTGAACCATCAACCTGGATAGACAGTAATGATCAAAGGATTGTGGCTGTATCTGAAAAAATTATCGGAGAGGAAAAAGACCCCGTACGCGCGGCAGAACTCATCAATGACTGGTTGTATGCAAATATCAAAAAAAAGCTGTCTCCTGAGCTTCCTGTAGCCACGACGGTTCTGGAAACAATGCAAGGCGACTGCAATGAGCATACTTCACTATTTGTTGCGATCGCGCGGGCCGCTGGAATTCCTGCCCGAATGAGCGCCGGCCTTGTCTGGTCGCACGACGCCTTTTATTATCATGCCTGGCCATCGATATATGCGGGACACTGGATTCACCTGGATCCTACGTTAGGCCAGCACCGGGCCGATGCCACTCACATTGAACTGGTCTCGGGAGACTTTTCAGCTCAGTCAAAAATAGCTCTGGCCATGGGAAAGATAGGGATCGAGATCATTGAATACCGCTGACCTGAAGCTTTGGTGTGCCCGCTCAGACCTGTGTCCCGACCATGCTGCGTCTTTCGAAGCTGTCCCGGCACACGTGCGCTTTGCGCACAGGCACAGCCGGGACAGGCGTTTCGCATCGATGGCATGGTACCCGAAACACAGCTGATTCACGGTCAGAAGCTCATGCCCCTCATTGGCGCAGATAGCTATAAAATACGCATTGCGACAGCTTCACTTACTTACTATTATGGTGCCCGGAGCAGCCGGCATGATATGCTTCTAAATTAGTGATACAAAAAAAGCACTTACTTTCCATTATATTACCGGGTGCCCGGTATGAGGAGCTACTTACAACACAATCGACTTTTGCAGGTGGGCAAATGATTGAGATAAAGGAATTGTCAAAAAGATTTGGAAACACGATTGCGGTTGATAACATTTCTCTATCAATTGAGGCTGGAGAATTCTTCACCATGCTTGGACCAAACGGGGCAGGAAAAACTACCACCCTTAAGGTTGTGGCGGGTCTTCTCAATCCGACATCGGGCCGGGTAAATGTCGGAGGTGTCGATGTGACTGCCAAGACTGCAAAAACAAAGGGACTAATGTGTTTTATCCCTGACATCCCGTTTGTATATGAGAAGTTGACAGGGAGGGAATTTTTATATTTCATCGGTGAACTTTACAGTATTGATAAAACTTATTACCGAAAGGATACGGAACGGCTTCTTGAACTCTTTTCCATGCAGGATTACGGAGATCAGCTTATGGAAGGCTATTCTCACGGCATGAGACAAAAAATTGTTATTTCATCAGCCCTTCTGCCTTCACCTAAATTGATAATTATTGATGAGCCGATGGTAGGGCTTGATCCGAAAAGCATCCGCCTCGTGAAAGATATGCTGAAAACAAAAACAAAAGAAGGTACGACGATTCTCATGTCAACTCACACTCTCGAACTCGCAGAAGAAGTCTCCGACCGCATCGGAATTATTCATCATGGAAAACTTGTTGCACAAGGATCTATTGATGAGATCAAAGAAAAAGCAGAAAAAAACGAAAAACTGGAAGATATTTTTCTGAAAATGACCGCGGAGGCGTAATGGCCATGCAGGGTTCACACGCACTGACAGCTGCACAGCTCAGGATTTTTAAAAATCATATTGAAAAAATAAAGCAGGAGCCGAAGCTTAAAACAGTTTTTATTGCCTCAATGGCAACCCTTTTCTGGGTCTTTTCGTTTGTTCTTTTTAATAAAGGGCTTTCCTTCTTTTTTGAGATTCCCGTTATCGGACCTGCGTTGATGGATGAAGCAATCTACATCTTTTTTGCAGTGCTTTTTATTATGCTCACATTAAGCAGCATCGTTGTATGTTACACAACGTTTTACAGACCAAAGGAGTTGGAATTCCTCTTTTCAAAACCGATAAACCACAAGGTCATATTCCTTTATCGGTTTATTCAATCAAGCATCTTCAGTTCCTGGGCTTTTTTATTTCTCGGTCTCCCCTTTTTTATCGTATATGCAAGCATAAAAACTGCACCTTTTTGGTTTTATCTTGCGCTTCCCTTTTATTTTGCAGTATTTGTCCTTCTGCCTACGGCCCTTTCTTCCATCATAATTCTTACCGCCGTCAGATTTGTCAGCTATAGGCGGATCAAGCATTTTCTTTTTACGGCGGCGGCAGCCGGGGTGATATTCTTATACTGGTATTATCACAGCCATTTGTCAGCTTCCGTTCTTCCCCGGGTCGACATCGGTTATTTTTTTGAAACTTTTCTTTCCCATCTGAAAATTTTAAAACATCCGTTTTTCCCGGGATACTGGATGGCAAAATCCGTCATCGGAGCCGGCACCGGCAATGCTTCGGAAGCCGCCGTCTATTTCACCGGTTTTTTCGCAACATCACTTGTTGCCATGCAGGCAAACTGGCTATTGGCGGAAAATGGATTTTACAGAGGATGGCTGGCAACAAAAAGCGGATCAAATAAAAAAACCCATCCTCCTGAAAAGGGCATCTTGAATCGAATTCTCCTCATTCTTACTATTCTTCCACGCCCGGCGGCAGCCCTGGTCATCAAAGATATTAAAATTTTTATCCGCGACTTTTCCCAATGGTCACAATTTATGATTTACATCGCCATCCTTGGAATTTATATTTTCAACCTGCGGAATATTCCGATGTCTCAAGGAAATCCCTATTGGATGCTTATTGTAACATTTCTCAACCTTTCAGCCACGGCTCTCGTGCTTGCCGGTTTTACAGTACGATTTCTCTATCCCCTTATAAGTCTCGAAGGTGCCAAGATATGGATATTGGGACTCGCACCGGTAACGTTCAGAGGAATCATACTGCAAAAATTCGCGACCAATCTGATTGTTATCGTTTTTGTGAGTGAATTTCTCATGATTTCGACAAACTTTATGCTTCGTACGTCTACAATGCTTTTTTATACCTCATGCGGTCTCGCTTTTTTAATAAGTACAGGACTCGTCGGATTATCTGTAGGTTTAGGTTCTATTTATCCGAACTTCAAAGAAGACAATCCATCCAAAATCGTTTCCGGTTTTGGAGGAACACTCAATTTTGTCACTGCACTCGTGTATGTTTTACTGCTTATTCTCCTTTTTGCTTTGCCAACTTTCAACTACGAAATTCGTCAATCCCTCACGAAGGGAATGTATTATCTGCTGATTTCGTGCGCCTGGATCATTGCTGTTGTCATGAGTGCGGCGACAGGCATCCTGCCTCTCATAATCGGGTGCCGAAAACTTGAAAGAGGAGATTTTTAATACCGCCTTTCTCAAGAAACTGTATTTCCGGCTTTTATCTGCAGAGGCACTTCCTCAATATCAATCCGGATAAATTTTTTTCGTTTTCCCCTGGTTACGTATTTATTTATTTGATAGTTTATCGAGATTGCTATATGTTGGATATTATCGAAAATCGGAGATAAATTTGTAATGGCACTTTTCCAGCCTCGGGCGAAACAAAACCCGATTCCCGAAAAAAATCATATAATTGAACTTGAAGAGAAACTGAATTTTCAGAAGCGTTTCAAGGATATCACCAACCGCATACATGCGGCACAAAATCTGAAACAGATTCTCGTCGATTTCAGAGATGACATTCTCAGCCTTTTCGATGCGGAATCGCTCACTCTTTATGTGGCCGATCATTTCAAAAATGAAATATATTCTATGTTTCTAGCCGGATCGACGCTTTCGGAAATAAGAGTTCCCATCAATAATAAAAGTATCGCAGGTTTTGCCGCATTCAGCAAAAAGACGCTGAACATAAAAGATGCGTATGATCAGGCCGAGCTTACATCGATCGATCCGGTTCTGAACTTTGACAGCAGCTGGGACCGGAAATCCGGAATGAGAACAACCCAGGTATTGGCAGTTCCCGTAATTTACAGCGGTCAGGTAAAAGGCGTTATCCAGTTAATCAATAAAAAATCCAGCGGATTTTTCAGTAAGGAAGATCAGGAAATAGTCGAAGAAATGGCAAATGTCCTGGGCATCGCTTTTTTTAACCAGGAACGGATCAAACAAAAAAAGAAATCAAAATTCGACTACCTGCTGAGAAGCGGCCTTGTATCAGTAGAAGATCTCGAGCAATCGTGGGAAGATTCGCGCAAAAACCGGGAAACTATAGAACAGTACCTGATAAAAAACCATAAAATCTCAAAAGAAGATATCGGCAAATCACTGAGTGAATTTTATAATTGCGAATTTGTTCAATTCAGTGAAAAAACCGCCACCCCTTTCGATTTGCTTAAAAATTTGAAAGAAGAGTACCTCAGGCGCGAAATGTGGGTCCCTCTTGAGCGCAGAGACGGAAAAATACGATTGGCGATCGATGACCCGAACAATGTCCTGAAAAGAGATATGATCGAAAGCCTGCTGAAAACAAGAGAAGTTGTGTATGATGTGGCACTTTACGAAGATATTTCAAAATTCATCAACCATTTCTATCAGACTGACGAAAGCGTCTCGTCAATTTCGGATATTATTGGAAAGCTTGACAGCGAGGAAACCCATGAAGAGGAAGAAGAGGAAGGTATCACCGAATCAGACAGCATCATCATGCAGCTTGTCAACAGAATTATCAATGACGCCTATAACAGAAACGCCTCCGATATCCACGTAGAGCCGAGCCTTGTAAAAAAGAATGTCGAAGTCAGATACCGTGTCGACGGCGCGCTTATGGTCTACCAGACAGTTCCTTTCAGTTATAAAAATGCTCTCGTATCCAGGATAAAAATTATGTCTAACCTGGATATCACGGAAAGAAGAATCCCTCAGGACGGTAAAATCAAGTTCAGACGTCCGAAGGGCGATGAGATAGAACTTCGCGTGGCTACCATACCGACCCAGGGCGGCCTGGAAGATGTCGTAATGCGTATCCTTGCAAAAGGCGAAACCATGCCCCTGGAAGATATGGGACTGTCGACGCGTAATTTCAAGGAACTGACAGAAGTTTTGAAAAAACCCTACGGCATGTGCCTCGTAGTCGGACCTACAGGCTCCGGGAAAACGACCACTCTTCATGCGGGGCTGCACCATATTAACAAACCTGACACGAAAATCTGGACTGCGGAGGATCCCGTAGAAATAACTCAGTACGGCTTGCGGCAGGTTCAGGTAAATCCGAAAATCGGTTTCGATTTTGCTGCAGCGATGCGCGCTTTTCTTCGCGCAGACCCTGATGTCATAATGGTGGGCGAAATGCGTGATTATGAAACAGCTAAAACAGGTGTCGAGGCTTCGCTCACGGGGCATCTTGTTTTCAGCACTCTCCATACGAACAGCGCCCCTGAGACAATTGTAAGGCTGCTTGATATGGGAATAGATCCGCTGAATTTTGCCGACTCTCTGCTGGGAATTCTGGCACAGCGGCTGGTGCGAACACTTTGCAAGCAATGCAAAGAAAAATATCATGCCACAAAGGAAGAGTACGATGAACTGGCGCAGAGCTACGGTGAAGAACTATTCGAAACGCTGCACATTCCCTACAGTGAAGATTTCACCCTCCATCGTCCGAAGGGCTGCAGCGCCTGTGACAATACGGGGTATAAAGGGCGGATGGGGATTCACGAACTTCTTGTTTCAACTGATGAAATCAAAGAACTGATCCAGAAACACGCATCGGTGGAGCAGATCCGCGAACTGGCCATCAAACAGGGCATGAGAACCCTTTTGCAGGACGGGATTGAAAAAGTACTCCAGGGGAGAGCCGATTTTCTTCAGGTAAGGAGAGTGTGCATTAAATAAGACACATATGGATATTGTTGTGGATTTGCTTCAGTAATTCTTCTTACTTCTCTGTTGATAAGGCACCGCCAAATGACCCTTCCACCTGAGAGAATGCCTGCGCACCGGAGGATCCTGAAACATTGCAGCAAAATTGCGAGCGCACCTCGAGTATTTTTCTTTTTTTGTCTTTTCTCTACTTTCTTTTTTCTTTCTTCTGAAAACGTCTATGCCTGGCCGACATCGGCCCAGTGGATCCCGATCTTTAAAGGGGGCGCCCTCCTTCAGGATGATACAGGCGACACACAGGGATCGAGAAACATCGTTTCCGATGCTACCAATCCTGCCGCCTTCGTATTCAATGACGGGCAATATATCTATTTCCGTCTCCGTCTCGATGTCAGCCCTGCAGGCACAGGCGGCCAGGGATATCTGCAGGCCTACGGCTGGGGTGTCGAATTCGACTCTAATCTGAATGCCCCCGACTACGAGTGGCTTCTCATGCTCGACGGCATCGCCAAGGAAGAAAAGGTCGAGCTCTGGCACAATACGGTACAGGGGACGCTGGGCGATCCGGGGGATAAATCGGAAATACTCACCGCATCGGTACCCCTTCTCGGAAATTATCAGATTTCGGCCGCCGATACCTCCATCAACGGCGACCAGGACTATTTTCTCGATTGGCGCTTTCCCTATGATACATTGAAGCAGGTCACCGGCATCACCGATTCGTCGCCCCTGCGGTTCTTTTTCGGCAGTTCCTCCAGCGCCAGCAGCCTGACGGAAAAAGGCGCCGATCTGGTGGGCGCCTCCGATCTCTATTCAGGGTTTTCCGATTACGTATCCCCCTTCGGCATCAGACCCACCACAGGGACGATACACTTTGTCCAGAATCTGGAGGGCACAGGAGAGGTGGCGGCGGTTTGCGCCGGAGAAACGCTCTACCTCAGGGCCGACGACGGCGACCGGAACTATAATCCTACGGGACTCAACACCGTCCCGGCGACTCTTAGCGTCCTCAGCGGCGACAACGAAACGGTTACGCTCACGGAAACCGGCATAAATACGGGGATTTTCACCGGTTCCATCGCCTCGGCCGCCGGCGCTCCTGCAAATGAAGACGGCCTGTTTCAGGTCATGCCGGGAGAAACGGTGACGGTCACGTTCATCGACACTATCGACGGCAGTATCCCGCCCCTCCAGAATCAGCCGAGAACAGACACTCTTGTCATCAATCCTCCCGTCATCAGCGTGACGAAGACGGTTTCCGCAGAGTTCGCCAATGCGGGAGAAACGATCACCTATACCATCACCATCGAGAACGCGGCCTGCGGTGAAGCCTGGCTTACCTATCTCTCCGATGTCATACCCGACGGTTTTACCTATGTACCGGGCAGCACCACCGGTTTCATTACCGCCGATCCCATTGTTACGGGGCAGCAGCTTACCTGGAACGGCGCCTGGACCGTTCCCCCCTACAGCACCATCACCCTCTCGCTCAGTGTGACGGCAGGGGGCGTAGCGGGAACCTTCTATGACACGGCCAGCCTCAGCGGCCCCAATGTGAGCCTGCTTTCGACAGGCCCCACCGCACCGGTGACAGTGACGGCCCCTCTGATCAGCCTGAACAAGGCGGTGGATAAAGGAGCGGCCGGGCCGGGCGAGGAACTGATTTACTCGGTGCATTACCGGAATACCGGAAACGGCGCCGCGCAGGCCCTCTTCATCGTCGACACGGTTCCCCTCCATACGACCTTTGTGGCGGGAAGCCTTCAAAGAGGCGCCGCAGGTTCGAACTATGGCGATCCGGCAAATACCGTTTTCACCGACAGCGACGGCGACAGCGACGGCGGCGCCATAACCGGCGAAACGATAACTTTCATTATCAACAGCATCGAACCCGACGACGGCATCCCGGACAGTGGCGCCGACGAGGGGAAGGTGTTTTTCAAAGTACGCATCAATTAGAAAGCGAGGATGAAATATATGGAAGAAAGAAAAAGAAAAGTGTGTTTGCGGATTCTTTTCGCACTGCTTGCCCTGGTTTTCATGCCGGGCGGTGCAGCGGCCCAGGACGAGGCCAGGCTTGTCCTGAAGACGGATGTCGCAAAGGAGATCAAGGTAAAAGAAGGAACTGCCTGGATCATCAAATACGAGCCGGTCACAACTACAAAACCGGGCGATATCCTGCGGTACACCATCGCCTACCATAATGAGGGAAACGCCCCGGCAGTGGGCGCCCGCATCGTGGACCCGGTCCCGAAAGGAACCGTCTATATCATCGGAAGCGCTACCGGAACGGGCACGGATATCGAATTCAGCGTCGACGGCGGAGTGTCCTGGCAGTCGCCCCCGGTGATGCATGCGGTCAGAAAACCCGGCGGTGGTGAGAAGCAGGAACCGGCGCCGCCGGAACTCTTCACTCATATCAAATGGTCCATTACAAAGGAGGTGCCTGCCGGCCATTCGGATCAGGTTTTCTTCAAAGTAACAGTGCAGTGAAAGGCGGAAGTCCCTTCGGACTTCCTGAGATATATATTTTTTTTACTACCCAAGGAGGTAACACGTCATGCGTAAAGTTCTCTTTATCACGGCCGTGATCGCAATGGCCCTTGTCCTGTGGACGCCGCAGGTTTGGGCCGCGGGGACACCGGTCAACACGTCAATCAGCAATCAGGCCTATGCCGACTATGAAGACGCCAACGGCAACGCCCGCCCGCGGGTCACCTCGAACACGGTGACGACGGTGGTAAGCCAGGTGGCAGCCATTTCAAGCTCGCCTGCGACGGCCACAAGCAACGGGGTCCCCGGAACCAACGTGGAATATGCGGCCACAATCTGCAACAACGGAAACGGTTCCGACACGATCACCCTTGCGGCGTTAAACGACCTGGGATGGACCGTCACCATCTATCACGATACGAACGGGAACGGCGTCCTCGACGCCGGTGAAGATGCGGCGCCCGTCGCGACGACAGGTTCTCTTGCCGCCGATGCCTGTTTCAACGTGATAGTCGTCGTCACCGTTCCGGCGGCCGCCCCAAACGGCACTCTCGGGACCACGACACTTACCGCTACATCCACGTTCAACGGTACGGTGTCCGACACATCGGTCTTTACCACCGATGTTGAGGCGGCGGTCTTGCATATCGTCAAAACGGCAACGCCCGCGAATCCGCAGCCCGGCGACACCGTCACCTACGCGATCACAGGCACCAACAGCGGCGGTTACGCCTACAGCATTCGCGTCATCGACGCCATTCCCGCCAACACCACCTATGTGCCCGAAAGTATGCGAGCCGGCTCCGTGGGCGGAGATTATGCATCGGCCGCTCCCCTCACCGACGCCAACGACGCCGAAAATCTGAGCTATACCGTCGGCGCCGATACGGCCGTCGCCAATGCCTATTACAACTCCGGGTCCAACCAGCTCCAGCTCGACTGGTCGCAGTGCCTCCCGGCGGGCGTATTCTATTTCCAGGTGACGGTGAACAGCAATGTCGCCTCGGGCACGGGCATTACCAATACCGCTACGGCCACCTACGGCCTTCTTGACAACGGGCTGCGCCCCTATACCGAAACGAGCAACGGCTCCACCGTCAATGTGGCGACCGCCCCCGGCGTCTCTCTCGATCCGGACAGGGCCGGCACAGGCGATCCCGGCGACCAGATGGTCTATGCCTTTACCGTGCAGAACACCGGCAATGCCCCCGACACTTTTGATTTCACCTACACCTCGTCGGCAGGGTGGACCTGGGTCATCTGGAAGGATGTGGACGGAAACGGCATTCCCGGGACCGACGGCGATTATACATTAACAGATACGGGACTCCTCGATGCCCTGGAATCGGTCACTCTACTTGCCGTTGCCACCATTCCGGCGGGGCTGGCCGACGGCGCAGTCGATACGGCGGTAATTACCGGTAAATCCCGCATCGACACGAGCGCAAGCGATACGGTCACCTTCACCACTACGGTCACTGCGCCGGTGCTTACTATAGCCAAAGCCGTTTCTCCCGCAGGCAACCAGCCTCCGGGAACCATCCTGACCTACACCGCCACGGTGACAAACACGGGAACGGGTGTAGCCACGAGCGTCATCATCTCCGATATGGTGCCCACCTATACCACCTATGTGGCGGGATCCATCAGGACAGGGGCCACTTCGGGCACCCTTACGGCGCGCACCGATGCCGCAGACGGTGACGGCGGAAGGTTCGATTCGGGAGCCAATGCCGTCATGGCGGGCGGTTCGGGCTCTTTGAGCCTGGGCCCCGGTGCGACGTGGATACTGGAATTCAAAGTGACCATCGACTAGAAGGGCCGACAGGGCCGATGAAAGACACGTTGTGACGACAAATGATGCGGCGGAATAAGAAAAACCACCCCGTCTTCTACTGGTGCATGCTGGTATTGTGCCTTTGGTACGCCTGCACCACAGGGACCGGCGCGTCCGCCGCATCGCCTCCTTTAGGCACCGTCATCACGAACCGCGCCACTGTCACCTATCACGACGCCAACGGCAATCCCCGGCCCGAGGCCAGCGCGACCGCATCGACCACCGTTTCCGGTTCGCCGGCACTTGCAATCACAAAGGCCGCAAGCGCCGATGTTGTCGCCGCCGGTCATAGCCTTACCTATACCATCACATGCAAAAACACCGGCAACGCCGACGCCACGACCACGGTCATCGTGGACAGGCTGCCCGCGGAAGCGGAATTTCTCGCCGCCTCTTCGGGAGGCATATACGCAGCGGGTCCTGGAGGAGGAACAGTCACCTGGAACTCCGGAACCATTGTACCCGGCGCCGGCGTCTCATCGTGGGTCCAGGTAAAAGCGAAAACCGATCTTCCCGCCGGTACGGCGATTCTCAACAGGGCCGATATCACCTGCGCCGAGGGTGTATCGTCAGGAACAACCCACACCGCTCTCGCAGGTTCGTCACCAAATCTCACCGTCAGCAAGTCGGCGACACCCCGTACTGTTGCACCGGGAGGCGCCGTTACCTATACCATCAGCTATGAAAACAAAGGGAACAAGGCCGCATCGTCGGTTTCTATCGGCGATACCCTTCCCGCCGGCACGACCTATGTGGCAGGTTCCGCCACGGCAGGCGGCACAATAAACGGAAGCCTGCTCTCATGGACCATCGGACCGGTCCCCGCCGGCGCAAAAGGCGCGATCAGCTTTCAAGCACAGATTTCACCTGCCGCTGTGAGCGGTGATATTATTCGGAATACCGCCGCCCTGACCAGTACTGAACAGGGAACCATCATATCGAATACGACCTCCACAGCGGTTCTCGCGTCACCGCCGCTCCTGACATTGAAAACAGATGCCCCCGATCCGGTGCGCGTAGGCGACAGCATCACTTACACAATTCACATCACAAACGGCGGGGCCATGAATATCACCGGACTCACCATCACCGATCCGCTCCCCGACAATACCTCATTTGTGAGCGCCGATTCAGGCGGGACACTGAATGGCGATGACATCGTCTGGACCATCGGAAATTTGGCCGGAGGCGCATCGGTCACCGTAAAGGCGGTGGTGCAGGTACAGCCCTTCTCCGATTTAAATCCTGTTATCGTCAACACTGTCTCGGCCTTTGCCAACGAGGCGCCTTCGCAGACTGCTTCGGCGGTAACGTCGGTTATCTGCCGGACCCAGGGAACAATACGGTTTCTCGATGCCGCATCGAACCCCACGAACCGGTATTCGGTGGGCGACAGGATTTGCATAGAAGTTTCCGACCCCGACCAGAATCACGATCCGTTGCGTGCAGAGACGGTCATGATCAGCATCAGAACATCGGTGACCAATGATGCGGAAACGCTCATATTGACGGAAACAGGCGCCGATACGGGTGTTTTCCTTTCCTGTCTTCTTTCCAACAGCGGACCGGCCGTGCCAAACGACGGCAGCCTCACAGTAGCCCCGGACATCACCGTCACGGTCACCTATGAAGATCCTCTCGACGCTATCTGCGGCTATCGCGCGGAATCGACGGCCGATGTCCTGATCGACCCCTTCGGCGTGATCTTCGATTCCGTCACCGGGCTTGCCGTGGCAGGGGCCACGGTCACTCTCATCGATGATGCCACAGGACTTGCCGCCGTACTTCCTCTTCACCCGGTCACCGGAGCGGCGCAGCCTAACCTGATTGTCACTGGGGCCGACGGAGCTTTCCAATTCGAGTATGTAAATCCCGGCACATATCATTTCACTGTCACGCCGCCAGTGGGTTACCTCTGGCCTTCTGCCTTTTCCAACACGCAACTCAGAGAGTCCTGGCCCGCCCTTGTTATCGACGACAACGGCTCCAAAGGCGAATCCTTCACTCTCACCGCTGTATCGCCTCCGCTCAATATCGACATCCCCATCGATCCCCCCTGCGGGTCCTTAGTTGTCGAGAAGACGGCAAATAAAACCGCCGCCTCAGTGGGCGATCTGGTACAATATACCGTCACGGTTTCAAATAACGGCCTTGCTCACATCGATTCTATAACAATGAACGATTTTATGCCCCATGGTATCCAGTACCTGCCGGAATCATCGCGTCTGGACGGGGCAAAGATGGCTGACCCCGTATTTTCCGGCGGTAGAACCTTCGCATGGACCGTTCCGGCATTAAGGGCGGGCGGTTCATCGGTAATCACCTTCAGAGCCCTTGTCGGACCCGACAGCCACAGAGGTACGGGACGGAATACCGCCTGGGCAACGGGAACATCCGTCGGAAGGCCGGTGGTATCAAACAGGGCATACCACGACCTGAAGATAACGGAAGGGGTCTTCACTTCCAAATCTACGATTATCGGAAAAGTTTTCATCGATGCCGACGGTAACGGTGTGCAGAACAATGATGAAGTTGATGGAATCACAACTTCCGGAGGAGGCGCAAGCGAGATGAACAGCGAAGAACCGGGCATACCCGGTGTGGTTCTCTATCTGGAAGACGGAACACGGGTGATCACGGACAGACAGGGCAAATTTTCGATACCGGCGGTTTCTCCGGGAACTCACGTCCTTCGAATCGATACCGCCTCCCTGCCGCCGGGGGTCGAGCTTACCGGTTCTTCGGGACGATTCATGGGAGACGGCGCATCTCAATTTATCGATATCGCCTACGGCGGTCTCGTAAAGGCGAATTTTACCGCCCACTATTCGGAGGCGAAAGAAACGATCGAAGGCAAGATTATAGGTTCGGCCGCTCCGCAAGCCGCAGTGAAGGCCGCTGCGCCAGGACCCGAGAGTACACGCGCATCGGTAACGCAGATAGTGAAAGAAAAGAGCCCCTCCCGGCAACAGCGCGCTTCCGATCGTGAAGGATCGCAGAAAGACGAACCGAAGGCGCCGCCGCCGCTTTCCCTTGAAGAGAAGATCCTCACTATGTCCAAAGAGCTTGCCTTCGTGAGCCCCGCCGACGGCGACATAGTTGCCGGTGATTCGGTCCGCGTCGTCATCAAGGCGCCTCTGGGGTCAACACCCGCGCTTGCCGTAAACGGGCACGCCGTTGATGCATCGAAGATCGGAAAGACAATCACGAATGCCCCGGGAAAAGTGGTTCTCTTCGAGTATGTCGGCGTTTCACTAATGCCGGGCGCCGCAAACAATCTCACAGTTGTCGTAACGGATCCCTTCGGCAACCGGCGCGGCGCCGCCTCCGTGACAGTGGAGGCTGTGGGCAGTGCGGAAAGAATTCTTCTCGCTGCAGACCGTGAAAGCGCCCCGGCCGACGGCGCCTCGAAGATTCAGGTGACGGCATCCGTAATCGACAGGAAGGGCAATATCGTTCCCTATTCCGCGCCCTTGACCGTCATTACCGAAAGAGGAAAGATCGATGCCGATGACGTCGATCCGGTAAAAGACGAGCTTCAGATCCCCTGCAGAAACGGCATCGCCCGCTTTTCCGTTCTGGCACCGCGGGAGGCGGGGGAATCGGCGATACATGTCTACACAGATATTCTCGAAGGGCAGGCCAAAGTATTCTTTACGCCGAACCTGCGCGATCTCTTCGCCGTCGGCATCGGCGAGATCACCATCGGTCACGGGAGCGCGAGCGGCGATTTCGGCTATCTCAAAGACAGGGGCTGGTTCGACGAGGGCCTGTACGGCGGGATGCGAGGGGCCTTTTTCATGAAAGGCAACATCTATAAAGATTACCTCCTCACGGCCTCTTTCGATTCCGAGAAGGAAGAGGCCGACGAACTGTTCCGGCAGTCCGACACCGATATCGAAGCGGAGGACAAATATCCGATTTACGGCGACGAAAGCATCCTCGGATACGAGGCGCTTTCACAAGACAAATTCTACGTCAAGGTGGAAAAAAACAGGTCCTATCTCCTCTACGGGGATTATCATACGAAGCTCGATGACGCCATGCTCGCCGCATACAACCGGACCTTCAACGGTTTGAAATACGAGCTCAACACCGACCGGTTCAAAGTCCGCGCCTTCGGGACCGAAACCGACCGGACGCAGGTGGTCGATGCCCTTCCGGGACAGGGCATTTCCGGCTATTATTATCTGACCCGCAGTCCCATCGTCCCCGGATCGGAACGGGTGGTGATCGAAATACGGGATCGCACCCGCCCCTATCATGTCCTTTCCCGCGAGATTCGCACCCGGGGATTCGATTACGATATCGATTACGATGCAGGCACGATTCTCTTCAAGGAACCGATACCGATCAGGGACAGCAGCTCCAATCTCGTTTACATCACGGTAAACTATGAAGCCGAAACGGAAAGAGCGGATTATTATACTTACGGCGGGCGCGCGGTTTTCAAAGCAACGCCATGGCTTGCACTCGGGGCGACCGGCATCGTGGAAGAGCAGTCGGCAGGCGATTATATATTGAGTGGCGGCGATATCACTCTCAATCTGCCGGGCAGGACAACCATCAAGGCCGAATACGCGCAGACAGAGGCCCTCTTCGACATCGACAGCGCATTCGAAAGAAAATCGGGCAGCGGCTGGTCTTTCGATCTCGCCTCTTCACCGGTGGATCGGTTCATACTGACGGCATACTACAGAAATCTCGAAGATTATTTCTACAATCCTTCCGCGACCGATGCGCCGCGGGGAACGGAACGGTACGGATTCGACGGGCGCTATGCACTGACCGACCGGGTCGAGCTGAAAGGAACCTTCTACGATGAAAAAGACAAGCTGAACAATTCAAGCCACAAATACGCGTCCCTGGGGGCCCAGGTAAAGTTATTGAAGATGAAGATCAGCGCCGAACTTTCCCGGGAGACCTCAGACGATCAGTATATCCCGGTTGCGAGCGATGCGACCAGAAGTCCCTTCGATATCAGCGAGGAAACCCCGAGAGAGCTCACGGCCGCGGGTATCGGTGTCGAGACGGAACTTCGCCCCAATCTCTCCCTTTTGCTGGGACACAAGCGCAATTTACAGGATGAAGAGCTGCACACGTCTCAGATAGGTCTGAATTTCCAGATCAGCGAACTCAACCGCCTCTATGTGCGTGAGGAGTTTCAGAAATACAGCGAGCGGACCGAAATGCGGACCCTCTTTGGAGTGGAGTCGAAGGTCATCAGAAACACCGTTGCCTTTACTGAATACCGATTGGTGGACGCATCCGACAGCTACAGAAACCAGCAGGCAATAGGACTCCGCAATAAATTCCTCCTCGCGGAGCACGTCACGGGGAATCTCTCTCTCGAGTATCTGAGCACGCTTGCCGGAGAGACGAAGGAAAGCGAGCCCGATGCCTTTGCTGTTGCCGCCGGCCTGGAATACCTCCCCCGGAACGATTTTAAAATAACCGGCCGCTTCGAGCACAGAAACGAGCTTTCAGGGAGCGGGAACGACACCTATCTGGGTGAGGTCGGACTCCTTTTCAAGCTCAATCCCGCCTATTCGATCCTTGCAAGGGAACGGTATTTTTACGAGGAAAACGGATCGATGGGGAGCCATACCGTCTCCCGCACTATGGTCGGCCTGGCCTTCCGGCCGCTCTGCTCTGATCGATTCAATGGAATCTCGAAAATAGAATACAAGGTGGACGACGACGGCACGATCGATCCAAACTACAAGACCTCAGCATTTATTTTCTCTACTGAAGGTGTCTACCAGGCACACAGCCAGCTGCAGCTGTCCGGCAGGTATGCGGGAAAACTTTCGAAAGACACAGATTTTTCAACCTATACGGATCTCGTTTCGATGCGCTTTACCTATGACCTGATGGATCGTATTGATCTGGGAGCAGAGTACCGGATATTGACCAGCCATACACTGAACAGCACTCTTCAGGGAGGAAAAATGGAAATCGGCTACCGTGTAGTTAAAAACCTTTGGGCATCATTTGGTTATTCCTTTGACGATTTTGATTCCGATCTTGTTGGCGATGATTATCAAGGAAAGGGACCCTACATAAAATTACGTTTTAAGTTCGATGAAAACATAATAAAAAAATTATTCTAGATGAATAAAATAAAACCGGATTCTAATCGTCCTTCTTCAACCTTTCCTTCCAGAGGGATATCTGGTTGAGGGCATCGAGCGGTGTCGCTTTGTCAACATCAAGTTCCTTCAATTCGCGAAGAATGCGGTCGCGATCACTTATAAATAAATTCAGCTGGCCGGCATTTTTCCTTTTTGCCGAAACTTTTCCCCTTGCAATCTTGGGCATCCCCACATCATCGAATTCGCCTTTTTCAAGATTTTCAAGAATTTCTCCGGCTCTTGCAATAATTTCGTCGGGAACGCCCGCAAGTCGAGCTACCTGTATACCGTAACTTCTATTTGTGCCTCCCTGTACTATTTTTCTCAAAAAAATAATTTTATCGCCCCATTCTTTTACTGCGATACTTAAATTTCTCACTCCCTCGGCAGTTCGCGCTAAATCGATAAGCTCGTGATAGTGTGTGGCAAAAAGAGTTCTCGCACCGATTTTCCGCACATCATGAATATACTCGCTCACAGCCCAGGCAATGCTCAAACCGTCGAAGGTGCTTGTTCCCCTCCCTACCTCGTCAAGGAGGATAAGGCTGCGGCTCGTTGCGCTCTTCAGGATTTCCGCCACCTCCATCATTTCGATCATAAAAGTGCTCTGCCCCCGCGAAAGACTGTCTCCGGCGCCGACCCGGGTAAAGATTCTGTCTGCCACCCCTATTTCGGCCGATGAAGCGGGGACAAAACTCCCCATCTGCGCCATCAGAACAATAAGAGCGATCTGCCTGATGTAGGTTGATTTACCGGCCATATTTGGTCCCGTGATAATCAGGTAGCGGTTTTTTCCGCAGTCAAGCATCGCGTCGTTGGGCACAAAGCCGTCTGCCAGCCTCATACGTTCCACCACCGGATGCCTGCCATCCTTAATATCAATACGGTCGTCCTCGGTTACATGGGGTCTGCAATAATTATAGTGCTCAGCTACCTCCGCGAGCGCCGCCACAGCATCAAGATCGGCGATGAATGAAGCAGTTTTCTGAATCCTCCTGATATTGCAGGCGATCTGTTCGCGAATTTCCGAAAAAATTTCAAATTCAAGATTTTTTCTTTTTTCCTCGGCATTGAGCACTG
>Ga0172382_10001075_pt1 | contig 49812 bp, 46 predicted proteins | sample Leawel138RmetaG_FD_122245 | JGI IMG/M metagenome (GOLD analysis project Ga0172382, IMG submission 122245) | Leachate microbial communities from a municipal landfill in Southern Ontario, Canada - Leachate well 138R metaG | ecosystem: Engineered > Solid waste > Landfill > Unclassified | place... | reverse complement strand
GGCGGTCGGTTCCGCCATGTTCAGATAGCCCTGACTGCTCATCCTCAGGCAGATGTCGGTGTCCTCGCCGTTCATGCCCTCGACGATCCCCCCGGCCTCGAGGACTGCGCGGCGCCGGTACACCACGAACATGCCCGGTTCGCCGAGGATCCCGTCGAACCCCATCATGGAGACCTGGAAGAAGCCGTGCTTGAGCAGGACCTCCACCATCCGGGCCCGGTCGAAGAATGTCCGGACCCGCGGGGGCCGCGGCATGCCACCGACGGCGCCGACCTTGGGGTTGGCGAAGTGGCGCAGCGTGACATCGAGGCAGTTCTCACCGATCACCGTGTCGGCGTCGATGCGGACCACGAACTCCTCACGGATGATCGATATCGCGTAGTTCAGCGCGACCGCCTTCCCGGGCTGCGCGCATGGCCGCACCTCGCCGGTGCAGTGCGCGCAGGCGGCCAGAGCGGCCTCGGCGGCGGCCGTGGTGGCGTCGGTGGAGGCATTGTCGATCACGTAGAGGTGCACAGGAGCGGCGTACCGGGCAGCCGCCCGGTCGACGGCCTCGATGGCGGCGGCGATGTCGTGGGCCTCGTTGTGGGCGGGGACCATCACGGCCAGCGGGGGCGCGAAGCGCGCCCGGCGTGACCAGCGGACCATCAGTAACCCGATGCTCGCGGTGATGATCACGAACAGCTGCTGCACCAGGAAGATGCCAGGACCGACCCCGCCCAGCAGCGCCCATTCCCGCATGAACTCGGTCGTGAGCGGGGTGCGCTGCTCGATCCACGCAGCCAGCACGAACGCCACCACCAACGGCACGATCAGGCGCACCCAGGCATGCCAGCGGATGCGCCCGACCGGCGGCAGATCGACCGGTTTGGGCAGCCGGGCATGCCGCAGGATCACGAACGGGAACACGACCAGCGACGCCAGACTGGACGCCAGCTGCTGACCGACGACCTCCGCTTCGAACAGCCCCAGGGAGTGACCGATGTATGCCGACAGGTCCACCACCAGGCAGATCAGCAGGCCCTTGCCGACCATTTCCCCACCCACCGCCAGCCGCCGCCACCAATTGGTGGCCAGGGAGAACGCCACCGCGGCGGCGATCAGCAGAAGGAACAGCCGCACGGGGATCGCGGCGCTCTGGCCCTCGGCGCGGATGAACACCAAGTCGCGGGGGGTGTACGGGTCGGCGCGGCGGACGATTTCGGTGGTGATGAGCAGTGCCACCACGCTGAGTGAGAAGAAGTTCATCAGCGCGCCGTTGGCCGCGCTCGGCGGGCGGTTGACGGAGTATTCCGGGGGCGCACTGTCGATCGAGCGGTAGTGCTCCTCGACCCCCCGCGGGCCGGGATCGCTCACGGGAACCGCTCCGTGGGCGCCGGGGTCAGGATGCCCCCCGCGTCGCTGACGACGACTCCGCCGTCGACGCCGGTCACCAGCCGGGCCGCTTCGCGCCCGTAGGGCACCGGGTTGTCCGGGGGCCGACCCACCGGGATGACCACCAGGCCGCGCGCCGCCCCGGCCGCGGCGCGTTCCACGACGAGACCGTTCTGGAACGCCTGCAGGTCGAAGCCCGCAGCCACCAGGCGGCCGTCGACCAGGCGCACCGGCACATCCACCCCCGGCGGCGGGTTGCCGAACAGGAAGAACGGCCGATCTGCCGGTAGCCCGTCCCAGACGAAGGGCGTCTGCTGCAGCCAGCCTCTGAAGTGGGCCAGTGTCGGCACCAGGGCGGCCAGCGACGTCGCCGGATCGTCGGTGCTCGACGCCGGCAGCATGATGTCGAAGCCCGCTGCGAAATCGGCAGGGACGGCGGTCAGACCGGCGCCGGGGCCGCCGAGCACCAGGCTCGAGGTGGGCAGCAGCTGGACGTCGTAGCTGGGGCTGCGCGTAGTGCATCCGACCAGGTCACGGTCGCGGAGCAGGGTCACCGCCAGATCGTTTCGGAGCGCCTCGATGCCCTCCGGTATCGGCACCGTGACATCCTGGGTGGCGCTGCCCCCCGCCAGCTGCACGCTGTCGAGGAGTTGACCGTTGAGCTGGATCTGCACCATCCAGCGGGCCTCCTCGCCGATCAGCGGAAGGCGCAGCTGCAGCCGCACCTCGCGGGGCACGCGGCCGCCGGGCAGCTCGGTGAGCCAGTACGGAGTTCGCCACACCCGTCTGTCGCCGATGCGCTGCACGGCCGTGTCCATACCGAGCGGTGCCAGCGACACCGCATCACCCACCGGCTCTTCGGGGCTGTCGACCCGGGACTCGTTGGCGGCGCTGTCGGCGGTGGTGACAGCGTCGGTGAGGAGTAACGGAGCGGCCGCCTGGGCGGCCGGGTCGGTGAGTGCCAGCACGGCGGTGTCGTCGATGCGGCCGACCTGCCAGGTGCGCGGACCGGCGTCCTCGGGCGCGGTCCAGCCCAGCTCGGTCAACCGGTCGACGGGCCCGAGCAGGATGCGGCTGCGCCAATTGCCCGGGGGCGAATCGGCGACCGCGTGGTAGGACACCCGGTAGCCGCGCTGGATCAGCGCGACCCCCAGCCTCGCGGCGGTCTCGAACCACGCGCGGTCCTCCTTCGGGGCCGCGAGCTCGAGGGTGATGTCACGGTTGAGCGCCCCGACCGCGTCGCGCACGCTGTACACAGGGTTGTACAGAGTCGCCTCGATGCGGGTTTCCGCGGGATCGAGCAGGACGAACGAACCGAGTTCGTTGGTCGGGTTGCACGTCCCCTCGTCGAGAGCGCCCGTGAGCCTCATCTGGACGGTGACGCTGCCGTCGTCGAGGACACCCGGGGGCAGCAGGATCTCGGCCTTGACGTCGTGATTGCCCGGCTTGAGTTCGTCGACATAGACCGACTCACCGTCGGCCAGCACCCGCAGGAACACGGTGCTCGCCTCGGCCACCTGTGCACGGCCGGCGAGCAGGAGATGGGCGTGGTCGACACGCGAGTCGACCGGAAGAGGCGCGGTGACCGCCTTCGCGAGGGTGCCGTCGTCGCTGAGCCGGACGCCGTCGCGCTCACCCAGGTCGGCGAGCGACTTGATGTAGGCCAGCTCCGGCGGCGGGCCTTCCTGGAACGGGGTCTCGAACCAGCCGGGACGCACCAGGATGAAGACGGCCACCAACGCCAGGATGATGACGAGGATGACCGCCGCCCCGCCCGGGATCCAGCGCCGTACCGCGTGGCGCCGTTCCGCGGCGCCGTGGTGGGTCGGCTGCGACTCGGGGTCGGTCACCGGGACACCTTCTGGGCTGCGCAGCGACGCTCGGCGTTCCAGTAGGACACCGACGGGATCTTGCTGACGTCGCAGCGGTTTGCGTATTCCTTCGCGATCTCCATGGATTCGCCGAGCAGGCCCGCCTCCATCAGGATCGGGTCCAGGCCGAGCCGCTTCAGGTTGTCGCTGCGCACCGCCAGTTCGTTCTCGTCCGCCTCGGCCCGCGGGTTGGGCAGATAGGCCACGGCGGCCCCGACCAGCCGTTCGAGCAGTTCGGCCAGGTCACGCACCCGCAGCGTCTCGGCAACCTGGTTCATGATCCGGACCCGGCGGCCGACCTGGTCGCCGGACTCGATGGCCAACCGCACGCACCGAACGGTGTCCTGGATGTTGATGAAGGCCCGTGTCTGGCCGCCGGTGCCGTGCACGGTGAGCGGATAGCCGATGGCGGCCTGCATCAGGAACCGGTTGAGCACCGTGCCGAAGTCGCCGTCGTAGTCGAAGCGGTTGATCAACCGGGGGTCGCGGCGGGTCTCCGCGGTCTGGGTACCCCAGACGATGCCCTGGTGCAGATCGGTGACGCGGATGCCGTCGTTGTGGGCGTAGAACTGGAACAGCAGTTGGTCGAGCGACTTGGTGAGGTGGTAGACGCTGCCGGGTTTGGTGGGGTAGAGCGCCTCGCGAGTCACCACGGCACCGTGCCGGTCGGGATAGCTGATCGTCAGGTACCCCTCGGGCAGGTCCACCGCCGAAGTCTCGTAGCCGTAGACGCCCATCGTGCCGAGGTGCACCAGTTGGCTGTCGAGCCGCGCCTCCACCAGCGCCGCGAGGACGTTGTGGGTGGCGTTGACGTTGTTGTCCACCGTGTAGCACTTGTGCGCGGCGTCCTTCATCGAATACGGGGCGGCGCGTTGTTCGGCGAAATGTACGACGGCGTCCGGACGGTAGGTACGCAGCGTGTTCAGTAACGCATCGTAATCCCTGGCGACGTCGAACATCTCGAGCTGGAGGCACCGGCCGGACACCTCACGCCAGGCTTCGATCCGCTCGGGCAGCGACACGATCGGCGTCAACGACTGCACCCCGAGCTCCACGTCCATCCTGCGGCGAATCTCGTTGTCCACGATGCGCACGTCGTGCCCGGCATCCGACAGGTGCAGCGCGGTGGGCCACCCGCAGAAACCGTCCCCACCAAGGACCAGTACGCGCATAGTGCCTCCCCCGAAGACCCTGGCCGCTCAGATTATCGACAATCCGTGGTACTCATCGGGGAACGGTCAAGAATGACGCTCAGCGTGAGGCGAACTCGACCACCAGGTGACGGATGCCGGTGTGCCGATTGCTGCGCGTCCATTCCACCGGCAGGGCCAGGTGTGCCGCCGGGTGACGACGCAGGATCTCCTCGAAGATCACCCGTAGCTCCAGGCGGGCCAGGTTGGCACCGAGGCAGTAGTGCACGCCCTGCCCGAATCCCAAGTGCGGGTTGGGTTTACGTGTGATGTCGAAGTGGTCGGGAGACGCGAAGACGGCGGCGTCGCGGTTGGCCGAGCCTTCCCACACCAGCACCTTCTGGCCGGCTTCGATGGTGTGGCCGCCCAGGGTCGCGCGCCGGGTTGCGGTGCGCCGCTTCGACGGTGACGGCGACGTCCACCGGATCATCTCCTCGATGGCCGTCGGCAGCAGCCCGGGGTCCGCACGCAGCGCACGGTAGGCGTCGGGGTTCTCGATCAGCGCGAGCAGACCGCCTGCGATGGCGTTGCGGGTGGTCTCCGCGCCCGCGCTGAACAGCAGGTTGAAGAACAGGTAGCTCTCCAGGTCGGACAGTTGCGGGTCGCCGGAATTCACCACCACCGACAGCATGTCGTCACCGGGCTGGGCCCGCTTGGCGGCGATGAGCTCCTGGCCGTACTCGAACATCCGTGACCCGGCCTCCTCCACGGAGAGCCGGGTGATCGACGCCTTGCGGGCACCACCGAAATCGAAGCTCGGTTCGATGGCTTCGAACAGCCAATGTCGTTCGGATTCAGGAACTCCCAGCAGGATGCAGATCATCTGCATCGGCACCTCGGCCGCGATGTCGGTGAGGAAGTCGACGGGGGTGCCGGGTTCGACCTCGTCGAGCAGGCGCCGGGCCCGCTCCCGTAGGTCGTCCTCGACGCGGCGGATCATCCGCGGTGTCAGACCGGAGCTGACGAGCCTGCGTACCGCGGAGTGCCGCGGGTCGTCCATCATGTTCAGCAGCTGACCGGCGATCGGCAGGTCCTGCAGCAGGGTGCCGCCGAAGGCCCGCTCACCACCGGTCACCGACGAGTAGGTCTCCGGATCACGAAACACCGCAAGGGTTTCGGCGTGCGTGGCCACCGACCAGAAGCCTTCACCGTCGGGGGTGTTCTCGGTCGGCTCATGCCAGTAGACCGGGGCCTGCTCGCGGTGCAGCGCGAACAGCCCGTGCGGGAACCCGGCCGCGAAGTTGTCCAGATCGGTGAAGTCGACCGCGGCCAGGGCTCCCGCCACCCTCACAGGATCGCGCCCGAGGTGTATTCGGCCGCTTCGGGATACCGGGCGATCAGATCGTCGACGGCCGCCACCACCCGGTCCACCTGGTCGCCCGCCGCGCCGGTGAAGACCTGTTTGTCGGCGAGCGCGGCATCGAGTGCCTGCCGGTCCAGCGGCAGCCGCGGGTCGGCGGCGAGCCGGTCCAGCAGGTCGGGTTCGGCGCCCTTCTCCCGCATCGCCAGCGCCACCGCGACCGCGTGCTCCTTGATGACCTCGTGCGCGGTCTCGCGCCCCACCCCGGCGCGCACCGCGGCGATGAGGATCCTCGTGGTGGCCAGGAACGGCAGGTAGCGGTCCAGTTCACGCTGGATCACCGCCGGGTAGGCGCCGAATTCGTCGAGGACCGTCAGGAACGTCTCGGTCTGCCCGTCGAGGGCGAAGAACGCGTCGGGCAGCGCGACCCGGCGCACCACCGAGCAGAACACATCCCCTTCGTTCCACTGCGCGCCGGCGAGTTCTGCTGTCATGGAGGCATATCCGCGCAGCACCACCTGCAGGCCGTTCACGCGTTCGCACGAGCGGGTGTTCATCTTGTGCGGCATCGCCGAGGATCCGACCTGCCCGGGCGCGAACCCTTCGGTGACCAGCTCGTGTCCGGCCATCAGCCGGATGGTGTGCGCCATCGAGGACGGCCCGGCGCCCAGCTGCACGAGCGCCGACACCACGTCATGGTCCAGGGAGCGCGGATACACCTGACCGACGCTGGTGAAGATGTCGGTGAACCCCAGAAATCCTGCGACCCGGCGCTCAAGGTCGGCGAGGCGGTCGGTGTCACCGTCGAACAGGTCGAGCATGTCCTGCGCGGTGCCCATCGGGCCCTTGATGCCGCGCAGTGGGTACCGGTCGATCAGCTCGCGCACCCTCTGCAGCGCGACCAGGAGTTCCTCGGCCGCGGACGCGAACCGCTTGCCCAAGGTGGTGGCCTGGGCCGCGACGTTGTGGCTGCGGCCGGCCATCACCAGGTCGCGGTAGAGGGCGGCCCGCTCGGCCAGCCGAGCGACGACGGCGATACCGCGGGCGTGCACGAGTTCCAGCGACCGACGGATCTGCAGCTGTTCGACGTTCTCGGTCAGGTCGCGGCTGGTCATGCCCTTGTGCACGTGCTCGTGACCGGCCAGCGCGTTGAACTCTTCGATCCGTGCCTTCACGTCGTGCCGCAGCACACGTTCACGCGCCGCGATCGACGCCAGATCGACCTCCTCGAGCACCCGCTCATAGTCGGCGACCACCCCGTCGGGCACGCCCACACCGAGCTCTGCCTGGGCCTTCAGCACCGCCAGCCACAACCGCCGCTCGGCGACGATCTTGGCTTCGGGCGACCAGATCGCCACCATCTCGTCGCTGGCGTATCGATGGGCCAGCACATCGGGAACAGGCACGGGGTTGCTCACGAACACACAGCTTATCGGCCCCTGCACCGGCAGATAATGAGGCACAGTAGGCCCCGTGTACTTCGTCGGACTCGACCTCGCATGGGGCGAGAAGAACCAGAGCGGTCTCGCCGTGATCGACGCCGACGGGCGGCTTCTCCAGGTGGGGACGGCGCACGACGACGACAGCATCGAGGCGGCGCTGGCGCCGTTCGTCGCCGACGAGTGCCTTGTCGCGATCGACGCGCCGCTGATCGTGAAGAACCCCACCGGCCACCGGCCGGCCGAGTCCCAGTTCAACAAGGACTTTCAGCGGTTCGAGGCGGGTGCCCGCCCGGCGTTCACCGACCGGCCGGAGTTCAAGCATCCCCGCGCAGCCCGGATCGCCGAACGCCTCGGCCTCGACACCGACCCGTCGTCGAGTTCGCCGCGACGCGCGATCGAGGTGTATCCACATCCGGCGACGGTCGTGCTGTTCGATCTCGAGAAGACCTTGAAGTACAAGCGGGGCGTGTTCGAGGACCGTCAGCGCGAGTTGCTGAGGCTGATGACACTCATCGAGGGTCTCGACGACGCGACGCCGAGGCTGCGCGTCAACCGCAGCGTCGCATGGGTGGAACTGCGCAAGCGGGTGGAGGCCGCCACCAAGCCGAGCCACCTCGACCGCGACGAGGATCCGGTGGACGCGGTGCTGTGTGCCTACGTCGGGTTGTACTGGTATCGCCGGCCGGAGGACGTGACGATCTACGGTGACGCGGCGTCCGGTTACATCGTCACCCCGTCACTTCCCGAGGGGCGCCGCCCGAGAGCCGCGCGGACGAGCAGGACGTCCCCGTCGGCCGCGCCGTCTCCGGCCGTCGCCGAGTACGCGTCCCGGCGGCCCGCGCTCGTCGCCGCGACTGAGCACTATCTTGGTCTGGTCAAGGGGCTGCTCGACGAAGCGGGCATCAACTACCTGTCGGTGACCGCGCGCACCAAGACCGTCGAGTCGTTCGCGGCGAAGGCAGACCGACGCTCCGGTGACGGTAAGCCGCTCTACAGCGAGCCGCTGGTGGAGATCACCGACCTGATCGGGTTGCGGGTGATCACCTATCTGCGGGAGGACGTCGCCACGGTGGCCGACCTGCTCGCCGAGGAGATGCGGTTGCTCGACGACCGCGACATGGGTCAGGAGACCGCCCGGGAGGGACGCTGGGGGTACGCCAGCAGGCACCTGCTCTTCGGAGTGGAGGGTGTGCAGCAGCCGGCGTCGATCCAGGTGCGCACGGTGCTTCAGCACGCGTGGGCGGAGTTCGAGCACGAGATCCGCTACAAGGGCTCGATTCCCGCCGCCCATGCCCCCGACCTGGACCGCCGCTTCACGTTGGCCGCCGGACTTCTCGAGCTGGCCGACCGGGAGTTCTCGGCGGTCCGGGAACGGTTGCGCGACGCGGTGCCCGACACCAGCGCCCCGGAGGCCACCGACGATCCCCGCATCCCGACACCGGTGCTGGCCACCTACCTCGGCAACCGCTTCCCGGACGCCGGGTGGTCGCGCACCGACCATTACGCGTGGATCGCCGGGCTGCTGCTGGATCTGGGCATCGAGTCGATCGACGCGGTCGACACCGTCCTCGACGGCGTGGACACCGACGCGGTCAACGCCGCCATGGACTACCGCTACCCGGCCGGTGCGGTGCGCCGCCTCGACGACGCGCTACTGGCCGTCTACGGCAGGCGCTACCTCGAGCTGGACGGCAATTCGCACCGGACGACGTTGCTGGACAACCGGTTACAGCGACTGGTCGAGAAGCTCGGCTAGTCGGTACCAGAACCGAGACGGGTCGGGTCGGTGATGTGGCCGTCGCGGATGCCCAACTGCCTGTTGATGAGTTGGGTGACGAAGAACAGCACGACACCGATGGCGACCAAGGTGGCGGCCACGATGTACTGCTGAGCCGGCCGCCCCGACAGGGGGGTGACCAGAAACAGCGACGCCAGAAAACCGATGACCGGCAACGCCGTCGGCGTCTTGAAGTGTCCGCCCGCCTCGCGCACGTCGCGCCGCAACGCCAGCACGGCGACGTTGACGACGGCGAAGACCGCGAGCAGCAGCAGGCTGGTGGTGCCACCGAGCACCGCGATCGCGTTGCTGCTGGCGAAGGTCGACACGTAGATGATCAGACCGAACGCGATCAGCGTGGTGAACAGGATCGCGACCCACGGTGACCGGCGCGTCGGGTGCACCGTGCCGAGCACCGGCGGCAGCACATGCTGGCGCGCCATGCCGTAGATCAACCGGCTGGCCATGAGCATGTTGATCAGCGCCGTGTTCGACACCGCGAACATCGTCATGAACGGCAGGATCGCATCGATCGGCAGGCCGGGGGCGCCGGCCCTGACCACCTCGACGAGCGGGGTGTCGCTCTCCTCGAGCCGACCGACCGGCACCAACGCCACCGCGACGATGGAGATGAGCACGTAGACCACGCCGGCGATGGACAGACCTGAGAGCAGGATCTTGGGAAAGGTGTTGACCGGGTCCTTGGTCTCCTCGGCCATGTTCACCGAGTCCTCGAATCCGACCATCGCGAAGAACGCCAGCGATGTCGCCGCCGTCACCGCCAGGAAGGTGTTCTTGTCCTCGCCGGTCTCGAAGGCCGTGATCCGGGAGAAGTCGACGTCGGCGCCGCCGGTGAAGGCCCACAGTCCGACGAGGACGACCACGACCAGACCGGTGATCTCGACGATGGTCAGGACGACGTTGAGCCTGACGCTCTCCCCCACGCCGCGGTAGTTGACGGCGGCCAGCGCGGCCATGAACAGCAGCGCGAGCACAACGACACCGAGCTTGGACGCGTCGATGCCCGCCCCTTCGAAGAAGTTCGCCGCAAACGCCCTGGAAGCCGTTGCCGCGGAGGTTATTCCGGAACACATCACCACAAAGGCGACCAGGAACGTGATGAAGTGGATGCCGAAAGCCTTGTGCGCGTAGAGCGCAGCACCGGCGGCCTGGGGGTATTTGGTGACCAGCTCCAGGTAGCTGAACGCCGTGATGGTCGCGATCGCGAAGGCGACGAGGAACGGAAGCCACGCCGCCCCACCCACTTCACCCGCCACATCGCCGACGAGGGCGTAGACACCGGTGCCCAGGATGTCGCCGACGACGAACAGCAACAGCAGGCCGGGTCCCATCACCCGCTTGAGCTCCGGCTGCTTTTCAGGGCTTCTCGGCCCGGCCACCGACTCTGACATCATGCCTCCCTGAACTCGCTCGAATCCGATGCCGTGTCCGTGATCTGGCGGACAACGTCGAGGAACACGGCGCCCGCGTGCGAGTCGGTGTGGCCGAGCACCACGGAACAGTCGAGGGCCGCGTCGAGGGCCCCGGCGGTTTTCACCCAGTCGGGATTAACCACACCAGGCTCAAAGCAAACGCTAGTTGAAGGGCGCGAGCACGTCGATGACGTCGATCAGGGTCGCCCTGGCGGTGGCACGCGGCCCGTCGCCGTCGCCGACCAGTGCCGCGACGACCGCCCCGTCCACCGCGCACACCAGCGCGGTGACCAACTCGGTGCGCACCGATCGGCCCGAGCGCTCGACGACCTCGACGACGGCGTCGCTGCGCTGGCGCAGGATGCGCCGTTGAATGTCACGCAACCCCGGTTGCCGCGCGCAGGCGATATAGCGCTCGTAACGGGAGATGATCTGCTCGGTGACGCGTTCGGGATTGTCGCCGACCAGAAGGTCCACGATGATGTCGGCGGTGGACTCCGCGCCGCGGCGGCGACGCGACAGGGTCTCCACGCGGGTACGGAGCTGCTCGCTCTCCCGGGTACCGACGTGTTCGACGGCCTTCGCGATCAGGTCGTCCAACGAGGAGAAGTAGTAGGTCGTCGATGCCAGCGGCAGGCCCGCCCGACGCGCGACGGCACGGTGCCGGACAGCGTCGAACCCGCCTTCGCAGAGAAGATCGGCAGCAGCGCTGACCAGCGCATACCGTCGACGTTCTCCCTTGGGAGTGACCGCTGCCGTCACTTTTGCGATCCTGCCAGTCGCGGGGTTTCGACATCGGGCTTTCACCGAATCATCAGCCTTTGCTCAGTCCGGTCGGGCCGCGCACCACCACAGGCCGCGATGGCATGATGTCGCGCATGCCAACCCTCAACCGCCGGGAGATGCTGGCCCTCGGGCTTCGCGCGGGACTGGCCGCCACCGCAGCTTCTGCGCTGGGCACCGCGGTGGCCTCAGCGGCCCCGGCGCCGACTTTCGTCACCGGCTCGTTCGCCTCGGCGGCCCGCAGCGGGGCCGTCACCAACTGGGTGATTGCGCGGCCGCCGGATCAAACGGCGCCGCTGCGGCCGGTGATTCTGTTGCACGGCAAGGATTCCTCCGCCGAGATGGTGATGTCGATGGGGGTCGAGCGGTTCCTGGCCGACGCGGTGCGCGCCGGGCTACCGCCGTTCGCGATGGCCGCGGTGGATGGCGGTAACGGCTACTGGCATCGGCGCGCGTCCGGCGACGATCCGGGCGCGATGGTGCTCGACGAGTTCCTGCCGTTGCTGGCCACCCAGGGTCTGGACACCTCACGGGTGGCGTTCCTCGGTTGGTCGATGGGCGGGTACGGCGCGATGCTGCTGGGCTCGCGGTTGGGCGCGGGCCGCACCGCCGCGATCACCGCCGTCAGTCCCGCGCTGTGGACGTCACCGGGCGCCGCAGCTCCGGGCGCTTTTGACGGCGCTGCCGATTACGAGGCCAACAGCGTGTGGGGGTTGGCCGCGCTCAACGGAATACCGCTGCGTATCGACTGCGGGTTCGACGATCCGTTCTACTCCGCCACCGAGCAGTTCATCGCGCAGCTGTCGACGCCTCCGGCCGGTGGCTTCTCGCCCGGCGGTCACAACGCGGCGTTCTGGTCGTCACAGCTGACCTCCGAGATGACCTGGGCCGCCCCGCTGTTGGCGACTTAGAGAGCGATCCGGCCCTCGGCGGCCGCCTGCCCGATGTCGTGACGGAAGTGGCTGCCCGGCAACCTGATCGCGGCGAGCGTCGCGTAGGCGGCCTCGCGGGCGGCCACCAGGTCGGCTCCGGTGCCGACGACCGAGAGCACCCGGCCGCCCGCCGACACCAGGGCTCCGTCGTCGCGACGGGCGGTGCCCGCATGCAGGACGGTATCGCCGTCCGCCGCGCCGTGGATGACGTCGCCGACCCGGGGCCTGCCGGGATAGTTCTCGGCGGCGACCACCACCGTGACCGCGGCACCGTCGCGCCACTGCAGCGGCGGCTGGCCGGCCAGCTCACCGATGGCGGCGGCGCGCAACAGCTGCCCCAGTGGGGATTCGAGCAGCGCGAGCACCGCCTGGGTTTCCGGATCGCCGAAGCGACAGTTGAACTCGACGACTGCGGGGCCGTTGGACGTGATGGCCAGACCGGCGTAGAGCAGGCCGGAGAATGCGCTGCCGCGCCGAACCAGCTCGGCGGCAACAGGTTTGACGATCTCGTCGACGATGCGCCGGGTCACGTCGGCGGGCAGCCACGGCAACGGGGTGTAGGCACCCATGCCGCCGGTGTTGGGTCCGGTGTCGCCGTCACCGACGCGCTTGAAGTCCTGCGCGGGCAGCAGCGGCACCACCGTCTCGCCGTCCACGACGCAGAACAGCGACACCTCGGGGCCGTCGAGGAACGACTCCAGGAGCACCGGATGCCCGGCGTCGAGGAGGCTGGCGGCGTGCGCGCGCGCGGCGTCGCGGTCCGTCGTGACCACCACACCCTTGCCGGCGGCGAGGCCGTCGTCCTTGACCACCCAGGCGGCCTGACCGGCGGGCGGACCGAAGCGGTCCAGCGCGGCGTCGAGGTGCGCCGGGTTGTCGACGATCTCGCTGACCGCGGTCCGCACCCCGGCGGCCGTCATCACGTCCTTGGCGAACGCCTTCGAGCCCTCGATCCGCGAGGCGTCCCTGCTGGGCCCGAAGCACGCGATGCCTGCGGCCCGGACCGCGTCGGCCACGCCGAGCACGAGCGGCACCTCGGGCCCGATGACGACGAGATCGGCGCCGATGCGGCGCGCCAGCGCGGTGACGGCCTCGCCGGACGTCACGTCGACCTCGTACTGGTCGGCGACAGCCGCCGTCCCCGCGTTGCCGGGCGCCACCGAGAGCGCCTCGACCTCGGGGTCTCGGCGCAGCGCGAGCAGCAGCGCGTGTTCACGGGCTCCGGATCCAACTACCAGGACGTGCACAGATGCACACCCTAGTAGCACCGGTGGGCCGGCTCCGAACCTCGTCGGCCATACATTTGGATAACTAGGTGTATGGTCAGAGGAAAGTGCCGCATGTCACACCAGGAGGCCACCCCATGACCGCGACCCAGAGCTGTCCATTCCTGCCCCATGGGTATGACTTCACCGACCCTGATGTGCTGCTCAAGGGCATCCCGGTCACGGAGTTCGCCGAGCTGCGCCGGACCGCACCGGTGTGGTGGAACGGGCAGGCGGATTCGATCTTCGACGACGGCGGCTACTGGGTGATCTCGCGTCACGAGGACGTCAAGGCGATCTCGCGTAACAGCACGCAGTGGTCCACCAACGCCAAGGGCGCGGTGATGCGCCTGCCCGACGGGGTCACCGCCGAACAACTGGACCTGACCAAGGCACTGCTGATCAACCACGATGCACCCGAGCACACCCGGCTGCGCAAGATCGTGTCGCGGCTGTTCACGCCGCGGGCGATCGCGGGCATGGAGGACAGGCTCGCCGACGCCGCACGCGAGATCGTGCGCGGTGCCGCGGAGAAGGACAGCGGCGATTTCGTCGACGACGTGGCGATGATGCTCCCGCTCCAGGCCATCGCCGACCTCATCGGGGTCCCGGAGGAGGACCGCGAGAAGCTGTTCCACTGGACGAACGCCATCATGAACACCGACGACCCGGAATTCGACGCCGACCCGACGATGGCCAACGCCGAGTTGATGGGCTACGCGTATTCCATGGCCGAGGAACGGCGCCGCTGCCCCGCCGACGACATCGTCACCCGGCTCGTCCAGGCCGACATCGACGGCGAGTCCCTCGGCGAGGTGGAGTTCGCGTTCTTCGTCATCCTGCTGGCGGTGGCAGGCAACGAGACCACCCGCAATGCAATGACCCACGGCATGAACGCGTTCTTCGACAACCCCGCTCAATGGGAGTTGTTCAAGCGCGAACGGCCCGAAACGGCCATCGACGAGATCATCCGGTGGGCCACCCCGGTGCACTGCTTCCAGCGCACCGCGCTCGAGGATGTCGAGGTGGGCGGTGTGACGATCGCCGAGGGTCAGCGTGTCGGCCTGTTCTACAGCTCGGCGAACTTCGACGAAGACGTCTTCGACCGGCCCTTTGATTTCGACATCCTGCGGGACCCCAACCCGCACTTGGCCTTCGGTGGCAACGGCGCGCACTTCTGCATCGGCGCCAACCTGGCCCGCATGGAGATCAAGCTGATGTTCAACGAGATCGCCGACCAGATCCCCGACATCTCGAAGCTGGCCGAGCCGCAGCGGCTGCGCTCCGGGTGGATCAACGGCGTCAAGAACCTGCAGGTCGCCTACAAGTAGTCACCCCGTTTTCAGGCGCCGCGTCACTTGGTCACCGCCCCGGGATACCTGTGACCGGTGAGGCGGTGGCCGCGTTGAGGGGTCGACGACGCGCTTGGCCTACAGTTCCCTCGTGCGCACCCACGGTTGGTCAGGAGCCAAGCCGGCCTCCGACGAGGAGGCCGTCGCCCGCATCCTCGCCGCCGCGGGGAAGGTGATCGAGGAGCGCGGCGCCGACTTCAGCATCTCCGACGTGGCCCGCACCGTCGGCGTCACCCGTCAGACGGTGTACCGGTACTTTCCCAGCACCGAGGCCTTGTTGGTCGCCGCGGCCGTGCACGCAGTCGACGGCTTTCTGGAGCGGCTGACCGCGCACATGACGGGTATCACCGATCCGGCCGACGCGGTCACCGAGGCGGTGGCGACCGCGCTGGAATGGCTGCCCCGGGAGAAGTACATCGGGCTGATCATGGTGCCGGGCAGGTCGACGCACGTGCAGTCGGTCACCTCCGACATCGCGCTGCGCTTCGGGCGCGACATGGTGGGCCGCCTCGACGTCGACTGGGCTGCCGCAGGTTTCGACGATGCCGATCTCGACCAGCTCTCCGAGCATCTGTTGCGGATCATCCAGTCCTTCGTCGTCGACCCGGGGCGTCCACCGCGGCACGGTGAGCAGTTGCGGACCTACCTGCGCCGGTGGGTCGGCAATGCACTGCCGCGGCGCTGAATTCGCGCGGGATGCGCCGCCGGCGCAAAGCTACACAACCGTCAGCGGCAACGACTTCCGGTTCTCGAACTCCCACGATGCCCCGCCGCTGAACTTGCACACCTCGACCTCGGGCAGCTCCTTGGCCGCGGTGTCGGTCTCGACGACCCGTACGGTCCAGTCGCTCTCGGTGCCGGAGACCTCGGCGCGCAGATACGGATTCACCGCAGCCACGATGGCTTGCAGCGGCAGATCGGCGACCGGGGACACCAGCGAGATCCACGCACCGTCCTCATACGCCGGTGAGCGCCGCACATGCAGGAAGTCGGGGTCGACGTCCACCGACACGTACGCGGCCGGATTCATCAGCGGGTGCAGTTCCAGTACCCGCAGCGCGCCCGTGGCGTCGGCGGAGATGCCCAGCGCGTTCTTGATGCGCTCGGCCGCGACCCCGGCGATACCGATCAGCGACTTGTAGCGGATCGACTCCTCCAGCGCCGCATCGCCGTTGGCCCGGGCACGGACGGCGAGGTTGTAGGACAGCACCAGCAGATGCATCTGTAGGCACACTTCGTCGGCGATGCGCACCAGCGCCGAGTGTGAGAACGCTCCGAAGTCGACGTCGGACAACAGCGGGCCCGAATAGTCGGCCAGGCCCTCGTCGCTCGGGTCGATGGGAGCCAGCTCGGTGTTGTACGCGCGGCTGGCGGCGACGATCTCCAGCTGCGGAACGAAGTCGACCTCGGGGTAGGACTCGTCGATGATCACCGTCCACGCACAGTGCGGGTGCCGGTCGGCGGGCGCCCTGGGCGGGCGGTGGATGGGCCGCACCTGGCACTTGCGGTTGGTTGCCAACGCGGTGGCGTCGAACGTCGGATCCTCGATGTCGTGGCACATTCCGCGGACGTAGTCCTCGCCCATCGGTTCCACGTCGAGCAGCGCCCCGCAGTGGTCGAGGTGGAACTCGCCGTGCCAGCGGTCGTGCACCGTGTAGCGGAAATCCATGAACTGCGGGGGCGCGCCGATGTCCAGCTGCAGCCCCTTGAAAACCGTGATGACATCGACGCCCTCGTAGTTGAGCGCCTTCTGCATCCGCTTGGTGTAGAGGGGGCTGGAGCCCGCCCACTCCTCGATCGCGATCTGCAGCATCTCCTCGCGGCCGAACTTGCTGATGCACCAGGCCATTCCGGATCGATCGATCAACTGACCAATGAGCAGCAGCTCCGGGACCAGGGTTGCCAGCTCTGCGCGCGACAGCGCGGCATACCTACTGGTCGTGGTCATCATGGACCTTGCCTCCGGAGTGCATCTGCACCGCGGCGTTGACGTTCGCCTTCTTGTTCTCGCCTTCGCCCCTCTCGGCGGCCTTCTTTCGCTGCTTCGCCACCTTGGAGACCACACCGTCGAGCTTGGAGCCCAACGGGAATCCGAGGTAGTGGGTGAGGAAGACGGCCATCTCCTTGAGTTCGTGCTCGGTCAGTTCTTCGTTGTGCAGTGCTGCGTTCACCTGGATCTCGGCCAGATCCGAGTTACCCAGTGCGGTCACCACGGTGAGAGTCATCATCCGCTTGTCCCGCATGGAGAGCCCGGGACGGGTCCAGATGGACCCGAAGAGGTGCTCGACGGTCAGGTCGTAATAGGGGTCGCCCTGGACGTCGGGCATCTCCCAGCCATAGACCTCGTTCATCTTCTCGAGGCCCTTGCGCCGCAGCTCGTCAGTACTCATCGGGTCTACTCCTCTGTAGTCGAAGTCGTATGAGGCACACCGAGTCCGGCAGCCAGGTCGCGCAACGCGATCTCGGCCAGCGGCAGTTCCACGCCGGTGGACTCCCCGAGCCCCAGCGCCAGCCGCAGATCCTTCTCACCCAGCCCCCGGGTGTGGACGAACATGTCGTACAGGAAGTGTTCGGGCGCGAGCGGCAACATGTCGTCGCGCACCATGATCGCGCCCGGTCCACCGCTCTGCGCGTCGCTGTGCCGCACCACCCGGCCCAGCTTCTGCAGATCGATACCGGCGGCCTCGGCCAGGCGCATCGCCTCACACGCCGCGGTGAAGCCGACGAACGTCAGCATGTTGCGGGCCAGCTTCATCCGGGTGCCCGCCCCCGGCTCACCGGCGCGGACCACCATGGACGCCCATTGCTTGAAGACCGGCTTGACCCTGTCGTAGGCGTGCTCGTCGGCGCCGACCATCACCGCCAGCTCACCCTTGTCGGCCGCCCCCGCACCACCGCTGACCGGGGCGTCGACGATGTGAATACCTTTGGGTCGCAGCTGCTCAGCCAGCTCGGGGGCCGTGTCGGGTTCGATCGTGGAATGGATAGCGATGACGGTGCCCGGCTCGGCGTGTGCTGCGAGTTCACCGACCACGTCGCGCACCTGCGCGTCGTTGAGCACCGTCACGCTGATCACGTCGGCCGCCGAAACTCCTGCGACATCGTCCGCAGCGCTGGCACCCATCTCCACCAGCGGGGTCATCGCCTCGGTGCGGACATCGAAGACGATCAAGCCGCCGGGCCAGTCGACCAGGCGCTTGGCCATCGGTGCACCCTGGTTGCCGAGACCGATGTAGCCCACCCGCAGTTCGTCGGCGCGCTCACTCATGACCGAATGATCTGTCCGCCGTCGACGTTGAAGATCTGACCGGTGATCCACTTCGCCTGGTCCGACAGCAGGAACAGCAGCATGCCGACCAGGTCTTCGGGTTCGCCCATCCGGGACAGCGGGATTCCCTTGACGATGTCGGCGACCATCTCCTGCGGCGTGGTGGTCCGGTTGGCCTCGGTGTCGATGGGCCCGGGCGCGATCGCGTTGACGCGGATGTTCTGCCCGCCGAGTTCGGTCGCCAACTGCTGGGTCAGGCCGTTGATGCCGACCTTGGCCAACCCGTAGAAGTTCGAGTACAGCCACGCCGCGGTCGACGACTGGTTGACGATGGCGCCGCCGCCACGCTTGGCCATCTTGCGGTAGACCGCGCGGGTGCACACCAGCGCGCCGTCCATGTTCACGCTCATGAACTTCTTGTAGTAATCCCAGTCGACGGTGATGAGGAAGTCGAGCTTCATCCCACCGAAGATCGCGGCGTTGTTGACCAGGTAGTCGATGCCGCCGAACTCCGAGAGTGTCTGTGCGGCCATCTCTTTGGCCGATTCCGGGTCGGACACGTCGACCCGGACGGCGAGCGCGTTCCCGCCTTCACCCTTGATGCCGTCGGCGACCTTCTGTGCGCCTTCGGTGTTGATGTCGGCGACGACGACGGCGGCACCCTCCCGGGCCAGCGCCTCGGCGTACGCCTGACCGATGCCGCCACCGGCGCCGGTGACGATGGCCACCTTCTCCTTGAACTGATCGCCATACAGACCCACTGATGTCTCCTTTAGTTCGCTGCCGTGGCAATCGCCTTGATCTCGAGGTACTCCTCGAAACCGGCGAGCCCCATCTCCCGGCCGATGCCGGATTGCTTGTAACCCCCGAACGGCATGTCCGCGGAGTACCAGACACCTCCGTTGACGTTGACGGTGCCCACCCGCATCCGGGCGGCGATGCCCGCCGCGCGCTCCGGGTCGGCGGAGAACACGGTGCCCGACAGGCCGTACGGCGAGTCGTTCGCGATTCGCACGGCGTCGTCGTCACCGTCGTGTGCGATGACGGTGAGCACCGGCCCGAAGATCTCCTCGCGGGCGACCTTGGCGTTGTTGTCCAGGCCGGCGATCACGGTCGGGTCGATGAAGAACCCGGTGTCGCGGTCGGCGGGACGTCCACCGCCGCAGGCGAATCTGCCGCCCTCGGCGATGGCCGAATCCAGATAGCCCTGCACGCGTTCGCGCTGACGCTCCGAGATCAGCGGACCGCACACCGTACCCGGCTTCGTCGGGTCGCCGGCCTTCAGCCCGCCCATGGTGGCGGCGGCCGCCTCGACGGCCTCGTCGTAGCGGTCGCGCGGCACCACCAGACGTGTGGTGATCGCGCATCCCTGCCCGGCGTGCATCGACGCGGTGAACGCCGCCATCGAGCAGGCGCCCGCGAGGTCGGCGTCGTCGAGGACGAGAAACGCGGACTTGCCGCCGAGTTCGAGGAACACCTTCTTCAGCGTCGCCGCACCGTCGGCCATCACGGCGCGTCCCGTATTGGTCGAGCCGGTGAACGACACCATGTCCACCCGCGGGTCTTTCGACAGCAGCGCGCCCACGCCGTGGTCGCTGGAGGTGACGATGTTGATGACGCCTGCCGGAAAATCGGTGTGCTCGGCGATCAGCTCACCGAGCACCGCTGCCGCCCATGGCGTGTCGGGAGCGGGCTTGAGCACCAACGTGTTTCCCGCGGCCAGCGCCGGACCGATCTTGGCCAGGTTGATCTGGTGGGGGAAGTTCCACGGGGTGATCGCGCCGACGACGCCGACGGCCTCCCGCGCGATCGTGCGGTGGGTCTTGATACCCATCGGTGAGGCGATGCCGAGGTCGGTGGTCCACGCGTAGGACTCGGCGGTGTCGGCGCAGAAGCTCAGATCTTCGACGGGGCCCTCGAGTTGGGCGGCGGAGGTGAGCATCCGCGGGGCGCCGACCTCGGCGATGGTCAGCTCCCGCAGCTCTTCGACATGGTCACGCATCGCCTGCTGCAGCTGGCGGATGCAACGCACCCTCAGGTCGGTGTTGGTCGCCCAGTCCGTCTCGTCGAAGCTGCGCCGGGCGGCGCCGATGGCGGCGCTCATGTCCTCGGCGCTCGCATCCGCTGCCACACCGAGCGTCTCCTCCGTGGCGGGGTTGACGGTGGTGAACGTCCCCGAGCTGCCGGCGACGAGCTTGCCGTCGATGAGCAGACGGCTTTCGCGATCGGCCAGGATTGCCATCCGACCTCCTGTATCTGGTTTCTGGACAACTGTCCGACAGAGTTCCTCCGAACCATAGCCGCAGACCTCGGCGCCAGGCAAGGACTCGGTGCGTTCACCGCCGCTTTACCTACAGTGAACTGCTACTTCGATCTCCTGCTTGCCTGCGGCCCGCATGTTCCGATAACTTGGACATGTGTCCAGCGATGCTGTTGCCCAGCTCACCGAAGAGCCGGGGAACCCGCCACGTAACCGCCGGCAGGAGGAGACCTTTCGCAAGGTCCTCGCCGCCGGGCTGGAGATGCTGCGCGAGTCGTCGTACGCCGACCTGACGGTGCGGGCGGTGGCGGCACGGGCCAAGGTGGCCCCGGCAACCGCCTACACCTACTTCTCGTCGAAGAACCATCTGATCGCCGAGATCTACCTGAGCCTGATAACGAAGGTCGACTACTTCACCGACGTCAACGACAGCACCGCCGTCCGCGTGGAGAAGACTTTGCGCAGCATGGCCCTGATGATCGCCGACGAGCCCGAGGTAGCCGCGGCCTGCACCACCGCGCTGCTGTCGGGCAACGACGCAGCGGTACGCACCGTGCGCGAACGCATAGGTGCCGAGATACACCGGCGCATCCGCGCGGCGGTCGGCCCCGATCCCGATCCCCGCACGCTGGCCGCACTGGAAATGACGTTCTTCGGCGCTCTGGTCAATGCCGGCAGCGGCGCCTTCACCTACCACCAGATCGCCGACCGCTTGAGTTACGTGGTCGGCCTCATCGTCGGAGACGATAAATGAACCTGAGCGTCGGAGAAGACAGATGACAATCAGCGAAGTGCGGCTTGACCCGTACAACTACGACTTCCACGAGGATCCGTATCCGTACTACAAGCGGCTGCGCGACGAGGCACCGCTGTACCGCAACGAAGAACTCGGGTTCTGGGCGCTGTCGCGGCATGCCGACGTACTCAAGGGCTTCCGCAACAGCACCACCTTGTCGAACAAGTTCGGTGTCTCCCTCGACCCGGCGTCCCGCGGTCCGCACGCATCCAAAACGATGTCGTTTCTGGCCATGGACGACCCGGCCCACCTGCGGCTGCGCACCCTGGTCTCGAAGGGCTTCACCCCGCGGCGCATCCGCGAACTCGAGCCGCGCGTCACCGAGATCGCCGTCACGCACCTGGACGCGATGCTGGAGCAGGCGACGACCGGCGACGCTGTTGATTACGTGGACGAGTTCGCCGGCAAGCTGCCCATGGACGTGATCTCCGAGTTGATGGGTGTACCCGACGCCGACCGGGTTCAGGTGCGGGCGTGGGCGGATGCGGTGATGCACCGCGACGACGGCGTCACCGACGTTCCCGACTCGGCGATCGAGGCGTCGCTCAACCTGATCGTCTACTACCAGGAGATGGTCGCCGAGCGTCGCAAGAAGCTGACCGACGATCTGACATCGGCACTACTGGAAGCCGAGATCGACGGTGACCGGCTCACCGACGACGAGATCATCGGCTTCATGTTCCTGATGGTCATCGCCGGCAACGAGACGACCACGAAACTCCTTGCCAACGCCGCGTTCTGGGGCCACCGCAACCCGGACCAGCTCACCTCCGTCTACCAGGACCTCGCGCGGGTGCCGCTGTGGGTGGAGGAGACGCTGCGGTTCGACACCTCCAGCCAGATCCTGGCCCGCACCGTGTCCGGCGAGCTGACGCTCTACGACACCACGATCCCCGACGGTGATGTGGTGCTGCTGCTCCCCGGATCGGCGCACCGCGACGAGCGGGTCTTCGAGAACCCCGACGACTACGTCATCGGACGCGAGATCGGCTCGAAGCTGACGAGTTTCGGCAGTGGCGCCCACTTCTGCCTCGGTGCGCACCTGGCGCGCATGGAGGCGCGTGTGGCGCTCGCCGAGTTGTTCAAGCGAATCCGCGGGTATGAGGTCGACGAGGCCAACGCCGTCCGCGTCCACTCCAGCAACGTCCGCGGATTCGCTCACCTTCCGATACGTGTGGAGATCCGCTGATGCCTCGTTTTGACCCTCTGCCCGACCGTCGGCCCGCACTGGTGGCCGGTGCTTCGTCCGGAATCGGCGAAGCCACCGCCATCGCGCTTGCCGCACACGGCTTTCCGGTGGCCCTGGGAGCCCGGCGGGTGGAGAAGTGCCAGGAGATCGTCGACAAGATCCGCGCCGACGGCGGTGAGGCCATCGCCGTCCACCTCGACGTCACCGATCCTGACTCGGTGAAATCGGCCGTGGAGCAGACGACGGTGGAGCTGGGTGAGATCGAGGTCCTCGTGGCCGGCGCCGGAGACACCTACTTCGGCAAGCTCGACGCGATCAGTACCGAGGAGTTCGAGTCCCAGATCCAGATCCACCTGATCGGCGCGAACCGGGTGGCCACCGCGGTGCTGCCGGGAATGATCGAGCGCCGGCGCGGCGACCTGATCTTCGTGGGATCCGATGTGGCGCTGCGCCAGCGCCCGCACATGGGCGCCTACGGTGCCGCGAAGGCCGCGCTGGTCGCGATGGTCACCAACTACCAGATGGAGTTGGAGGGCACCGGGGTGCGGGCCTCGATCGTGCATCCCGGCCCGACGAAGACCGCGATGGGCTGGAGCCTTCCGGCCGAGCTGATCGGGCCCGCGCTGGAGGACTGGGCCAAATGGGGTCAGGCCCGACACGACTACTTCCTGCGCGCGGCCGATCTGGCCCGCGCCATCACGTTCGTCGCCGAGACCCCGCGCGGCGGATTCATCGCGAGCATGGAACTGCAGCCAGAAGCTCCGCTCGCCTCGGTCAAAGACCGTCAACAACTGAAGGTCGATAAGGAGGCCCTGAATTCATGACCGCTGTCAAAGAAGTGCCGCGGGTCTCCGGCGGAGAAGAGGAACACGGCCACCTGGAGGAGTTCCGCACCGACCCCATCGGTCTGATGAAGCGTGTCCGCGAGGAGTGCGGTGACGTCGGCTGGTTCCAGCTCGCCGACAAGCAGGTGATCCTGCTCTCGGGCGCCGAAGCCAACGAGTTCTTCTTCCGTTCCAGCGACAGTGAACTCAACCAGGCCGAGGCGTACCCGTTCATGACGCCGATCTTCGGCGAGGGCGTGGTGTTCGACGCCGATCCCGAGCGCCGCGCCGAGATGCTGCACAACACCGCGCTGCGCGGCGAGCACATGAAGGGCCACGCCACCACGATCGAGGCCGAAGTCCGCAAGATGATCGAGGGGTGGGGCGAGAGCGGGGAGATCGATCTGCTGGAGTTCTTCGCCGAGCTGACGATCTACACGTCGACGGCCTGCCTGATCGGGCTTAAGTTCCGTAATCAGCTCGACTCCCGGTTCGCCAACTACTACCACCTGCTCGAGCGCGGCACCGATCCGCTCTGTTACGTCGACCCGTACCTGCCGATCGAGAGCTTCCGCATCCGCGACGAGGCCAGGGCCGGGCTCGTCGAGCTCGTCCAGGACGTGATGCACGGCCGAATCGCCAACCCGCCCAAGGACAAGAGCGATCGCGACATGCTCGACGTGCTGGTGTCGATCAAGGACGAGGACGGCAACCCGCGCTTCACCGCCAACGAGATCACCGGGATGTTCATCTCGCTGATGTTCGCCGGGCACCACACCAGCTCGGGCACCTCGTCGTGGACGCTGATCGAGCTGCTGCGCCACCCGGAGTTCTACGCCAAGGTCCAGCAGGAACTCGACGACCTCTACGCCGACGGCCAGGAGGTGAGTTTCCATGCGCTGCGCCAGATTCCGAACCTCGACAACGCGCTCAAGGAGACGTTGCGGCTTCATCCTCCGCTGATCATCCTGATGCGGGTCGCCCAGGACGAGTTCGAGGTGGCGGGCTACCCGATCCACAAGGGGCAGATGGTTGCGGCGTCGCCGGCGATCTCCAACCGGATCCCCGAGGACTTCCCGAACCCGGACGACTTCGACCCGGACCGCTACGAGAAGCCGCGGCAGGAGGACCTGATCAACCGATGGACGTGGATCCCGTTCGGCGCCGGTAAGCACCGCTGCGTCGGCGCCGCGTTCGCCCAGATGCAGATCAAGGCGATCTTCTCGGTGCTGTTGCGCGAGTACGAGTTCGAGATGGCGCAGCCGCCGGAGAGCTACCAGAACGACCACTCGAAGATGGTGGTCCAGCTGGCCCGCCCGGCGAAGGTCCGCTACCGCAGGCGAGTGAGGGACTGAGGGAATGAGCGGAAACCGCGGGTACAGAGTCCATGTCGACGAGGACCTGTGCCAGGGCCACGCCATGTGCGAGCTGGAGGCCCCCGACGTGTTCAGGGTGCCCAAACGCGGCGTCGTCGAGATCACCGATCCCGAACCCCCGGACGAGCTCCGCGAAGCCGTCGAGCTGGCTGTCGAGATGTGCCCGACCCGAGCACTGACCATCATCGAAAAGGAGTGAGAATGGCGTCACGAGAGCAACTGGAGGACTGGGTCCAGCGTTGGCTCAAGGCCAATCAGGATGCCGAAGCCGCCGGCGACTGGAAGCCGCTGGCGGAGTTCTACACCGAAGACGCGACCTACGGCTGGAACATCGGCCCCAAGGAAGACGTCATGTGCGTCAACAAGCAGGAGATCCGCGACGTCGCGCTGGGCCTGGAGATGGAAGGCCTGGAGAACTGGGTCTACGAGTACCAGAAGACGCTGATCGACGAGAAGCAGAACGAGATCGTCGGCTTCTGGAAGCAGATCGCCAACAAGGGCGACGGCACCCGCGACGAGATCTACGGCATCGGCGGCAGCTGGTTCCGGCTCAACGACCAGCTGCTGATCGAGTGGCAGCGGGACTTCTTCGACTTCGGCCATGTGCAGAAGGCGTTCATGAAGCTGATCGAGTCGGGAGACCTGACCCCCACCATGCAGAAGCGCATCGAGCGGTCGCTGGCAGGCGAGAGACTTCCCGGTTACTACCCGATCGGCGAGGCGCCGGTTCCGATCTGGTGAGCACACCACCAAGCGGTTGCTTGGGGGCCCTGTGATGTGGCTAACTAGAGCCTCTAGTCTGGTCACCAGGGGCTCTAGTCGAAAGCAGGAGATATGAAGACCAAAGGCGCTCTGATCTGGGAATTCAATCAGCCTTGGACGATTGAAGAGATCGAGATCGGCGACCCCGTCAAGGACGAGGTCAAGATCCAGATGGAAGCCTCCGGCATGTGCCATTCGGACCACCATCTGGTCACCGGCGACATCCCGATGGCGGGCTTCCCCGTGCTGGGCGGCCACGAGGGCGCCGGAGTCGTCACCGAGGTCGGCCCCGGAGTGGAGGGCCTTGAGCCGGGCGACCACGTGGTGCTGTCGTTCATCCCGTCGTGTGGCTCCTGCCCGTCCTGTCAGGCCGGCATGCGCAACCTCTGCGACCTGGGCGCGATGCTGCTGCAGGGCACCGCGGTCTCCGACAACACGCACCGCATCCACGCCAAGGACGGCACCCCGGTCATCCCGATGACCCTGCTCGGCACGTTCAGCCCGTACATGGTGGTGCACAAGAGCTCTGTGGTGAAGATCGATCCGTCCATTCCGTTCGAGGTGGCCTGCCTGGTCGGCTGCGGCGTGACCACCGGGTACGGCTCGGCGGTGCGCAGTGCCAACGTCCGGCCGGGCGACGACGTCGTCATCGCCGGCATCGGCGGTGTCGGAATGGGTGCGCTGCAAGGCGCGCTGAACGCCGGCGCGCGAACCATCTTCGCGATCGATCCGGTGGAGTGGAAGCGCGACCAGGCGCTCAAGTTCGGTGCCACCCACGCCTACCCCGACATCTTCTCCGCGATGGCCGGCGTCGCCGAGGTCACCCAGGGCCGGATGGCCTCCAAGACCATCATCACCACCGGTGAGCTCCACGGCGAAGAGATCGACAACTATCTCAACATCACCGCCAAGGGCGGCACCTGCGTGGTCACCGCCGTGGCCAACATGGCCAGCTCCGAGGTGACGATGAACCTGTCGATGCTGACCCTGCTGCAGAAGAACCTGCAGGGCACCATCTTCGGCGGCGGCAACCCGCACCACGACATCCCCCAGCTGCTGTCGATGTACAAGGCGGGCCGGCTCAACCTCGACGACATGGTGACCCGGCAGTACAAGCTCGAGCAGATCAACGAAGGCTACAAGGACATGCTCGAGGGCAAGAACATCCGCGGCGTCATCCGCTACACCGACGCCGACCGGTAACCCTCATGGACCCGCGAAATTGCATTCCAGCAGGCAAAGTTCGAGTAGAGCCCTGCTGGAATGCAATTTCGGCGAAGGCAGGAATCGCATGACCGAGACCACGGACCTGACACCGGTCGTCGCAGCGTCACGGAACTCGTGGCGCTGCGTACAGTCCGGTGACCGCGAGGGCTGGCTGGCCCTGATGGCCGACGACGTCGTCCTCGAAGACCCCATCGGTGAGGCCGTCACCAACCCCGAAGGCACGGGTGTGCGGGGCAAGGACGCGGTTGCGGCGTTCTTCGACACCAACATCGGGCCGAACCAGTTGCGTGTCACCTGCGAGGAGACCTTCCCGTCGAGCAGTCCGACGGAGATCGCCTACATCCTGGTGCTGGAGACGACGTTCCCGAACGGTTTCGTGGCCACCGTGCGCGGAGTGTTCACCTATCGCGTGAACGACGCCGGCCTGATCACCAACCTGCGCGGTTACTGGAACATGGACGCGATGACGTTCTCGCAAAAGGAAAGCGCGGATTAGCGATCTGCTCGCGGACCGCGGCGCGGTGGTCGTCGGTGGCACGCGCGGGGTCGGCCTTGCGGTCGCCGAACTGCTCGCGGCGCTGGGCGCCGGCGTGGTGGTCAACGGTCGCGACGAGGCGGCGGCGGGCCAAGCGGCCGAACGCATCCCGCGCGCCATCGGATTCTCCGGATCACCGTCGGACCCGGACGTCGCCGACGCGCTGATCGACACGTGCGTGCGCGAATTCGGCCGGATCGACATCCTGGTCAACTGCGCGGGCACCGCCGAACCCGTCGGCTCGTCGATCCTGAATGTCACTCCGGCCCAGTTCCAGGAGCTGATCGACGCCCATCTGGGCACCGCGTTCCAGACCTGCCGGGCAGCTGCTCCCCTGATGGCGCGCCAGGGCTCCGGCGCGATCGTCAACACCAGCTCGTTCGCGATCCTCGGCGACTACGGCGGCACCGGATACGCGGCGGGCAAGGGTGCCGTCAACAGCCTCACGCTGGCGATCGCCGCCGAGCTCAAGGAGCACGGCATCCGCGCCAACGTGGTGTGCCCTGGGGCGAAAACGCGCCTGTCCACCGGCAGCGACTACGAATCGCACATCGCCGAGCTCAACCGTCGCGGAATGCTCGACGACGTCAGCTACCAGGGTGCGCTCGACGCGGCCCCGCCGGAATATGCGGCGCCGACATACGCCTACCTGGTCAGTGACCTGGCCAACCACATCACCGGCCAGATCTTCATCGCCGCAGGAGGATTCGTCGGTCGCTTCGACCGGCAGACTCCGGCGCTAGTGGCGTACCGCGGCCACCACGACGAGCCGCCCTGGACAGTCGAGGAGATCGCCGCGCAGGTCGGCTGATCACGGCACCTGCGGTTTGATCTCCTCGATCACCCACTGCGCATAGTCGAGATACTCCTCGACCCCGCGAACCTTCGGGATGGGCACCGCGCTGACCGTGACGCCCTGTGCGCCGAGCCAGCTGAGCCGGTCCACGATCTCGGCCGCGCTCATCCCCGGACGCGCGTCGGGGTCGTGCTGTGCGACGTGCCCCTCCCCCACCCGGTTGGTGCCGAGACCGTGCACGACGTCGAACGGTCGTCCGTCGTAATCGGGCTGGGATTTGATGAAATCCAGTCGCTCGGCGAGCTTCTCGGGAGGTGTCAGAAACGACCACCACCCGGAGGCGTACTTAGCGGCCCGGCGCAGCGCCGCGTCGGCGTCGCCGCCGATCCAGATGGGCAGGTGCGGCTTCTGCACGGGTTTGGGTTCGAACGCGACCTCACGGAACGAGACGTACTTCCCCTCGAAGCTCGGCGCGTCGCTGGTCCACAGCTCCTTGATCACCGCCAGGTACTCGTCGGCCATTCGCCCGCGTTCCCGGAACGGGACCCCGAGCGCCTCGAACTCGCCCTGCAGCCATCCGACGCCGAACGTCACCATCATCCGGCCCCCGCTCATCCAGTCCGCGGTCGCCAGCGCCTTGGCCAGCACGACGGGATGCTGCAGCGGCAGCACGGTGATGCACGAGTTCAGCCGGATCCTCTCGGTCGCCCCGGCCAGATAGGCCTGAGCCACCGTGGACTGCAGATAGTGCGGGCCCGACAGTTCCACGTGCTCGGCCGGGATCACGAAATGCTCTGGGACCGCGATCATGTCGTAGCCCCATTGATCGGCACACCTGGCCATCCGGGTCTGGTCGGCGCCGGTCACCGAGGCTTCCCACGGCTGCGACATCGCGGGCAGGCGCAGCATGTGGGGAAGCGCGAAGACGAGTCGCATATCCGACTATTTGAGCATGCTGCCGGCGTCCACGGTGACCGGCAGGCCGGTGATGTAGCGGGCCTCGTCCGAAGCCAGGAACAGCACGGCGTTGCTGATGTCGACGGGCTCGACCCAGCCGACCGGCAGGACGTGCATGAACTGCGCGGCGACGGCCAGATCGTCGGGGCCCGGGTTCTCCAGGTCCGGGCGGAACAGCTTCATCGTGCCCTCGTTCATGAACAGCGGGGTGTTGACGTTGGTGGGGCAGACCGCGTTGACCCGGATCGAATGCTGGCCCAGTTCGACGGCGAAGGTGCGCATCAGCCCGATCACGCCGTGCTTGGCGGCGATGTAGTGACCCGTATGCGCGTACGGCTTGAGGCCGCCGACCGAGCTGGTGAGGATGATCGATCCGCCGCGTCCACCGGAGAGAAGATGCGGCACAGCGGCTTTCACGGACTTCCAGACGCCCGAGAGGTTGACGTCGATCATGTCGTTCCAGTCTTCTTCGCTGGTGTGGTCCAGCGTCTGCCCGCCGTTGCCGATGCCGGCGTTGGCGACGACGATGTCGAGTCGGCCCAGCTGCTCCACCCCGGAGTCCACCGCCGCCTTCACCGCGGCGTAGTCGCGCACGTCCACTTCGGCAGCGACCACCCGGCGGCCGATTCCCTTCACCAGATCCACGGTCTGGGCCAGATCGTCCGGTGTGGCCGCCGGGATGTCGGTGTGGGTGCTGATCGGCCCGCACACGTCGATCGCGATGATGTCGGCGCCCTCCTCGGCGAGGCGCACCGCGTGGCTGCGCCCCTGACCGCGCGCCGCACCCGTGATGAACGCGACTTTGCCCTCGACCCGACCGCCCATGTGCCACCTCGATTTCAGCCCTGGGACCGACTCCTTGTCGATCGATCAGGAGCGTGACACCGATCGCCGTGACTGTCAACCACCGGTCACCGGAGCCAGCAACTTCAGTTGGCGTTCCACGTACGCGCGCATCTCGTCGTGCCCCAGCGTGACCCCGACCGCGACCTCGTTGCACAGGCTGCGGGCGACCTGGGCGATCAGCATCGAGATCACCACCGGCGGGTGTTCGTCGAGGTCGACGCCGTTGGCGCGCAGCGCCACGGTGACCGCCGCGGTCTCGATGTCACGCACCCGCTCGGCGTACGCCCGCAGTTCGACACGAATCGCCTTGCGGTGATTGGCCAACGCCATGAACTCGGTGTTCAGCCCGGTTCTGCTGGCGTCGTTGTTGATCAACCAGAGCGCGTGCAGCGGATCGTCGTTGGTCAGCGCGGCGCGCATGTGTTCCAGCGCGCTTTCTCCTCCGGCGCGCAGCACCTCTACGAAGAGGTCGTCCATCGTCGGGAAGTAGTAATAGACCAGGGCCTGTTTGACGCCGGCCTCAGCCGCCACCCGCCTCGACGTCGCCGCGGCGTAGCCCTCGTCGCGCATGACTCTCGCCGTCGCCTCGATCAGCCGCTGGCGCGCGTTCGGATCGCTGCCACGGCCTTTGGGCGAGGCCGCCATTCAGCGACCGTCCGTGCGGTCGTTGCTTGACCGTGCGTCGAACACCGTGGTAAGCATGGCGCATTCTAGCAGTCTGATCGATCGATCAGGCAAGCGAAAGGACGGCTGCCCCTGATGACCGACCTCGCATCGGCGGACTTCTTCTCCGATTACGCGCTCAGCCAGGACCCCCATCCCTATTGGGACCACCTGCGCGAGCAGAACCCGGTGTACCGCGAACCGCACTACGGCGTCGTCGCCGTCACCGGGTACCAGGAGGTGCTCGCCGCGTTCAAGGATCACGATTCGTTCTCCGCGGTGAACGCGATCGGCGGGCCTTTCCCGCCGTTGCCGTTCACCCCCGAGGGCGACGACATCACCGAGCAGATCGAGGCGCACCGGCACCTGTTCCCGATCCACGAGCACCTGGTCGTGATGGATCCGCCCGCGCACGAACGGGCCCGGTCACTCCTCAACAAACTCCTGACGCCACGGCGCCTCAAGGAGAACGAGGACTATATGTGGCAGCTGGTCGACAGCCAGATCGACCAGGTCATCGGCAAGGGCCGGTGCGAGTTCCTGTCCGAGTACGCCAAACCGTTTGCCACATCGGCGATCATCGACCTTCTGGGGGTTCCGGAGGAGGACCGGCCGGAGTTCCTGGCGGCCCTGGGCGCCGAGCAGCCGGACGGGGCCCGCGTGGGCGCGCTCGACGGGGAACCGGTCGGGCTCGACCCGCTGCAGTACCTGGACGACAAGTTCGCCGGCTATCTCGCGGAGCGGCGGCGCGAGCCTCGCGGTGACGTGCTGTCGGGCATGGCGACCGCCGTGTATCCCGACGGGTCGACCCCGGAGCTCATCGAGGTGGTCAAGCCGGCGACGTTCCTGTTCGCCGCCGGGCAGGAGACGGTCACGAAGCTGCTCAGCGCGGCTGTCAAGACGCTGGCGGAACAGCCTGAATATCAACGGATTCTGCGCGCGCACCCCGACCGCATCCCGACGTTCATCGAGGAGTCGCTGCGGATGAACGCACCGACCAAGGTCGACTTCCGCCTGGTCCGCAAGACCACCACGCTCGGCGGGGTGCACCTGAAGGCGGGCACGATCGTGATGCTGTGCCTGGGGGCGGCCAACCGGGATCCACGCAAGTTCGAAGATCCCCACGAGTTCCGTCCGGAGCGTAAGAACGTCCGCGAGCACATCGCGTTCGGCCGCGGCATCCACACCTGTGCCGGCGCACCGCTGGCCCGGGTCGAGGGCCAGATCACCGTCCGCCGGTGGCTCGATCGGACCGACGAGATCCACCTCGACGAGTCCGTCCACGGACCCGCCGGGCAACATCACTTCGCCTACGACCCCACGTTCCTGCTGCGCGGCCTGAGCCAGCTGAACATCGAGTTCACCGCCGCCACATGACATCCGGCCGTCGGGTACTCATCACCGGGGCAGGCCAGGGCGTCGGTCGCGGGCTGGCTCTTGCGTTCGGCGCCGCCGGCGCCGAGGTGCTCGTCAACGACCTCCACCGGGAACGCAGCGAGCACGTCGTCGACGAAATCCGCGCCGCCGGTGGTTCGGCGACCCCGGCTCCGTTCGACGTCTGCGACTACGCGTCGGTGGTCACCGGGGTGGCGGCCACCGGGCCCGTCGACGTCCTGGTGAACAACGCGGGTAACGCCGGCGCCGAAGGATTCGGCGGCAGAGCCAGATTCGCCGACACCGAACCGGTCGATTGGGACTCGTTTCTCCGCGTCAATCTCTACGGCGTGCTGCACTGCACCAGGGCGGTCCTGCCGACGATGATCGCCAACACGTGGGGCCGCATCCTGACGGTGGTGTCCGACGCAGGCCGTACCGGCGATCCCGGCGGCGCGGTGTACGGCGCGGCGAAGGCCGGAGCCGCCGGGCTCATGCGGTCGGTGGCGCTGGAGAACGGCCGCTTCAACGTCACCGCCAACAACATCTCGCTCGGCACGATGCGGACACCGCTGACCGAACCGCTCTGGGCCGAGCACGGAGATTCCCCACAGGCCAAAGAGATCCTGCGCAACTACGCGATACGCCGGCCCGGGGTACCCGACGATGTCACCGAGTTGGCGCTGCTGCTGGCGAGCGACCACGGATCGTGGATCACCGGCCAGACCATCTGCGTCAACGGCGGGTACTCATTCGGGCTGTGACAGCCGGTGGTCGCGGTACTGCTCGCGGAGCTTGAGTTTGAGCACCTTGCCGGTCGCGGTGTGTGGCAGCTCGTCGACGAACACCACGTCGTCGGGTAGCCACCACTTGACGACCTCGCCCGCCAGATATTCCAGGATGTCCTCGCGAGTTGCGTGGTGCCCCTTGCGGAGAACCACGATCAGCAGGGGGCGTTCCTGCCATTTCGGGTGCGGCACCCCGATCACGGCGGCTTCGGCGACGGCGGGATGCCCCAGGGCGGCGTTCTCCAGGTCGATCGAACTGACCCACTCGCCACCGGATTTGATGACGTCCTTGGCGCGGTCGACCAGCTGCAGGTAGCCGTCGGGATCGATCGTGGCGACGTCCCCGGTCGGGAAGAAGCCCTCCGCGTCGAGCTTCTCGCCGCCCTCACCCCTGAAGTAGCCGCTGGCGATCCACGGGCCACGCACCCACACCTCGCCGAACGCCTTTCCGTCCCAGGGCAATCGGTTGCCGTCGTCGTCGACGATCTTGAGGTCGACACCCCACACACCGCGGCCCTGCTTGAGTCTGATCTGGTTCTTCTCGGCGTCGCTGAGCCCTTCGTGCTTGGGCAGCAGCCTGCCGACCACACACAGCGGGCTCGTCTCGGTCATTCCCCAGCCCTGCATCGACTCGGCCCCGAAATCGCGGTGGAACCTCTCGATCATCGACAACGGAAGGGCTGCCCCGCCGGTGCCGGCGACACGAAGTCCGAGTTCGTGCGCGTCGATCTCGGGGTGCTCGTCGAGATAGGAGAACAGCATCATCCACACGGTCGGTACGCCCTGGCTCTGGTTGACGCCCTCTGCCTTCATCAACTCGTAGACCGACTGGCCGTCGAGGTGGGGCCCCGGCATCACGAGCTTGGCCCCCACCATCGCCGCGGTGTAAGGGGTACCCCACGCGTTGGCGTGGAACATCGGCACCACCAGCAGGATCACCGACCCACTGTGGATGTCGATCGCGTCCCGGGCGGCGATCATCAGGGTGTGCAGCATCGTCGAACGATGTGAGTAGAGAACGCCTTTCGGATTTCCGGTGGTTCCCGAGGTGTAACAGAGCGAGGACGCACTGCGTTCGTCGAACTCCGGCCAGTCGAAGGCGGTGGACTGGCCGCCGATGAAGTCGTCCCAACACCGCAGCCGCCCGTCGGGGATCTGCGGGATGTCGGGCATGTGGTCCCGATCGGTCATGGCGACGAACGTTTCGACGGTGCCCAGTTCCCCGGCGAGCTGAGCGACCAGTGGCGCGAAGGTGATGTCGAAGAACAGCACCCGGTCCTCGGCGTGGTTGACGATGTAGGCGATCTGTTCGGGGAACAGCCGGGGGTTGACCGTGTGCATCACCGCTCCCGATCCCGACACACCGAAATAGAGCGCGAGGTGGCGGTCGCTGTTCCACGCCAGCGTGGCCACCCGGTCGCCTTGTTCGATGCCCAACTCGGCCAGCGCGTTGGCGACCTGTTTGGAATGCTCGTTGATCTCGCGCCAGGTGGTGCGCCGCACCGGGCCCTCGGGCAGCCGCGACACGATCTCGGTGTCACCGTGAAAAGCGGCCGCGTGCTCGATCAACGAGGAGATCATCAACGGCCGGTCCTGCATCAATCCGAACATCAGGCCAGGCTAGAGCGAATCGGGGACGCTTGGGCGCCACTTGCGGTGCTGTTGCGCGCCGAATCCGCCGGCTGGAATGCTCGACGGCATGGCGACTGTCTTCACCAGGATCATCAACCGCGAGCTGCCCGGGCGATTCGTCTACGAGGACGACGACGTCGTCGCGTTCCTGACGATCGAGCCGATGACGCAGGGGCACACGCTGGTGGTGCCGCGCGAGGAGATCGACAACTGGCAGGACATCGACCCCGCCGAGTTCGCCCGCGTCATGGAGGTGTCGCAGCTGATCGGCAAGGCCGTCTGCAAGGCATTCGACACCGAGCGCTCCGGGGTCATCATCGCCGGACTGGAAGTGCCGCACCTGCACGTGCATGTGTTCCCCGCCCGCAACCTGTCGGACTTCGGGTTCGCCAACGTCGACAGGAACCCGTCGCCGGAGTCGCTCGACGAGGCACAGGCCAGGATCAAGGCCGCGCTAGCCGAGTTGAGCTGAACTCACCGGCACTTCCGCGTCGGGGCCGGCGTCGGGGCCGGCGTCGGCGATCCGCGGCAAACTGACCCGGAACCGGGAGCCCTGACCGGGCGCGGTGGTCACGCTGACCCGGCCGCCGTGCGCGTACACCAGCGAGTCGACGATGGACAGACCCAGACCGGTGCCGCCGCTGGCCCGCGCCCGCGATGTATCCGTCCGGTAGAACCGCTCGAACACCCGTTGGGCGTCCTCCGGGCGCATGCCCGGCCCCTCGTCGCAGACCTCCACGACCGCATCGTTGCCGTCGGTGCCGACCCGCACGGTGACGGCGGCTGTCTCGGGCGTGTGCTGCAACGCGTTGGCCACCAGATTGGACAGCACCTGCCGCAGCCGGGGCTCGTCACCGAGTACCTCCGGCGTGCCGGGGCCGTCGAACACCTCCATTTTGATGCTGCGCTTGGGAGCGATCGACTGCGCGTCGTGCACCGCGTCGGTGGCCAGCGTCAGCAGATCGACCCGGTGCCGGTCGAGCGGACGCTGCGCGTCGAGCCGGGCCAGCAGTAGCAGGTCCTCGACGAGTAGGCCCATCCGTCGTGACTCGCTCTCGATGCGGCTCATCAGCATCTCGACGTCGCGGGCCGCGCCCTGCCGGTACAGCTCGGCGAATCCGCGGATCGTCGTCAGCGGGGTGCGCAGCTCGTGGCTGGCGTCGGTGATGAAACGGCGCATCCTGTCCTCGGAAGTCCGGGCCTGTTCGGCCGACGCTTCCGAGGACGCCATCGCACGCTGAATCTGGGCGAGCATCCCGTTGAGGGCCAATGACAGCCGGCCGACCTCCGTGCGCGGGTCGCGTTCCGGGACGCGACGGTCCAGCTGGCCCGCCGCGATCGCGGCGGCGGTCTGCTCCACCTCCGACAGCGGCCGCAGGCTGCGGTGCACGACGGCGTATCCGGCGATGCCGAGCACGACAAGCACGGCCACACCGAAACCGGCCTGCGTGTACACCAGCGAGCGCACTGTCGACTTCACGTCGGACAGGTCGATGGCCACGGTGGTGAGCTCACCGCTCAGTCCCCGCACCGTCATCGCGCGCCACTGCACATGCGAGTGATCGACCGAGGCGACGGTCACCGGCTCGGATCCGACGTCGTTGTCCTCGGGCAGTGCCGGTTCGGCTTCGCGGTCGTTGACCTCCATCCAGACGTGCCCGTCGGGGTCGACGGCGCGGACGTAGAAATCCGACGGCGGGCGGGCCGGGTTGGGCCCTTCCATCGGAACCGTCAGCACCCGGCGGGGCACCTGCGCCCAGCCGCGGGACGCGTCGAGCAGGGTGTCGTCGACGCGGTTCATCAGGCTGTGCTGCATGATCGTCGTCACCGCGATCCCGGAGGCCAGCAGGCCGCAAGCCACCAGCAGCAGCATGGCAGCGACAAGTCCTACGCGGAGCGGAACGCCCCGCCTGATGCGACCCGGCACTCCACCATTGTTCAGGGTCGGACCGTCACCGCGGTTCACGGAGGACATAGCCCACACCCCTGAGGGTGTGTAGCAGCCGCTTGTCGCCGGTGTCGATCTTGCGGCGCAGGTAAGACACGTAGGACTCGACGACGTTGACGTCGCCACCGAAGTCGTAGCGCCACACGTGGTCGAGGATCTTGGGCTTCGACAGCACGGTGCCCGCGTTGATGATGAAGTAGCGCAGCAGGGTGAACTCGGTCGGCGACAGCGACACGGGCTCACCGGCCTTCCACACCTCGTGGGTGTCCTCGTCGAGTTCGATGTCGGCGAATGTCAGCCGCGAAGTGCGGGGTTCCTCGTGGCCGCGGCCGGAGCGGCGAAGGATCACCCGCAGCCGCGCCACCACCTCTTCGAGGCTGAACGGCTTGGTCACGTAATCGTCGCCGCCCAGTGTCAGACCGGCGATCTTGTCCTGCAACGAGTCGCGCGCCGTCAGGAACAGCGCGGGGGCGTCGATGCCGTCGGCGCGTAACCGGCGCAACAGGCCGAAGCCGTCCATCCCGGGCATCATGACGTCGAGGATGATCGCGTCCGGCCGCACCTCACGCGCCTTGTCCAGGGCGGCGGGACCGTTGGACGCGGTATGGACCTCGAACCCTTGAAACTTCAGACTCACGGAGAGCAGTTCGACGATGTTCGCTTCGTCGTCGACCACTAGTACGCGAGCCTCGGGGACGTTCTCCGGTACCGGCATGGCCATAGCCCTCAACTGTTCATCGACTCGCTTGGAAATGTACTGCGTGCTGGCTGTGCACTTCCTGTGAGTTTGTGCTTGCGCGGTCCCTAGACTGAGCGGATGAACCTCGGCAGATCCCTGACGGATCTCGCGTTCGCGCCGGTGCGGGCCGGGCTGGCCATCGCCGAAGTCGGCCTCGGCATGGCCAGCGGCGCGATGGACATCGCCCAACGCTCGCTCGGCGACTCCGGGAACGGGGCCAGGCAGGCGCCGACGTCGTTCGCATCGATGCTGGGCGTCCAGGACGCGGTCGATCGGGCCAACCGGTTGGCGCGGCTGATGGACGAAGACCAGCCGCTCGGACGGGCTCTTGCCCCGGACGGCCCGATCGACCGGCTGTTGCGGCCGGGCGGGGTGGTCGACCGGCTCACCGCGCCGGGCGGTGTCCTCGACAGGCTGACCGAGGAAGAGGGCGGGCTGATGCGCACCCTCGAACCCGGTGGGCTGGTGGATCAGCTGCTGGCCGAGGACGGTCTGGTCGACCGGCTGCTGGCCGAGGACGGGGTGGCCGACCGGCTGTTCGCCGAGGGTGGCGTGGTCGACACACTGACCGCCCGCAACGGCCCGCTGGAACAACTGGCCGCCGTCGCGGACACGCTGAACCGGCTGGCGCCGGGGCTGGAGGCGCTGGAACCGACGATCGAGGCGCTGCGGGAGGCCGTCATCGTGCTCAGCCAGGCGGTCAACCCGCTGAGCAACATCGCCGACCGCATCCCGCTGCCCGGCCGGCGCATGCGGCCGCGTCCGACGTCGCGTCCGGTGACCTCGCAGCGGATTGTCGAAGCCGAGGAGTGAGCTGCCTCAGTACGAAAGGCCGTCCCGATAGCGCCGCCGCCGATAGAAACGGCCCTTACCGCGGTTCCTCGCCTTATAGGTCGGTAGCTGGCTGTCGCAGTTGGGACAGATAAGCCGCAAATTCTCTCGCCGATTGTTGCCGGAATCCCCGTCGATGTGGTCGATGATCAGCGCCAACGTCAGACCGTTCCACGTGTTCTTGATGCCGCAGAGCGCACAGCAACCACCCTGCTGCTCGTAGACATAGTCACGGATGTAGTGACCCTGGTACGACAACCGACCGCAGACTCCGGTCGCGAGCCATGCCTCCAGCAACAAGCGCCGTCGGTAGGACTGCTGGCATGCATTGCTGCAGAACACTTTCTGCTGGCGGGTCTGCAGATCGACTCCGCACCCGAGACAGGTCCTGGACATGTCAACACGTTAAACGGGAGGACTGACACTTTCGCGCAGCTGCTGTAACACTGCGGCAAATCGGGCGAGGGGCATTATCGGCATGCGCGCCGAGACGATAAGATCGGCCGCGTCCTCACGGGACACGCCTCCTTAGCTCAGTGGTAGAGCAGCATACTTGTAATATGCAGGTCATCGGTTCAATCCCGATAGGGGGCTCCGCGATCCCCGGCACCGCTGTCGGTGACACGTCGTAGCGTCCGACCCGTGAGACAGTGTCGCGACTGCCAATACCTTCGCCCCAGTTTCAACCTTGCCCGGACACGGCAATACTCGATACCGGTCGCTACGAAACCAACCTTGCGAAGGCGGAACCTTGTCCCACGCCGTGGAGTCGGAACCCGAAGACCAGGGCACTGATTCTTCTGAGTCGCCCGAGCTCACGTTCGACGAGCACCTGCACCCGGCGCGACCGCGGTCGCTGCGGTTCCGGCCGCGGGTGCGGGCACCGTTCACCCGCCGCTCGCTGGCCCGGGACGGCTCCCCCACCGGCGACAACCCCGCTTACGTCTCGTGGTTGATCAGCCAGTCGATGCTTGCCGATGCCAACGAGATCAGCCAGCAGTTCTCCGGCCAGGGCTCGATGTGGCAGAACCCTTACGCCACACCGAGCCCGCGCGGCGCGGTCGAAACGGCGTCGGTGTGGTTCACCGCGTACCCGCTGTCGCTGATCACCCGGTCCAACGAGTCTTTCCTCAAGGCGATGGCCGATGTGGAGATGTGGAAGGCGTTCGCGGAGATCGGGATCGAGGCGGTGCACACCGGCCCGGTCAAACGCGCCGGCGGCATCTCCGGCTGGGAGCTGACCCCCAGCGTCGACGGGCACTTCGACCGCATCAGCACCGAGATCGACCCCGCGTTCGGGACCGAGGACGAGTTCCGTCAGATGTGCGGCACCGCGAACTGGTACGGCGGCACCATCATCGACGACATCGTGCCCGGCCACACCGGTAAGGGCGCCGACTTCCGGCTCGCCGAGATGAAATATGCCGACTACCCCGGCATCTACCACATGGTCGAGGTCGACCCCCGCGACTGGGAACACCTGCCCGACGTGCCGCCCGGCGCGGACTCGGTCAACATCGACCCCGCGACCGAGCAGTGGCTCGACAAGGCCGGCTACATCATCGGCAAGCTTCAGCGGGTCATCTTCTATGCCGAGGGCATCAAGGAGACCAACTGGAGCGTGACCCGCCCCGTCGTCGGAATCGACGGCATCGAACGTCGCTGGGTGTACCTGCATTACTTCAAGGACGGCCAGCCCTCGATCAACTGGCTGGACCCGTCCTTCGCCGGGATGCGACTGGTCATCGGCGACGCGCTGCACTCGCTGACCGATCTCGGGACCGGCGGACTCCGCTTGGACGCCAACGGTTTCCTGGGCGCGGAGAAAACCGCGGCCGAGGACAGCGCCGCCTGGTCGGAGGGCCACCCGCTCTCGGAAGCGGCCAACCACCTGATCGCCAGCATGGTGCGTAAGGTCGGCGGCTTCACCTTCCAGGAGCTCAACCTCACCATCGACGACATCCGCGAGATCGGCGAGGCCGGCGCCGACCTGTCCTATGACTTCATCACCCGCCCGGCCGCCCACCACGCGCTGGCCACCGCCGACACCGAGTTTCTTCGCCTGACGTTGCGCACCACCCTCGAGCTCGGCGTGGACCCCGCCTCCCTGGTGCACGCGCTGCAGAATCATGACGAACTCACCTACGAACTCGTGCACTGGTCCACCGGCCACCGCGACGACGTGTACACGTACAAGGGCGAGGAGATCACCGGGGAGGTCCTCGGCGAAACGATCCGCAGCGACCTGAGCGAGAAGCTGACCGGCGAGAACGCGCCCTACAACCTTGTGTTCACCACCAACGGCATCGCCTGCACCACGGCCACCGTCATCGCCGCGACGTTGGGGATCGCCGCGCTGGACGACATCGTCGACGACGAGCAGATCGACCGGATCCGCCGCGCCCATCTGCTGCTGGCGATGTTCAACGCATTGCAGCCGGGCGTGTTTGCGCTGTCGGGATGGGACGTCTGCGGCATGCTGACGCTGCCGCCGTCGCAGATCACCGAACTGCTGCACGGCGGCGACACCCGCTGGATTCACCGCGCCGCCCACGATCTGATGGGCGTCAACCCGACCGCTACCCGGTCCCCAGCCGGAATGCCCAGGGGCCGAAGCCTTTACGGCTCCATACCGGACCAGTTGGCCGAGGACACCAGCTTTCTGCGGCAGCTGCAGGCCATCTTGAAGGTGCGGTCGCACTACGGCATCGCCACCAGCCGCCAGATCGACATCCCCGAGGTGTCGCACCGCGGCATGCTTGTGCTGGTGCACCAGCTCCACGAGGAGGGCCGCTACCAGCTGACCGTGCTGAACTTCGCCAACGAGGACGTCGCGGGCACGGTGCGCTCGTTGAAGCTTCCTCCGGGCAGTGAGGTGTCGGACATGTTCTCGGGCAGGCCCCTCGCCGCCGTCGACGACCTGCACAGCTTCGGCGTCGAACTGACCGCGCATCAAGGCTTGTCACTGCTCGTCGAGGCCCCGGTGCCCGACGCCGGCACCGAGGGAGACCACGTCCAGTAGCGTCAAGTCATGGCAGAAGCTGGACTGTGGGTCGCCTGGGGTGTGCCGACGCGTGGCCGCGAGCGAAGCGCCCTCGATCTGCTCGTCGAGACCGAGGGTTATCTGTCGGACCTCCAAGGTCGGGGCCGGATCGAGGGATTCGACCGCGTGGTCCTGAAGCCGCAAAGCATCGAGCTCGGCGGGTTCATCCTGATCCGGGGCTCCAAGGAACAGATCGACGGGCTTCGCCGTGATCATGATTTCGAGCTGTGGCTGACGCGCGTACAACTGGTCGCCGACCAGGTCGGCGTTGCGGATGCGTGGCTGGGTGACGGAATTGCCGAGGCGGTCAGCCTGTACGAAAAGGCGCTGGAGAACTTGGACTGAGGCGTCCCCTGCCATTTGCCGGCAGACGCCTCGATGCCGCTCGACCCGCTAAATCCGCATGGTCACAGTAACGAAACGAAATCTGTGACGATTTAACCTTTTGCTCGCTGACCCCTCGGCGATGCGATTGAATGGTCACGCCGACGGGGGACGATCAAGGTTTGAGTTGAGGGGTTTCATGGGTGCGGCAGCATACGTCGGTCGGGTAGGCGGTCTCGCGGTCGCGCTGGGCGTCGGAACAGCAGTCTTTGCAGGCCAGGGTGTGGCCTGGGCCGACGACACCGAGTCGTCGACCAACGGCGCCTCGAGCGCAGCAACGTCGGACAGCGTCCAGACGGACACCGTCGACACGCCGGAAGCCGACACTGAAGACGAGACCGAGCCCGACCCGGAACCCGAAGACCAGGCCGAGCCCGACCCGGAACCGGAGCCGGAGCCGCAGGACGAGCCAGATCCAGACCAGGACCAGGACCAGGACGCCGACGATTCCGAGGGCGCGGACGCCGACCAGGAGCCCCCGAAAGCCACTGAGACGAACACCGAGACGTCGACCAAGCCCGAGCCCGAGCCCGAGCCCACCGAGAAGACCACCGCGACGGTGACCGACGACGGATCCGACGATCCGGCCGTGCCACCGCAGGAACCCAAGAAAGTCGCCGTTTTCGCCACTGCGACCTCGCTGGCGGAGTCGAGCCCGAAGACACTCTCCCCGAAGGTCGCCGCGCTGCTGACCACCGAGCAGGACGAGGCCGCGGCGGCGAAGAAGCCGAACCTGATCACCGCGGTCGTCAACGTCGTCACCAGCATGCTGGACTGGGCCCGTCAGAAGGCCGACGCCAAACCCGGCGATGCCCCGCAGCCCCCGTTCCTGTGGGCGTTGCTGTCCTTCGCGCGGCGCGAGCTCGACAACCTGTTCGCCGCGCGCAGCACCACCAACGCCCCGCGCACCACCTCGGTGACGCCGACCAGCCTGGCGCTGACCGACGACGCGACCACCGCGGCCCTGATCCCGTCCTACTCGCCGTGGCTCAACCCGCAGGTCAGCCCGTCGACCCGATTCGTCAGCTGGGTCACCGGCAAGTACGTCTACCTCGACGACGACACGCTGGCCAACACCCTGGCCCGCTTCTCGGTGTACGGCACCGATGTCGGCGTCATGTGGGACAACGGCATGGTCGACGATCCGTCCACCCCCGACATCAACGAGCACCAGATCCTGATCGCGGTCGGCGACACTTTCGGCGCCAAGGGCATGACCGGCAGGCATATCTACAACACACTGTTCCGCAGCTCCGACACCGACCTGTCCGACGGCATGACCATCCCGGATGGAGAGTGGTTCAACGGCAACATGTTCGGTGGCGCGCCGCTCGACGGCCCGACCCAGGCGCGGCCGATCATCAACCGGCCGTCCTGGCTGCCGAACTCGGTCACCCTGATCCCGACCGCCGGTGTCTCGCTGCCCACCGAGGTCACCGAGGACACGCCGTTCGGCACCATCCAGTACGTCAGCTTCATGTCGGTGTCGAACTGGGGCTCGTCAGGCCGGTGGACCACCAATTACTCGGCCATCGCGTACTCGACCGACAACGGCGAGAACTTCAAGGTGGCGCCCGAAAGTGTGCGCTACAACTCGATTTTCAGCGGAAATCGCAACTTCCAGCAGTCGGCGTTCGTCAAGGGCGACGACGGCTACGTCTACGTCTACGGCACCCCCAACGGCCGACAGGGCGCCGCCTACGTCGCGCGTGTCAACAACGAGAACATCCTCGACGTGTCCGAGTACGAGTACTACAAGGCGGCCTCCACAGGGTGGTTCGGAAGCTCGGAAGCCAGGTGGGTCAAGGGCAATCCGTCGTCCGCCTCGGCCGTCATCGGCAAGACCGGCGGTGCGTGCGGATCCACCAAACCCGGCTACACGGTCAGCGAGATGTCGGTGCAGTACAACGAGTATCTGCAGAAGTACATCGTGCTCTACGGCGACCAGTTCAACAACATCGTGATGCGCACCTCGGACACCCCTGAGGGTGCCTGGTCGGATGCGACGGTGTTGATGGGCCAGCAGAGCGGCGGGATCTACGCGCCGATGCTGCATCCGTGGTCACCCTCGACCCAGGGCACCGGCTCCGATCTGTACTGGAACCTGTCGCTGTGGTCGGACTACAACGTCATGCTGATGAAGACCGACCTGACGAAGCTGTAATCCTCACTCGCCGAAGCATCTAATCGACCGGCACATCGAGAATCGGACGTTCCACCGCCGCGCCCGGTCCGTCGAAATGCCACCACTCCCCGTCGTAGGCCGTGAAGCCGCCCGCGATCATGGCGTCACGCAGCCGGGCCCGGTTGGCCTGAGCGGCCGGGCTGACGCCGTCGGCGGCGTAGGCCAGGCTGCGGGGCGAGAAGTCGTCGAACCCGGTGCCCATGTCGACCAGTCCGTCGGGGCCGGCCAACGTCACGTCCACCGAACGGCCCGCGACGTGGCTGCGCGCATACGGACCGGGCCGCGCGACCCACGCCGGGTCGGGCACCATCTCGAACATCCGGACCTGGACGGCGTGCGGCCGGTAACAGTCCCAGAAGACCAACCGCTCACCGTGTGGGCGCACCAGATCCGCGGCCACGGCCAGGCCAGGCGCCAGCGATTCGTGCACCATGCAGCGGGCCCCGGCCGGATAGAGCGGGATGCCGACGAAGTTGTCCGGTGTGGCGTACCGCAGGTCGACGATCGCGTCGGGGACGACGCTGCGCACGTCGACGAATCCGGCCGCGCGGGCCGCGTCCGATACCGGCGGCACGGGCGATGCCGCGCCGGTGGCCGACGGCCCGATCGAGGCCACGGCGGCCAGGGCTCCAATGATCAAGCAGCGCAGTGCCACAACGCTCATCAGGTCAGAGTAGGCATACACTGCGCTCGTGCGCGACGTCCTCGACGAGTTGCTGGCGGTGTGGCGGTCCGGTGAGACCGCCGGACTGTCCACGGTGGTGCGCACGATGCAGTCGGCGCCCCGCCCGCCCGGCGCGGCGATGGTGGTCGGCCCCGACGGCGCGGTGGCCGGATCTGTGTCGGGCGGGTGTGTGGAAGCCGCGGTGTACGAGGTGGCCAACGACGTCGTGGCCAGCGGCGTACCCGAGCTTCAGCGTTACGGCATCAGTGATGACGACGCCTTCACCGTCGGGCTGACCTGCGGCGGCACCATCGACGTGTTCACCGAACCGGTGTCGCGCGAGACCTTCCCGCAGCTGCAGCAGGTTGCCGACGACATCGCCGCGCACCGTCCCGTCGCCGTGGCGACCGTCATCGTCCACCCCGACCCGACGCGGGTCGGGGTGCGGTTGGTCGTCGGGCGGGATTCCCGTCACGGATCCCTCGGCTCGTCACGCACCGACGACGCTGTCACCGATGACGCGCGCGGCCTGCTGCTGGCGGGACGTTCGGGGGTGCTGACCTACGGCGCCGACGGTCAGCGCCAGGAGTCCGGGATGGAGGTCTTCGTCTGCAGCCATGCGCCGCGCCCGAAGATGCTGGTGTTCGGCGCGATCGACTTCGCCTCGGCGCTCGCCAGACAGGCCACGTTCCTCGGTTACCGGGTGACCGTCTGCGACGCGCGGCCGGTGTTCGCGACCGCCGCGCGGTTCCCCGCCGCAGAGGAGGTGGTGGTGGACTGGCCCGACCGCTACCTGCGCGCGCAGGCCGAGCAGGGCGAGATCGATTCGCGCACCGCGGTCTGCGTACTGACCCACGACCCCAAGTTCGACGTGCCGGTCCTAGAGGTGGCTCTGCGCCTTCCCGAGCTCGACTACATCGGCGTGATGGGTTCACGCCGCACCCACCACGACAGGGTGCGCCGGTTACGGGAGGCGGGCCTGACCGACAAGGAGTTGGCTCGGCTGTCCAGCCCGATCGGCCTGGACCTCGGCGCCCGTACTCCGGAGGAGACCGCGGTCTCCATCGCCGCCGAGATCATCGCCCGACGTTGGGGCGGAGACGGGCGGCCGCTCTCCCAGACCGACGGACGGATCCACCACCCGGCTTGACCGAACGCCCTGCGAGCGGTGAGACAAAGATGGTGGAAATGTCGCTCTCGGATGCGATAACGTCACTCTTCAGAGCCCGAGGAGTGTGATCCACCGTGACTGACACCGCCACGAACGCCGTCACCGCACGCTACGCCGGACAACGCGTGCCGCGTGTCGAAGACAGCCGGCTTCTGACTGGTCACGGCCGTTTCGTCGATGACATCAGCCGCCCGGGGATGTTGCACGCCTGCTTCGTCCGCAGCCCGTTCGCCCACGCCACGATCAACGGCGTCGACGCGTCCGCGGCGTTGGCGCTACCCGGCGTGCACGCCGTCTTCACCGCCGCCGATCTGAACCCCGACGTGAAGGAGGCCTGGCACGCCGTCGCGGGCAAGGACGTCCCGGACACCCCGCGGCCACCGCTGGCCGAGGGCGAGGTGAAGTTCGTCGGCGACCCGGTCGCGCTCGTCGTCGCCGACAGCCGCTACCTCGCCGAGGACGCCGTCGACCTGGTCGAAGTCGACTACGATCCGCTGCCCGCGGTGGCCGACTTCCGCAAGGCTGTCGGCGGCGCGGAAGCCGGGGTTCCCGTCGTGCACGCGGCCTACCCCGACAACGTCGCCGGCGGGATGGGCGGCATGCCACCGGACGAGGAGATTTTCGCCACGGCGGCTCACGTTGTCGAAGAGCACATCTACCAGCAGATGTACGTGCCGGTGCCGATGGAGACCCGCGGCATGGTGGTGGAGTGGACGTCGACGACCAACGAGTTGACGGTCTGGGCGTCGACGCAGACGCCGCACGAGCTGCGCGCGTTCGCCGCCCGACTGCTCGGCATCCCGGCCCAAGGGGTGCGGGTCATCATGCGCGACACCGGCGGCGCGTTCGGCCAGAAGGTGGTGCCGATGCGCGAGGACATGTGCATCCTGCTGGCCGCCCGCAAGATGCCCACCGCGACGTCGAACGCGCAATCGGGCGTGGCAGTGAAGTGGATCGAGGACCGTCGGGAGAACCTGATGTCGGCCGGGCAGTCCCGCCATGTCGACGGCAAGGTGCGGATGGCGTTCGACTCCGACGGCAAGATCCTGGCCGCCGACATCGACTTCGTCCAGGACGTCGGCTCTTACCCGACCCCGTACCCGGTGCTGACCACCGCGGCCATCGGCATGTTCTTCCCCGGGCCCTACCGGGTGCCCAAGGCCAGCTTCAATTACAAGACGGTGTTCTCCAACACCCCTGGCCTGCACGCCTACCGCGGGCCCTGGCAGTACGAAACCCTCACCAGGGAAATGCTTCTCGACAGTGCCGCACGCAAGATCGGGATGGACCCGGTCGAGCTGCGACGCATCAACATTCTGCGCGGCGACGAGATGCCGTTCTTCAACCCCAACGGCATGCCCTACGACAACTGCGCCCCCGCCGACACGTTCGAGCAGGCGGTGAAGATCCTCGACCACGAGGGCTTCCGCAAGGAGCAGGCCGACGCGCTTGCCGAGGGACGCTACATCGGGCTCGGCTTCTCGGCGTACATCGAGCCAACCGGTGCGGCGACCGGCAACCTCGCGACCGAGGGTGCCACCATCCGGATGGAGTCCACCGGCAAGATCAACGTGTATGTCAACGGCGGTTCGGCGGGCAACAGCATCGAGACCACCGTCGTGCAGCTCACCGCGGATGCGTTGGGCGCCAACATCGAAGACGTCGCCACCATCCAGGGCGACACCGCGGTGACGCCCTACGGCGCGGGCACCCAGGGCAGCCGCAGCGCGCCGATGACGGCGGGCGCGGTGAACGAGGCCGGCGCGATTCTGCGCAGGCAGATCATCGCGATCGGGGCGCAGATCCTCGGGGTGGAGGAGTCCGAGATCGAACTGGCGAATTCCAGGGCCGGCGTGCGCAACGACCCCGAGAGGAGCGTCAGCTTCGCCGACATCGCCTACCGCTCGTACTACGACCCGGCTCAGCTCGGCGGCGTCTCCCCCACCCTGGAAGCCACGGCGCGCTTCAACTCACAGGCAATGATCCACTGGGCCAACGCGACTCACGTCTGCACCTGTGAGGTCGACGTCGAGACCGGTCAGGTGACGCTGACCCGGTACATCGTCAGCGAGGACGTCGGCCCGATGATCAACCCGAACATCGTCGAAGGCCAGGTCGCCGGCGGCACCGTCCAGGGCATCGGCGGCGCGCTGCTGGAGAAGCTCGCCTACGACGACGCGGGCAATCCGGTCGCCTCGACGTTCGTCGACTACCTGCTGCCGACGGCCACCGAGGTGCCGCCGATCGAGTTCGGGCACGTCGAGATCCCCGGACCCGGAGTCGGCGGCTACAAAGGCGCAGGCGAAGGCGGCGCGATCGGCTCGCCACCGGCCGTCATCAACGCGATCAACGACGCGCTGGCACCGCTGGGCGTCACACTGACTCAACTACCCGCCACGCCGGCCACGATCGTCGAGCTCATCGAGCGCGCAGGAAAGGACCACTGACGGTGGAACTGAACAACGAATTTCGCGTCGCGGTACCGGCGGCGACGGTGTGGGACGTCTTCACCGACGTCGAGCGCGTCGCGCCGTGTCTGCCCGGTGCAACGCTGCTGTCCATCGACGGCGACACCTTCAACGGTGCGGTGAAGGTCAAAGTCGGCCCGATCACGGTGTCGTACAAAGGGGTTGCGTCCTACCAGGAGAAGGACGCGGTGGCACGGCGGATCGTCCTGCGCGCCGAAGGCAAGGAGACGCGGGGCAACGGCACCGCCGCCGCGACCGTCACCGCCCAGCTCAAGGACGAGGGCGAGTCGACATACGTCGGCATCGTCACCGACCTGGCGATCTCGGGCAAGGCGGCGCAGTTCGGCCGCGGGGTGCTGGCCGACGTCTCGAGCAACCTGATCGCGCAGTTCGCCCGCAGCCTGGAGGCCGAACTGCTCGGCGGAGCCGCGCCATCAGGACAGGCCAGCGAAAATGGCTCGGCACCAGCGGCTTCCGTGGCCGCTGCACCGCCCGCTGAGGATTCCGTCGACCTACTGAAGGTGGTCGCTGTCCCGATGGCCAAGCGGTACGCGCCGGTGCTTGCCGCAGCTGCCGTCGCAGGAGTCATCGGTTACCTGATCGGCCGCCGCAGACGCCGGGGTCCGGCAGCCGTGCTGGCCGACGACCTGCAAGCCGCGCTGGCCCGGCTGCTGTCATGAAGGCGGCACCCTTCGCCTACCACCGACCCGACACCGTCGCAGACGCGGTATCGATGCTCGGGGAGTTCGGTGACGACGCGAAAATCCTTGCCGGCGGCCAGAGTCTGGTGCCGATGCTGGCGATGCGGCTGACGCACTTCGAGAACCTCATCGACATCTCCCGGGTGGACGAGCTGCGCAACATCGAGCCGCGCGGCGACGCGGTGCGGATCGGCGCCGGAACCCCACACGCCCTTGTGGGCATGGACGACGAGGTCGCCGAGTCGGTTCCGCTACTGACCCTGTCCACTCCGCACATCGGGCACTTCCAGATCCGTACCCGCGGAACACTCGGCGGTGCCATCGCGCACGCCGATCCGGCCGCCGAGTACGCCGCGGTCGCGTTGGCGCTCGACGCCGAGATGGAGGCGACGTCGGCGCGGGGCACGCGGCGCATCCCGGCGGCGGAGTTCTTCACCGGCCTGTGGGAGACCGCGCTGGCCGCCGACGAGATCCTGACCGCTGTTTCGTTTCCGGTCTGGACGGGGCACTGTGGTTTCGCCGTGCAGGAATTCGCGCGCCGCCACGGCGATTTCGCGATCGCAGGCGCGACGCTGGCCGTGGAGCTCGACGGCCGGGACAGGGTGGCCCGCTGCGGCATCGGACTGCTCGGCATGGGTTCCACCCCGGAGCGGGGCACCCCGGCCGAACAGGCCGTCGTCGGACGGCCCGTCACCGACATCACCGCCGAGGAGGTGGGCCGGCTGGCGGTCTCGGAACTTCACGACGTCCCCGCCGACCTGCAGGGCAGCCCGGCGTACCGCTCGAAGGTCGGCGCCACGATGGTCGCGCGAGCGTGGTCACAGGCAACCACTGCGGCTCTTGAAACGAGGGAGGCCCTCAATGCATGAACTTCCCGTCGAGGTCTCGGTCAACGGCCGCCGCTACGCCGGGACCGTCGAGCCGCGCGTCACGCTCGCCGACTACCTGCGCGAGAGATGCGGGCTGACCGGAACACATCTGGGCTGCGAACACGGTGCCTGCGGCGCGTGCACCGTGCTGCTCGACGGCCAGGCGGTGCGGTCGTGTCTGATCTTCGCGGTGCAGGTCGACGGCCAGGAGGTCACCACGGTAGAGGGCATCGCCGGCGAGGACGGCGAGCTCTCCCCCGTCCAGGCGGCGATGCGCGAGTGCCACGGCCTGCAATGCGGCTTCTGCACACCGGGATTCGTCACCAGCATCACCGCACTACTGCGCGACAACCCCAACCCGAGCGACGAGGAGATCCGCGAGGGCCTGTCCGGCAACTTCTGCCGGTGCACCGGCTATCAGGGCATCGTCAACGCCGTCAAGCGCGCTGCCGAGACCACCGGCTGACCAAACCGCCGACCTTGCGCACAGCGCACCGAAGCGCGCGACAATTCCTGATGGAATCGGCGTTCGACGGGAAGGTGCATAGCATGAAGATCGGCTTCATCGGCCTGGGGAACATGGGCTCGGCGATGGCCGCGAACCTGTTGGCGGCGGGTCACGAAGTGTTGGCCTACAACAGATCCCGCGACAGGGTCGTGGCGCTCGCCGAGCGTGGAGCGACGCCAGTACCGACGGTCGCGGCCGCATGTGAAGGCGACGTCGTGTTCACGATGCTCGCCGACGACACCGCCGTCGAGTCGGTGACATTCGGCGACACCGGCATCGTCGCTGCGCT
>Ga0172382_10001074_pt1 | contig 49814 bp, 46 predicted proteins | sample Leawel138RmetaG_FD_122245 | JGI IMG/M metagenome (GOLD analysis project Ga0172382, IMG submission 122245) | Leachate microbial communities from a municipal landfill in Southern Ontario, Canada - Leachate well 138R metaG | ecosystem: Engineered > Solid waste > Landfill > Unclassified | place... | reverse complement strand
TGGAGCAGGCGACGGGAATCGAACCCGCGTAGCTACCTTGGCAAGGTAGTGTTCTACCATTGAACTACGCCTGCGGCTAAATAAGACGCGTTTACTATTATAAAGAAAGATGATGAAATATTCAAGTATGAAAATTTATGATATAATTACTTTTTGAAAGAAAGTAATAATTTAAGTATGAGTATATATCTACAACTAGCAAATTTAATTTTTGAGAATATTAATGAAACCCTTTCTGATTTGGAAAAACTTTATCCACCTCGAAGTTTAGATAAATTAGCAGAAGTAACGCGTTTTGCTCCTTCGCCAACTGGTTTTTTACATACTGGCTCTTTATTTACTGCACTCGTTGCTCATAAAATTGCCAAAGATACGAACGGTGTTTTTTATTTGCGTCTTGAAGACACAGATACAAAACGCGAAATTGAAGGTAGTGGTGAAGAATTAATTCAACAACTTGAAATTTTTAAAATAAATATCGACGAAGGTTATCTTGAAGATGAAGATTTAGGTAAATATGGTCCTTATCGACAAAGCCAAAGAGCGAATATTTACCACATTGTTATTAAATACTTAATTGAAAACAACTTAGCTTATCCTTGTTTTTGCTCAACTGAAGAACTTGATACTTTAAGAAAAACACAAGAAAAACAAAAAGTTGTGACTGGATATTATGGTAAATACGCTAAATGTCGTTATTTATCAGCTGAAGAAGCGATCAAAAAAATTAAAAGTGGTCAGCCATATGTTATTCGTTATCGTAGTCATGGTAATCATGAACGTAAAATAACTTTAAGTGATGTTATTCGTGGAGACATTACAATTGCTGAAAATGATTTGGATATCGTTATTTTAAAAGCAGATTTATTACCGACATACCATTTTGCTCATGTCGTTGATGATCATTTTATGCGTACAACATTAGTTATTCGCGGAGAAGAATGGATTTCTTCTTTACCAATTCATATTGAATTATTTAATGCGCTTAAATGGAGCGCACCTAAATATGCTCACCTCCCTCTTATTATGAAACTCGTTGATGGACATAAACATAAATTATCAAAACGTCGTGATCAAGAAGCCGCTGTGACTTATTTTATTGAAGACGGCTATCCTGTTGAAGCTTTAAATGTATATTTAATGTCAATTGCAAATAGTAGTTTTGAACAATGGACTGTTGATCATAATAGTTATGAAATAGAAGACTTTCCTTTTGATATTAAAAAGATGTCACTTGATGGAGCTCTTTTTGACATTGATAAATTAAATTATTTTGCGAAAGAAATTATTGCAAGACTAAAAGCTAATGAATTAGCGACGCGTTCAAAAAGATGGGCTGTTAATTATTCGCCTGAACTTCTTGAACTTATTAATCGTGATTTTATTTATTATGAAAATATTTTAAATATCGAACGTGAAAAAGAAAAACCACGGAAAGATATTGCAAAGTTTAACGATATTTATCGTCAAATTCGCTTCTTTTATCATGATCTTTATTTAGAATTAATTAGTGAAACATTACCTTTTAATGAAACGATAAAAAAAGAAACAATTATTTCTTTCTTAACTTTATTTATTAGTAAAAATGATTATTCACTTAATAATAGTGATTGGTTTAATGCTTTAAAAGAAATAGCTAGTCAAGTTGGTTTTGCTAGTAGTGCGAAGGTTTATAAAAATAACAAAGAAGGGTATGTTGGGCATGTTGGTGATGCTGCGGAAATATTACGTATTTCTTTAACGAGTAGTAAAAACGCTCCTAACTTATGGGACATTTTACAATTATTAAAAAAAGAAGAAGTTGACAAACGTCTTAATTTAATTATTAAAAAGTTATCTGAATAAAATTCATTTTATTATTTTTAACTTATTTATTAAAAAGAGTTAACATAAACGTCGCAATCATTTCAACTTGATTAACTAAAACATCAAAATCAATTTTATCAACCGTATCAAGTGGTGTATGGTAATAGCGATCATCAAAGTGAACAAAGGAAATTGAAACAATTCGCATAGCAGCAAGCCAATAATGATCAGTCACCGCATAATTACCAAGAATTTGATAATTGCTAATATCATATTGCTCTAAAGTTGAAGTTAATAATTTTGTGGCCGAACCATAATTTCCATAAATTTCTAATGGATAAGCCGCGCCTCCGCCAATCATATCAAGATTAAAGCTACCTCTTGTATTTGCTTTATCGCCAACCATATTAGTTGAATAATAACGACTACCAAATAAGCCGGCTTCTTCGCCGTTATAAGCAATAAAAATAACATTTTTTGTTAATTTGCTTTCATTTTCTTTATAAACGCGCGCTAGTTCTAACATGCTTGATAAACCTGAGGCATTATCTAAGGCTCCAGCATAATAGCCACCTTCTTCTTCATCAAAGCGACCTAGATGATCAAGATGAGCCGAAACAATAATATTTTGTTTTGCTCCAACGTCTAAAATCCCAATTACGTTATTTACTTCTTTTGGTTCAATGTCCATTTCATATGACATCGAAAGTTGATTAATATTATTGTTAACCTTTGAAATTAAATTTGTATAAGTTGTATCTTTAGCCCATAAAAGTAAGAAGTCAGTTTCATCAAACATATCACCTTGACCAAATTCAATTTGTGGATAAGTCGTGCCTTGGTCTTTAATAATAATTCCTAAAGCATCAGCGGCTTTTAAATCGTTTAAAAGGTTTATTGTCAATTGATCAACTAAAACAACATGGTTTTTATAGTTTGAACTTTCTCCTTCAACGTAGTGAATTAAAGGTGCGTTTGCACTAAAGGCGCGTGGAGAATAAAACCAAGTATTTGAAGATGTACGTCCATAAAAGAAACTAAAGTCATAAGCATAACGATATTTTTGAGAAGTCGTTTTTGCAACATTAGACATTTCAAAGGAAAAATATTGTTTAAAGATACGAGTATGATCTTGGATGTATGGTTGTAAATAACTACCATCTTCACTATATGGTTCTAAACCAAGATCTTCAAAATAATTACTAACATAATGACAAGCTTCTAAATTAGTCGCACTGCCAGAAGCGCGTCCTCCTATTTCAGGACCTGCTAAATAAGTTAAATGTTCTTCAATTAAGTTCGGATCTAATTGACCATCAATATTATTTATCGGAGTAGTATCTTCATCGCCACTAGTAGTATCACTATTGCTTGTATCACTACTCGAAGTATCATCGGTTGTCACTGATGAAGTATCGTCGGTTGTCACTGATGAAGTATCGTCAGTTGTTGTTGTCGAAGTGTCATCGGTCGTAGTTGAATCATCTGTTGTAATTGTATTTGTATCTGAACTAGTTGTTGAATAATCTGGAAAAAGATTACAACTTGATAAAACAAAAAGAAAACTTAATGAAGCTATGAGTAATTTATATTTTTTCATCTTTGCGCCACCTTTAGTAAATATAGAGTCAATATTATTCCTATTTAAGATAAATATCAAGATAAATTAAATTTATTTTATGCTACCATATTATTATGAAATGTCTTTTTTTGTATTCAAAAGCTCCTGGTCGAGGTAATGTTTTTAAACACCTTGATTACATTAAGAGGCGATTAAATAATATTTATCAAGAAGTTAAAATTATAGAAGCAAAAAACCTTGCCGAACTTCACTATTACGCTAAAGAAAGTGCAAATAACTATGAAGTTTTAGTTTTTAGTGGGGGAGATGGCACTTTTCACCATATTATTAATGCAATTGCCCCATTAAAAAAGCGACCTATTTTAGGTTATTTACCGAGCGGAACATTAAATGATTTTGGAAGAAATTTTGGCTTTTCGCGCAGTCTTAAAAAATCTCTTAACACCTTAGAAAAACAAAAAGTTGTAGCCTTTGATTTAGGAGTTGTTAATGAACAACATTATTTTTCTTTTCTTTTAGCAAACGGAGCTTTTAGTAATATTTCTTATGCGACCAAAAGGAGTAGAGTACGCTTGTTTGGTAAGCTTTCTTATTATTTTAAGGCCGTTTTTGCAGCATTAAAAAAACAAAAGTATGATCTTGTTGTAAAAATTGATAACCAAATAATTACGAAAAAAGTTCCTTTTATCCTTCTTTTAAATGGTAAATATGCTGGTGGTTTTAAGATTGATAAAACGAATTTATATAATGACGGATACTTGCAATTATTTTTGCCAAGAGTCAGTTTTTTAAATGGCTTATTTGACTTCTTTTTTACTCGTCATAAACTTGTTTCTTATAAAGTTAATGAGTTGATAATTGAAGGAAATTTTACTTCGTCTTGGTGTCTTGATGGCGAAGAAATCGTTTTAGATAAAGTTGAAATTACGACTCTTAATGAACATATTCGTATTTTTTCTAATTAAAAGGGCGCTAATTTTCAATTTTTTAACAAATAAATGCACTTTTACTTACATTTTGTAAAATTTAGTGTAGAATTATTTTCGCGTATATATTAATATGTATATGTGTATCTATGTAAGCATACATTTTTTTAGAAAGAGGTAAATATGAAAAAAACTGCAATTGAAAAAACAATTATCGCTCTAACTGTTACTGCTTTTGTTTTACTTCTTATAGGTGTTGGTTATATTGTCGGTCAGGTTTTTATTTTAGACCCGGCCTTCGGTTTAAATTTCCAAAATCTAAAAGAAGTTTTGTTGTCAATCGGAAGCTGGTTTGATTTCGTTGGAAATGGCGTTTATGATCTTCCAAGAATTATCGCCTTGTCAGTTGTTGGAGCACTCGGAATTATCGTTCCCATTATTTGGGTTATTTTAATTATCAAATTCCGCAAACCATTATCCTTACTCGTTTTATTAACATGGTATTTAGTTTTAGCAGCCGTTTTATACGACTATGCTATGCTTCATCCATATCTTTTAGGAGTAGGAACACCTTTGATGGATTCGTATTGGAATGGATTCATGTCTGAACTAGCAGCACCACGTATTATGAACGTTGTTATTTTCTTAATACCACATGCTCTTTTAGTACTTTCCTTCCTATTTGCTATTCCATCAATGATTGTTGATATGGTTTATTGTGCTAAATCTCCAACTGCGCCAAAGCGTCGTGTTGCCCACGCTATGTCTTCTGAAGATGATAAAGTCATTTTAGTTCGTGAAGAACCACAACCCTTAGGACCAAGCGGTGATGAAATTCGCGAAATCATTCGTGAAGAAATTAAAGATGAACCAGTTGTTGCTGTTGCACCAGCACCTGCTCCAGTTGTTGAACATGAACCAGTTAAACCAGTTCATGCTAGTGAAACGATTTCTGGTTTAAGCGGACCTTTAATCGTCCAATATATTAATACTTATGGACGTCAAGAAGAAGTTAGACCCGCACCAGCTCCGGCTCCGGCTCCAGCTCCTGTCGTTGAAAAAGTTGATTACGGAAAAATTAGAGATTTAATCCGTGAAGAACTTTTAGATCTTCTAACTGAAGAAGTTGAAGAATACGAAGAAGTTGAAGAAGAAGTCGTTCCTGTTCAAGAAGAAGTCGTTCATGCTCCTGCTCCAGAAGTTCATCATGTTGGACCAACACTTGATGAAATTCGTGCGATGGTTCGTGAAGAAGTTGTTGCAGGCACAAAAAAAGAAGAAAAAACTTCTCCAATTATTGTTAACGTTCCACCAGCCCCACCGGCACCGGTTAAAGAACCTTTAACAAAAAATCAAGTTCGTAGTTTAATTGCTAATGAACTAGCTAGATTAGTTGAAAAAGAAGCAGCTGCTCCAAAAAAAGAAGAAGTACCTGCTCCAGCTCCAGCTCCGGTTGTTGTTCATCAACCGGTTGACGATGATCATATTCGCAAATTAATTGCTGGCGAACTTTCGAAACTAGTTGAAGAACCAGTCGAAACTGAAAAAAAAAATAAAATAGAAAGTGAAGAACCTTCACTAACTAAAGAAGACGTTCGTGTGATTTTAGAAGAAGTTTTAAATCGCCAAGTCGTCGTTAAAGAAGTTATTAAAGAAGTTCCTGTTGTTGTTAAGGAAATTGTTAAAGAAGTTCCAGTTGTTCAAGAACCTAAACCTAAAAAAGTAAGCGAACCCGCGCCTGTAAAGGCTAAGGTTGATACTCCTCGTCCAGCCGCTGTTAAAGTTGCTCGTGAATACGAACGTATTCCTTTTCAAACGAGAATGAAAAGCGCTGAAAAGGAAATGAAGGCTAACTATAACGAACTAAAAAGTGAAGTTTTAAGTTATGGTGTGAAAAGTCGTGTCTCTAATACTGGTGATACGTTTAGACTTCATACGAAGACTTACTTAAAAATTACGATTGCTGGCAAAAGCTTAAAATTGTATTTTGCTCTTGATCCTAAAAATTATGAAAAAACAACGCTTCCTGTTCAAGATGCTAGCCACATTGGAATTTATAAAGACATCCCCTTAATCTTTAAAGTCAAATCTGCTTTAAGTATGAAACGGGCCAAACAATTAATTGCCGATGTTATGGAAGCTGATAACCTCGAACAAGGCAAAGTTGAACCACATAACTGGGTTAAAGAAATTAAGTAACTAAAAAATTATTTTTAAAAGGCGACCAGTTCGCCTTTTTTTATTTTTAAAATGTAAAATTTTTTATATAATATATTATATATATTACTTAAAGGAGAATAATCATGGATGCTAGTTATAAGTTAGGGTGGATTGAAGTCGTTACAGGTCCGATGTTTGCCGGTAAAAGCGAAGAATTATTAAGAAGAATTAAACGTCTTGAATATGCTAAACAAAAATTTCTTGTTTTTCGTCCACGTCTTGATAATCGCTATTCACTTGATGAATTAGTTTCGCATAATAAAAACCGATATAAATCAATCTTGATTGATCAAGCAAGTGATATTTTAAAATATATTCGTGATGATATAAACGCTGTGATAGTTGATGAAATTCAATTTCTTGATGAAAAAATAGTAAAAATTAGTGAACAATTAGCTAGTAAAGGACTTCGGGTTATTTTAGGTGGACTTGATACAGACTTTCGCGGCGAACCTTTTGAAGTGACAGCGAAGTTAATCGCTATAAGCGAGTTTGTAAATAAACTTACTGCTATTTGTGTAAAATGTGGTTCACCAGCAACGAAAACACAAAGAATTGTTAATCAAAAGCCGGCAAGTTATTTTGATCCAATTGTCGTTGTTGGAGCCGAAGAACAATATGAACCTCGTTGCCGACACTGCCATGAAGTAATGGATAAAAATTAATAACTTAATTGTATAAAATAAAAATATATGCTATTATTTTTTCTCTCTTATACAAAAGAGAAAAGGAGCAAATTTAATTAGTGAGTGATCCTCTGTCGTGGCTTTATTTAATTAGTATTATTATCTTACTTTTCTTAGCCTTCTTTTTTTCTTTAACAGAAACTTCCTTTGCCACTTTAAATCTTTTTAAAATGCGCGTAAAAGCCGATGAAGGAAATAAAAAAGCACAACTTGTCGTTAAAATATATACAAAATATGAACGAACACTAATTACGTCTTTGTTAGGAAGCAATATTGTCTCAATATTAGCTTCTGTTTTAGGTGTTTCATTATTTATTTTATTATTAGGTAAATTAGAAATTACTAATGAATTAATTTCATTTATTTCGACGATTGTTTTAACGATTTTATTTTTCTTTTTTGGCGATATTGTCCCAAAGTTAATTGCTAAGGCAATACCAAATAAAACCGCGATGGCTATAAGCTATTATGCTTATTTCTTTTATCTTCTTTTTTATCCTGTTGTTATGCTTTTAGAAGGTATTTTATGGCTTTTTTATAAAATCTTTCGTCTAAAAGAAAAGCCAACATTAACGAAAGATGATTTTACAAATATCGTTGATTCAATTGAAGAAGAAGGTTTAATTGAAGAAAACGAATCTGATATTATCCATGCCTCTTTTGCTTTTGCTAATACATCAGTTAAAGACGTTTTAACACCCTTAGAAAAAATGTTTGCAATTGATATTACTTCACTAAGTCATGAAAAATTGCATGAGCTTATTTTAAAAACTACTTATTCGCGTTTACCTATTTATGAAAAAGATTTAAATAATATTATTGGTATTTTGCATATTAAGTCTTATTTAAATGCTTATTTTAAAAATAAAGCTGTTTCGATTCGTTCAACTTTACAAAAACCATATTTTGTTCCAACAAGTATTAAAATGGATGAAATGTTTGAAGGCTTTAAAAAACATCATACGCACATTGCTATTGTTATGAGTTCTAATAAGAAGGTATTAGGAATGGTAACGATGGAAGACGTTTTAGAAGAACTTGTCGGTGAGATTAATGAAATTAATCCCCACCCCAAAGGATACGTTAAATAAATGGAACTGAAAGATATTATTATTTTAATAACGATTTTTATTTTAATTTTGCTTTCCTCATTTTTTAGCGCAGCGGATATGGTTTATAGCACTGTCGACAAATTACGTCTTAAAAAAGAAATTGAACAAAAAAATAAAAAAGCTAAAGTTGCCTTACACCTTGCTAATAATTATGATCAAACGATACCAACGATTGTTTTTTCAAATAATTTAGTTAATATTTTTGCAACTTCATTAGCAAGCGTTTCTTTACTTGGTAAAAATTTACATCCTTTAATTATTACTTTAATCATGTTTGCACTTATCGTCTTTTTTACCGAAATCTTACCAAAAGTTTTTGGCCGTGTTTTTTCTTATCGCTTTTCAAAACTTTTTGCTTATCCAGTTTTAGGTTTAACATATTTTGTTTTTCCCATCGTTTATGTAACACGCTTTTTTGGGACATTAATTACTAAATGTCTAAAAGGTGAATACGAAATAGATGAAGAAGTTATTAGTGATGATGAACTTCATGAAATGGTGGAAACAATTGAAGAAGAAGGACTAATTGATAAAGAACAAGGCGAACTACTTCGCTCGGCAATTACTTTTATTGATACACAAGCTTTTGAAATTATGACACCGCGGATTAATATGTTTGCTTATGATATTGATGATGATATTAATAAATTAATTAACGATGATAAAATTTTTATGTATTCGCGTTTACCTGTTTATCAAGAATCACTTGATAATATCATTGGGATTTTACCAACAAAATTACTCGTCAAATTAATGCTTGAAAATAAACCTATTAACGTCAAAGAACTTTTACTTCCCGTTATTTATGTTCCGCGCTTTTTAAATATTTCTAATATTTTAAAAGAATTCAAATTAACACATAATCACCTTGCCATTGTTATTGATGAATATGGAGGAACAGAAGGTTTATTAACACTTGAAGATATTGTCGAAGAATTAGTCGGTGAAATATTTGATGAAATGGATGAAATTAAAGAAGATATTATTCAACTTGATCAAACAACTTTTTTAGTTGATGGGCGGGTCAACATTGAAGATTTCTTTGATTTAGTTTTACTAGAAGTTGATGAAGAAGCTGATTACACAACGATTAGTGGCTGGTGTATTGATATTTTAGAAAAATTTGCCAAAGTTGGCGATGCCTTTACTTATAAAAATCTTCATGTTGAAATTATCGAAGCTGATGAATTTAGAGTCGAAAAGGTTAAAGTAAAAGTTCTTGAAAAAGAAGACAAAGAAAACAATTAACATTTTACTTTAGTAAATACTTAAAAAGAAGTACAATATTAAACATGGCACGCTTTCAAAAAAATGAAAAAATGACGCCTCGGCCAGACCACGAACCTAAATTTGATTTAAAGAAAAATAAATTTGATCGTAAAATCTTCCTCTTAGTAAGTCTGGCACTTTTTGTCGTTGCTTTGTTAATTGCCGGGATTGTTTTAATTTATGAATTAGGCTTATGGAACATTTAAAATACGCCAAATATTTAAATAAACACGTTAGTGATTTAAGTGGCCAAACATTTGTGATTACTGGCGCAAATAGCGGAATAGGTTTTTATACTTCATTATTATTAATTTCTAAAAACGCCCACATTGTGATGGCTTGTCGTTCAAAAGTGCGCGCAGAAGAGGCGCGTTTAAAATTACTTAAAGTTAACCCTTTTGGTGTCGTTGATATTTTAATTTATGACCAAGCTTCTTTTTTAAGTATTGATCAATTTGCCGATGAGTTACAAGGTAAATATCCAAAAATTAATGGCTTTGTGTTTAATGCCGGGATTTTTCATCCAAAAAAAGATGCCGCGACAACTGACGGATTTCCCCTAACGATTGGTACTAATTATTTAGGGGCCTTTTATTTATTTGAAAAATTAAATCCTTATTTTGAAAGAAATATTAATATGCATGTTGTTAGTGTTGGCTCTCTTGCTAACATTATGTTTCATACTGGTAAATTTTATAAATATTTTACTTGTTTTAAAATTAATATTTTTCGACAATATGCCTTATCTAAAATGTTTTTAATGGCTAATTTTACAAACTTCACATTAAAAGAAAATTGTTCTGTCCAATATTCTTTAATGCATCCTGGCGTTGCTTCAACGAACATCGTTAGTGGTCCTTCAAATTCTTATCCTGACTGGTTTGCGCGTTTAGCTAAAAAGTTTATGCTTACTTTTATGAATCATCCAGAAAAGTCTGCGCTTGGTGTTGTCTTACTTTTAACAAAAGAAAACGCGCATGGAAACTATTCTCGCCCACGCGGTTTACTCGGTGTCAGTGGCTATCCCAAAATAACCAAGCCACCTCGCTATTTAACAAAAAGACGCACGGAGGTGCGTGACAATACTTTAAGTTTTTTCCAAAGTCTTAATAATTCTAAATAAACTTATTTAGGTTTTAAATTTAAATTTCTGAGCATCGAATTATAAAGTCGAAAAACACGATCAGCAGCCTGCTCAAGTGTATTATCTTCGTTAATAATTTCAAAATGCACATAACCAACACGTAGATGATGAAATTCATCACGGTCATTTTTAATACGACTCAAAGCTTGTTCAATATTATCACCGCGACGTAACATTCTTTCATAACGCGTTCCTTCATCACTAGAAATTAAAAAAGTAATTATATGTTTATCGTTTAAATTAAGAAAGGCTCTTAAACCATTAGGATCAACAATAACAATTTTATTTTGAGCAACTTGTGCTTTTGTACAACCATAAAATTGCCCGCTATATTCAGTTGTTTCAACAAAAGCGTTTTGCTTTTCTAAATGAAGAAATTCGTCTTTTGAAACAAAAAAATAATCGACTCCATTTACTTCTTTTTTTCGTTGTGGACGCGTCGTATGAGTAATAGCTTTAACCATTTTATATTTATTATATAAAATTTTGGCAATTTCCGTTTTGCCACTTGCTGAAGCGCCGACTAAAACAATCATAAACATATTATAAAAGAAGTTCGTAAAGGAATAAAGAGAATTATCTTTTTGTATTAACTATCAGCTTAATAAAAACACTTAACTCAGAAAATATTTTTATTTTTTATTATTTTTTGACTATTTTCAGAAAACGTTACTTAAACATATATAAAGGAGTGAAAAATATGAAGACAACTAATTATAAGGAAAACTTCAAAGCTTTATGCAAACACGCTGAAGAAATTGCTCACCTTTATTTCAAAGCGTTAAGTCACATTAAAGGTGATGTTAAAAGAGTCGATTTAATAATGGAAAATAATTCCAAAGCGGGACATTACCCAAAAGATGAAATGAATTATTTTTATCTTTTAAAAATTGAAAAAGCATTTCGTCAACTTGATGTCGATTCCCAAAAAATTATTAATAACGATTTCTTTTATAATAATTACAAATTTTGGTGGCTCGACCTTTATTCAACATCAACGTATTATCGTTTAAAAAGATCTGCCATCGCTCAATTCTTACAACATTTAAAATAAATGAAAAGGATTATTAAGTATTTAAGACTTATTTTTAGCATGCCTTTTTTATGGACTTGTCTAAGTTTGAACTTAGCACCAACAACGAATTGGAAAACGCTCATATTCCCGCCTAGTGATAACTTTGAAAGAATCATTTTAGAAGCTACATATGAAAAAACTATTAATGTTGAAATGCAAGAATATGAAATGGCAATTTCTTTAAAAAACAAAAATTATCCTAATGCCTTATTAATTTATTTTAGTAGTGAAGTATTATTTCGTGGTTTAAATACAATTACACGACGCTTTTCTTTTTATCCTAATACTTTAAGCGAGGGAGAAAATCTCATTACATTATCAATGAGTTGTAGCACAAGTAATGATGTATTAGCTATTCCTACTTATTTAAAAACTCACGAAACTTTTAATCCTGCAACATTAGTTAATGGCGTTTATGAGTCACCGAAAAACGATATTAGTTTAATAAATGGTCTTTTAACATTAAAAGGTGACACAATTTATTTTTATAATTTTGATTTATTTGCTGAAGATGAATTCTATTCATATTTTAAATTAAACCGTTTTAAATTTATTTATGATGGGAATTTTATTTATCAAAATGTTTATTTACTTATTAAGGATGAATATTCATATTATCAACGTTTTAGTAAATATTTAAATAGTGACTTTCGTCAAATACCTTTATTAATCAAAGTCGACAAAGAGGGGTTTTATTATTTTACTTTTAAAAATAAATTATATGTTGAGCCTGACACTTATTTAATGAGCCCGATTAAATTATTTGGCTTTCTTGAAACGAAAAATTTTTATTTCCCAAAAGAAAGATTTCATAATCAACAAAATCTTGAGATGTCGATTGTCATTGAAAATTGTGGGATTAACGACTTAACAATTAAATATGATTTTACATATTACTCACATTTAAATTTTATTGGCAACTGTCAAGATTCCAAATATTGTATAAACGTTTCATCCCCAAAACCGAATGTCGAAGAAAGTGATTTTGAAGAAGTAATTTTATGTTAAATACTTGGATTAGCATTTTAATGTTTATGATTTCTTTAATGGGTTTTTCTTTCGCCCATAAACTTAGTACGATAAATAAGATTTTTTATTTATTACCTCGTTCAATTATGGAAAACGCTTTGCGTTTAGATGAAAGTGAAAATATACCTTATTTTGAAAAGCATTATTTAGAAGTAGAAGTAAAAAAATATTTTACTACTAATTTAAAGCCTTTGCTTACAACTTATGAACTTAATTTTTGTTATTTTTTTCAAAATGAAAATGACGATGGCTTTTTAATGTATGAAGACGGAGTCAATATTAGTTTTCGCGCAAAACTTATTTTTGATTATAAATATACAAATAGTTTAACGTTTACAATTAAACAACATGAACAAGGCAACTAATCAGCGACTTTTAGAATATTTTGAATCGTCTTTTTTAAAACCCCTTTTAGAAGATGAACTTATTACGGATATTTCTTTTAATGGAAAAGAATTGTTTTATCAACATAATGAAGATGGACGCCTAAAAAGCCAAATTGAATTAAAACAAATTGATGTGCAAAACTTTTTAAGACATATTGCTAATTTAAGTGAGCAGCAATTTTCGTATGCTGAGCCTATTTTAGATATAAGCATAGGTAAATATCGACTTAATGCAATTCATTATGCAATTGGGCGAGTTGATAACGAAAAAGCTTCAACTTTTTCTTTACGTATTGCGTCAAAAATTTCGCGTATTATTTTAAATGATAATTTTATGCCAACAGCACTTAATTATTTATTAGAAGTTCTTGTCATTAATTATCAATCAATTGTTATTGCAGGTAAAACAGGAACGGGTAAAACAGAACTACAAAAATATTTATTGCAAAAAATTTCTCCTTTTAGCCGTGTTATTATTATTGATAATGTTCAAGAGCTATCTTATTTTGAAATAAAAAATAATTTAGATCTTAATAGTTGGGAAGTAAATGAATTAATTAAAAGAGCATCTTTTCAAGAATTAATTCGTAACGCCTTAAGAAGTAATCCTGATTGGTTAATTGTTGCCGAAAGTAGGGGACAAGAAATGGATGATGTTTTAAGCGCGGCGATGACTGGGCATCCCCTTATTACAACCTTACACGCGAAAGATGTTTATTCAATTGCATCACGGATGACACGCATGGTTTTAATGAGTAATAAATTAAGTTCATATCAAGAAGTATTAGATGATATTTATGAACATTTTCGATATTTTATTTTTGTCAACAAAAAAAATGATAAAAATGGCAAAATAATTCGTTATATTGAAAAAGTTTTAGAATATGACGCCTTAACAAAAACGAACATTCTTTTATACGAAAAAAAACATCATCGAAACATCTTTAATAAACCAAGTACTTATACAATTAATTTAATTAAACAATCTTCTTATAAGAAAGAATTATTTGAGGTCTTTGATTTATGAGATATATACTTATATTTTTTGCCTTAGCCGTCTTAAGTGGAGGTATATCATATTTAGCTTCTGGAAGCCTTTTAACTTCTTTAGTCATTAGTGTATTGATGTTTTTATATGGTGTCATATTTTTAAAGAAAAAAATTGAGCTTAGTTTTAAAAAATATTTTAAAGCCGAACAATGTTTTTATTTTATTAATTCTTTTTTAATCTCATTAAGTATGCAAAACTCAATGCTTGATGCTTATCAAAGCGCCTTAATTAATGTCAAAGAACCATTAAAAACCGAAATTTTAAAAATTGAACATTTAACAGTTGAAGAAAAACTTCAGTTTCTGAATGAATATTTTGCTTTTGATTTGTATCAAATGTTTTTAAATATTTTGGATGTTTACGTTAATCAAGGCGGAGATATTTTATTAATGAGTGAGCTTTTGCTTAAAGAAACAAGCCGTCTTCAACAACATTTACTCACACATTCATCTTATCTTTTAACTAAGTCAATTGAACTTATTATTTTATGGGTAATTACTTTTGGGATTATTATTTTTATGCGTTTTGGTTTATCTTATTTTTACGCGCTTTTATTAAATAGTGAAATTACGATTTTGATGGTTGTTTCTATTTTTGCAATTTTTTCTTTTGCGCTTTTTTTAACGATTAGACGTTTTGCCGATTTATATTTTTTAGAAAGTAAAAGCGATGATCATTTTTAAAAAGAAGATTTTAAAAACTAATTTAAATTATAAAAAAGAAACCATTAAACAAAGTTTAATTATTTTAGGTATCTTATTAATTGCCACAGCTATAATTATTATTAACAAAGTTTATTTCTACTTTCTTTATTTACCATTTTTAATATTAATTTATTTATTATTTTTAAATCAAAAGTATGCAAAAATAATCGAAGAAACAAAATTTAAAAAGCAAAAAGAATTTATTCGGCTTTTTACCTATTTTGAAATTTTTATTTATAACGGCCTTAGTGTTTATACAAGTCTAAATCATTTATCATCTTTTACAACTTCGCTTTCAAAAAATGATTTAGATATTTTAATTGCCCAAATTGATGAAGATAAAACAATTAGACCATTTTTAGTTTTTGGGGAAAGTTTTTCCCTTTTAGCAATTGAACAAGCAATGGTGGCAATTTTTTTAATGATTGAACAAGGATCTAATTTAAGACGTTTAAGTCAATTTTCTTTACTATTTGAAAAAATAACACTCGAGCATTATTTAAAAGAAGCAAAGAAAAAAGAACAGAGCTTTGGAACACTAAGTATTTTTCCGCTTCTTAGTGCGGGCTTAATTACAATCATGATTACGTTTGGAATTATGATGTCAATTGGAGGGCTTTTAAGTGGGGGCTAAAATCGGTTTAATATTATCTTTTCTTTTTGTTATTGTGACTTTTTTATTTGCAAGTGATTTAATGAATTTACAAATTATTTATACGAACTTAGATGCGGTTGCGACGACAGCCGGACATTTAATTATTGAAAGCGGTGGAATAACACAAGAAATCGTTGAATTTGTTAATTTAAGGGCAAACGCAACAATTAATTGTCTTGAATTTTGTTCTCCGCGCTTTGGCGATACTTATATATATAACGTCACAACAACATACGAATCAATCTTTATGTCAAAAGACCCATTAACTATAAGTATTACTCGAAGTGTTGTCATTGGCTATTATCGTTAAAGAAAGGAAAAAAAGATGTCAGAAATCAAAGGACAATTATTAGGTATCTTACTCGTAATCGCAATTTTTGCTGCGATTAGCACAATTTTAATTGGTACGTTTAGAGATGCCGCAAACGATGTTAAAGATAAAATAAGTGAGGCAATTACAATTACGAGCGAATAGAAGTATTTGCTTATCTTCCAAATCTAGTATTTTTACAAGAAAGGGCAACGCCCTTTTTTCATAATGCAATTTTGTCATTTATCTTTTGTTTTTTTGATATAATATTACAAAGAGGAAAAGTAGTATGGGAAAAGTTACTAATGCAATCTTAGAAAAATTCAAAGAAAAATTTAATGTTGACGAAGTTGACAAAGAAAAAGCATTAAAAGATTATGGTCTCGATTCATTAGATATGGTCGAATTAATTCTTGATTTAGAAGAAGAACATAATATTAAATTTAGTGATGAGGAAATGACGGGTCTACAAACAATTGGCGACTTATTAAATTCAATTTCTTCTAAAATCGACGATAAATAATTATTCATTGCAACAAATATTATCTTTTGATAAGATATTCTTTGCGTTATTATTAAAATAACGTGCCTACCTAGCTCAGTCGGTAGAGCAATCGGCTGTTAACCGATCGGTCATAGGTTCGAGTCCTATGGTAGGCGCCACAATTGGCCCGTTGGTCAAGAGGTTAAGACATCGCCCTTTCACGGCGGTAACACGGGTTCGATTCCCGTACGGGTCACCAACAAATTAATGAAAGCTTATCTATTCGCAAGATAGGCTTTTTTTATTTTTTTGATATAAATAATCAAAAAACAAAACCAACTAACGAAATTCATAAAATTTATGTATGGATAAGTTGTTTTACAAAACATATATAATATTTGAATAAATAAGTAGTGGGTACACAACTTATATCCAAGTAAAAAGTTATCTAAATGACCTGTTATCGAGGCAAATATCAAATAGTCTAGTTTAATTTGGGGGATTTGGCATACATCGAATTTTTTGTTTTTTTCTAATTGGAAGGTTTGTTCCTATTTTAGTAGGTGTATTTTTTTAAAAGAAATTTTAAATCTATGGTAATATTTTTTGTAGAGGTAGATATGGAATTAATGTATCCTAACGATATTAAAAGTGGGTTTTATAAAGACAACAGAGAAGAGGTGTCTTTTTTGTTTGAAAACGGCTTCCAATGGACTGGTTCTTTGAACATTTCAGCTTTCAAATATATTGATGATGATTTAATAATCAGACTACATAATGGCTCTCTCTATTTATTTGAAAAGCAAAGAGAGTGGGGTCAAAAGAACCTATCCACAACTATAAGAAGAGATGTTATTGGAATATTGATTAGAAAAAAACTCCCTTTTTATTTTGTAGGCATTTTAGCTATGGATGACGATTTAGAGGTGAGTGATAATGAATTGCTCTATTATTATTTAAATAAAGAACAGAAAGAAAAAACTTTAAAAGCATCAACTTATAGAAATGAGTTTAAGGAAAAAGTACTAACTTTTTACGGTCCGAATGATAAAAGTATTGAAAATCATATTTTCTTTTTAGTTTGTAGACATAAATCCACAGTTTATGATTTAGGTGAAGTGTTCATCGAAGAGGTCCTAGAAGCTGATTGGGCAAAGTGGACAAGAGTTAAAGTAAGACTTTTTGATGATACATTTCGAGCGATTCAATTTATGAGGAGAAGTTTTGGCGAAAAGGTTGAAATTATACTCTTAAATCCCAAGAAGGCCAAATATATAAAAACTTATGATGAGTGATTTAATTTTTCATATAAAAACAACTATTCAATAATTTTAAAAAACAACTTAAACATTATGGCTAAGAAACAAAAATAATTATAAACATGAAATTTAATAAGTGGATAATGTACATTCTTGGTAATTATCGTGAATCCTCATGGTTACCAACATTTACTGTAATGGTCCCCAGTAAGAAATTCCTGTGCTACGCAGGATTATAAAATTGTATGCTATCAGTAATCATGGGTAGCAAACTTCCTTTATAGATGCCGCCGTTTTGCTACTAGTAGTTTTTTGTGACGCAAAATGGTTGGCCTACACGGAAGTTTATAGTTTTTGTTTTTAGGGACACCTTTTCTTTATTTACAATTTCTATTGAGAGTAACATAACCAATCGTTGCATTACTACGATGATATTTGAATCCTATTATAGTTACCTGCATGTTTTTTAATTTGTTTCAAATAGGAATCGTTTATCGTTAGTGCGTTTTTTCTGCAGATCTTGCTTTATATATATCGTTATGATCTAATAAACATATAAAATAATAATCGGAGATCATAATGAAAAATAGATGGAAGCCCGACACCCTTAAAGCGTCTGAATTAGAACGACAAATTAAAGAAAATATTATTACTATCCCTACTTATCAAAGAGGCGCTGTTTGGAACGCTGAAAAAAAGAATAAATTAGTAGAAACAATAAAAATTGGCCTGCCCTTTGGATCTCTTTTAATATATAAAGATGACAATGATAAAAAACAGCTAATTGATGGCTTACAACGCTCATTAACCATTTTTGAGTTTATAAATAATCCAGCAAAATTTTTTGATGACTCAAACATTGATTCTAAAAGCATTCGTGAAATTTTTAAAATTACAGGATACCAAGAGAGTCAGAGAAGCCCTATAGAAGATAGAATTAAAACAGAACTTATAAAATGGGTTAAAGAAAATCATCCGACAATGGAGTCTGTATTGCATATGGATTATTCAAATTTTTCGTATTATCTTGCAAAAAAGTTACCCGTTTTAAATGATTTAGAAAAAGCACATACAATAAAAGAAATCATTAAACCAATGCTATCCGGTTATAAAGATATTTGCCAAACCCTTCTAAATACGGAAATACCAGTAATTTATTTAACTGGCGATAAATCTATATTGCCCGAGGTCTTTGAAAGAATAAATTCAACGGGTGCGAATTTAACTAAATATCAAATTTTCAGTGCTGCATGGAGCACGTCTCTTGTAAAAATTGTTGATACAAGTTTGCATGCGATTGTAACTCATATAACGAATCGTTATGATGAAATGGTAAGAGGCGATATAGAAATTGAAGATTATGATTCAACTACACTAAAACGTGATAAAGAGGTAAATGTTTTTGATTTATGCTTTGGTTTTGGTAAACATATAAAAGAACACTTTCCAAATTTGTTCGGGACAAATAAAGACATTTCTCAAGTAGATAGTATTGGGTTTAATTTAGTAAATGCATGTATAGGTCATAAAGTTAAGAGCCAAAATATTTTAAATGAAAATCTTACACAATTTAATGTTACCCAAATAAATAACATTTTAGTTAAGATTTTTTCAACAATAAAAGAGGTTGATACCTACCTAAAAACTGTAACAACATTCAAAGGCAATTCACGAGCAACAAAAATGGTCGCAGTTAATCATACTGAATATCAAATTGTTTCAATAATTGCATATGTTTTCATTCAAAAATACGTTACATTTGAATATGACGAGAATGATAATGTCAAAAAACGCATAATTGATACATCAAGAAAGAGTAAAATGTGGAACTCAAAGGAAAAAATCTTTAAGCAAAACATTTTAAGGGCTTATATTATTGATGTGTTAAATGAAAATTGGCGAGGATCAGGTGACAAAAAATTAGATAGTATTATCCATAATCCGGACCATTACATTAGAGAAATCACCTGGAGAGAATTTGAAATCGAGTTGGATAGGTGGTTTGATAAGGTTGCAACCGAAAGGAATGAATCTAAAAAAGTTGCGAATCCTAAAGAAACCGATAAAACACTTTTAAATGTTGTGTATTCAACATTGTTTACTGCTGAAGATCAATACGGTGATCGGTACTTTGATATTGAGCATTTAGCGACAAAGGGCCTAATGAAAGATAAACTAGCAAAATATAACGATGAACTAAAATTACCCATTAGTTCAATTGGTAACCTTTGCTATTTGCCAGAAGCTGAAAATAGGGCAAAAGGTAAAAAAACGATATATGATGATAGCGAGTACTTAAAGTCCTATAGTATCGATCAATTAGAAAAAAAATACACCTTTACAACAAAGGAAGATTTTGAGTGGCTTAAAAAAGATCTTTTCATCTCCGAATTTAAAACAGAATATTTAAATTTTATACGCAACAGATTCAAGAAAATTAAAGATAAGATTAAAAATAATCTTTTTTAGAATCATTGATAATATCTAGTTTCTTTAGATTTAATAAAAAGGGGTGTTAAGAAGCCCGACAAATTTGAATTAAATAATCAAATCATATACTTAATGCTATGGAAAAAGCACTAAAAATTATAGACATAGTAGTTAATTATTAAAGTTTATCTTTTTGTAAGTAGAAAAAAAACAAAAGTATATTATATAACTGAACAGGTAATCGAATACGATTACTTTTTATTTTATGCCAATTAATACGATGTAGTAGTACGGGTACAAACATAGTAGTAGTGCGGTTAGTATTGGGGTCGTAATAGGGGGAAGTAGTAGATGTAGTACGGCGTGTACTAGACAAGAAGATTTTATATGGAGCTATTACTAAATTAATAGCTTTTTTAATTTTTTTAAAAATCAAACTCATTAGAAAGGAGTATAAAGATTGCAATACAAAAAGAAAAACAAAACTTATAATTAAAAAATGGATAAAAAAGTTCAACTGTTCACAAGCAAAAAACATACAGGATGGGCTAAAAGAAACTCAACAGCGTTAAAACTTGCCTCTAATCGAGAAATTCAATTAAAACTGATGAGAGGCATTATTGATAGCAACAAACTAACATTTCACGAAATTGAAGTATATGTTAATTACGATGTTATCACCGATAAGCTCTGCGATTTTTCACTAAAAGTAGAAACTATAAAAAGGTCAGATGTGATGCCCACACGTAGAAGAATAAAATAGAAAATTTTTTAATTCTCGGTAATTATCGTGAACCCGTACGGGTCACCAACAAATTAATGAAAGCTTATTTCACTTGAGGTGGGCTTTTTTATTTGAAATCAAAGCGTTATCCTAAACTGATGCATTTAACTCTCTAATGAAAACAGTAAAATAGGAAATTTACCAAAATTTATACACACATAAGCAAAATTGTCACTTTTTGTTAAAAACTCAAGTAAAAAGCAAAAAAAGACAAACCTATATATTTATAAAAAAACTTAAAAGATTTTGATTTATGGCATAGATAACGAACCCCACACTTTAATTTACGAAAATTATAAATAATAAGATTGGACTAAAATTAGAATATTGTGAAAAATAGGACAAAAATATGAACCTTGTAGTCAATATTGTACTTACTGAAAGTTTATATTCTTTTCTTGTATTGGTATGCATTAAAAAATGATAGCGCCTTTCTGGCAAGGGGCACCATATCATGAAAAAGGCCGATTATATGGGCCTTTTTTCTTTGCCTGGCGTAGATTTGGCGTAGATTTGGCGTAGATAGAAAAAAAGTGTCAAGTATAACCGCCACCTAAAAACGTATATTTGTCTTAAATTACAGCAATCATAAAAACGACAAAGGTTCTAAAATTCCGAGCTTTGGTATGTTTTATGAGTTATAGAGTTTTGTCTCAAAATCCCCAAAAAAACAAATAGAAGTGCCCAAATCACGAAAACTAAATTGCGCAAAAGGTGGAAACCGAAAATAAAATCAATTTGAATGTCGAGTAAATGGTTTTATTGATAAAGACGTCAAAAAAATTGATTACGTGTAAAAAGTAGGATTCAAAAACTTTGTTTACGTGTAAATGTGTGTTTTAATATTTTACTGGGCGAATTGGGAAAGGTTATGCGTAAACAATTTAGGCGAAGATAACAAACTATAAAGCTTATGTTAAAGGAGTGTCATAATGACCAATAAAGAGCGGAATATTATTGATATCACGGATTACATAAATAAATGGCTGGTTAAGTTTTACTTCAAGTGTGTCATTTGGTCCTGGTCCAGCCGAATCAGCACCAGCAAACGCTAATGACTTAACTGTCGTGCCATCAACAGTAAAGGACACCTCGTTTTTTTGTAGTATTTTTTCAATAAACGAAAAGACTGGAGCGGTATCAAAAACATTATCGAAATTATTTTGCGTAGAATCAAACATTGCACCTAAACCAAGATTAGTTAATGCGTTTTTGAAGTCAAGTATATTTGTATTAGTAAATATTGGTGCGGTTAAAGCAATTGTCATGTCGGTGTGTTCCTCCCCCGTTTCAACAAGAAAGTTCTCAGCACCTAAAAGATCATAAATATTATCGTCAAGAACTTTAGGAACAATGTATTGCACACTATTTTCGTTCGTGTAGTAATCGTAAACACTAACATAATTTTCGTAATCATAGTATTTACCAAAATATTTATGTGACATATACGTAGTTTGTGTTTGACTACCACTTGCTAAATAAAATGGCGCCTTTATATTATCTTTTTCATAATATTTGTTTGTCCATTGATTAGAAAATAAAAATGATGAGAATAAATATAATATAGATTCATTGTTAATATTAAGGTCGTCTCGTTTAATGAAGTTTTCTTCTTGCATCGAATCATCAATCCATTTCATCATTTTTTGAATGTCATCTTCATTTTTGTAATCTAATGAGAAAGCTTCGAAATAATTGTTCGTGAGTTTTTCTAAATACATGTTAGAAAATCCTAGTTCAAAGTCGACGAATGCACCGTTATGGATGAAACTTGACCCGTAGTTATTATGATAAAAATTATTTTTGAAAATCTTTTTGTATAAAGAAGTCCGCTCGTTTTCACCCATATTACTAAAAAGTTCCGCAAACTCACTATCTAATTCTAAAGATGAAGAACCCATTGATAATACGGAAAGAAGTGGATATAAGTTTATGGGCACAAAAGCATTATTAGGAGTGTAATCAAGTGTTTGGTAAATGGTATTAGTAAACGTATTAAATTGCAGGACTTCGTTTTCATTCATTATTTCGTATCTTGGTCCATCAAGCGATGGATACGCAAATTCATTAAGGCGCTTAAATGTATTTGATTCAATGACTGCAATTTCAGCTTTTGAGTATTGTTTCCGTGTAATCCGGACTGACTCTTTTGATGTTAGCATTGTGCTCAGCACAACAGCACTAACAACTAAAACAAGCGAAGCAACAGTCGCGCTTGGAATAATAAGATAAAGCCAATTGCGATTAAAGCGTTTTTTATGTGGTGGGGCATTGCTTTCTAATTTTGTTGTATCAAAAGAGAATTGGACACCAGTCTTATTTATAAAATCTTGTTTTACTTTATTTTTCAATTTTGACATTACTATTTCCTCCCATAGTATTTGCGAATTTTATCAATCGTTCGCTTATATTTACTCGACACACTATTTGTGGTTACTTTTTTAATCGCGGCAATTTCTTTAAATGTATATTCATAGAGTAGTTTATAAACAACAAGTGATATTTCATCTTCATCGAGGAATCCCTTAAAGGTCATAATATATGCATCAAAGTCATCACGGGTTTCTTCTTGAGTAGAATTGAGGGAGTCATCATACGCAACAAAGCGTGCTTCGTTTTTTTGCATATTGATTGCGAGGTTTTTTGCGATTGTCACTAAATAGTATTTTAAATTTTTTCCTTTTTGGAGCGAGTGACGATTTTTATACATTCTTAAGAATGTTTCATCAGTAATATCTTTCGCATCTTCTTTATGATCCGTGATTTCAAAAGCAACGTAAAACACTAAGTAAGAATACTTTTCATAAATCGTATTAAATGTCCGTTCCATTAGTTCTCGATTAGATGAACATAAGTCGTTAACGTTGTAATGCCGCATTTTCCCTCGCTACTAAATAATACAATATACTATCGTGTTTTCGTCGGTTTATTATAAAAGAGTTTTAAAAACCTTGAAAAAAACACTAGAATCCAATGACTTACCGTAAACAGTTACTGCTCAACACTCAATAAAAATTATAGATTTGCAGAGTGAATTGCTCTAATTTTCAGTATTTGGGTTATGAACTCTAAAATAATTAAATATTTAGATTATATGGAATAAAAATTTGTTGTGGCATAGATAAATATCTAAAAAGTAAAATCTAGTAAGATGTGGTAAAAAGCATTGCGCTCTCCCGGTAGGGGATGATACTCACAATTCAATTACTTCCAAATTTTGGTGGACGGCAATCCAAACATCATCAATATCTAGGTGTGTTTTTTAAACTTAATTTAATATTTTCATTTAACTTTCTTGCAAATTTCTCGGTAATTATCGTGAACCCATGCGGGTCACCAATTAATTAATGAAAACTTATCTCGTTCGAGACAGGCTTTTTCTTTTATTGACGCATTGAATTTTAACGCTAAAAACGATATAATAATGGTAGTAAAATTATGAAAATATCAATTCGATTTTTTGATGATAAAAAGGTTAGGGCGGTTTGGGATGAACAAAGTTCATCGTGGCGCTTTTCTGTTATTGATATTATAGGTGTTTTAAGAAATAATAATGATTATAATAAAAACCGTAATTATTGGAAATATTTAAAAGCAAAATTGATTAAAGAAAACAATCAGTTGGTTAGTGACACTACCCAACTCAAATTAAGAGCCAGAGACAACAAATTTTATAAAGCGGATACATTAAATGCCGAAGGTATAATTGAACTCGCAAAAAATTTTCCGGCCAAAGAAGCTAGCAGATTTATTAATTGGTTTATAAATAATGAAGATTCAATTGACGTTAAAAGTAAAAATAAAGCATACGCATTATTTGAAAGCGAACTAATGGAAAATATTGAAATAGGAACAGTGAGAGGACTGCGACAAATTCATTCTCATCTCTTTGGTGGGTTTTATGATTTTGCTTGGCAAATACGTACAAAAAATATTGCTAAAGGAGGCTTTCAATTTGCCTCTGCAAAATATTTAGAAAGAACGCTTAAACAAATTGAAAAAATGCCTCAATCAACGTTTAATGAAATAATTACTAAATATGTTGAAATGAATGTTGCACATCCTTTTATGGAAGGAAACGGCCGGAGTATGAGGATTTGGCTTGATTTAATGTTAAAAGACTCATTATCGTTATGTGTCGATTGGAGTTTAGTTGGGAAGAAAGAATACTTGTTAGCGATGGAAAAAAGTGTTGTTAGTATTGTAGGTATTAAAACGTTATTATACGGTGCATTAACTAAAAAAATTAATAGTCGTGAAGTTTTCATGAAAGGCATTGACTATTCTTACTATTACGAAGACTAAAATAAAAATATATACGTTAACTTAAATTTCTTAGACTTAGAAAAGCCTATTGAATCTATACATATGGGTGCGATATCCTTAAAATACAAGGAGAAAAACATGGGTATATTTGACAAATTAAAAACAAAAATTTTAGGCGGAATTGAAAAGAGCGCTGTTGGCCAAATGAACGATGAAGAAAAGGCTGCCTATGAAGCTGAAAAAGAAGCAAACAAACAAGAAGTAAGTACTAACACGCTTTCGTTAAAGTATACGAAAGAAGATACAAATGATTTAGAGGCATTATTAGTTAAACTTGGTGCGCTCGATGACCGTAGAATTTGGGTTGGTGGTTTTCTAAAATTGCGCACAAATACAAATGCTAAATTTGCTAATATGTTTTCTGGTCATAAAAATTTAAAGTTCTTATGTGTAAACGGTGATAATTTTTATATGGTTTTCTTTAAAGACGGTGTCATTTCATCTTACAAAGAATTTAAAAAAGAAAATGTTGCAAGTGTTAATAAATCACCAGTATTAACTGTTGGCTTGTTTGACAAAACAACAATGCACCTAGAAGTAACAAAAAATAAACAAAAACTTAACGAACTTATCTTATTATTAAAAGCTAAATAAAAAGCACGAAATCCTTGTTAAGAAAACATTAATTTCAAAATTAATTTAAACGTAGTTGACCTCATATATTTTTAAATACGTTACATTTTTATTAGATGTTTCTTGTTTAAATATTTTTTTAAAATATCCATTTGTGTATAATGTGTTTAATCTCCTTTTCAATACATAGTAAGGAACTTTATGGAAAAAACGAAAAAAAATAACTTCTTCCGCAAAATAGCGTTTGCATCAGCGGACTTATTCGGAGGAGGCTCCTTTAACATCATTAACTTTTTATACCCTTATTTTTTAGCCAAAGTCGTAGGCATTAATCCCTTTTGGAGTGGTTTTATTATTATTGTTGCTAGGATTTATGATGCGATAATCGATCCTTTTATTGGCTGGCTTAGTGATCGAACTAGTTCAAAGTTTGGCAAACGAAGGTTATATCTAATTATTTGTTCGCCTTTAATTGTTGTGGGAATGTTTTTAATGTTCTACCCTTTTAATTTTTCAAACCAGGCATATCAAATTATTGCTGTCTTTCTTGCTTATATTATTTTTGTCACGATTCAATCAACTGTTATGATCCCATATTTTTCTTTATCTAGTGAAATTGCTAGCGATTATCAAAATCGCGCTTCTTTTAATACATATCGTCTTGGTTTTAGTATTTTTGCTTCAATTCTTTGTGTTGCTGTTCCTAAACTAATTGTCGATGCTTTTGGTGATCCTCGCGTTGGTTATCAAGTGATGAGTTTATCTTTTGGTGTCTTTTTTGGTTCAAGTCTTTTGTTTAGTGGGTTTTTTGCTAAAGAAGAAATTGTTACTCCACCAATAAAAACAAAACTAAATTTTAAAACAATTTTTGAACCTTTAAAATCAAAACCTTATCGCCAATATTTATATTTAATGTTATTAACTGCAACGACAATGGCAGTTATGAGTGGGATGTTCTTTTTCTATATTGATTTTTATGTTATGCAAGATGTAACGCGAAGTGGTGAAACAAATATTTTTGGCACAATTGCTGCCGGACTAATGTTTTTAATGCAAATAGTGGCCTTACCTATTTATTTAAAAATGATTAAGAAGAAAGGCAAGGCGTTTACATATCGTTTTGGTGCTTATATTTGGATTATTACCGGACTGGTACTTCTTTTAATACCAACGAATTCTAATCCTATATATATAATTGTTTTAGCTTGTGTAATGGGCTTTGGGATAAGCGCCCCTGGTCTTGTGCCGCATACGATGTTTGGTGATGTGGCTGATGCTGGACAACTTCAATTTAAAAAAAGAATTGAAGGGCAAATGAGTGGTGTGACGAATTTTGTTGATCAAATCGGACAAGGAGCAGGATTAGGACTTGCGATGATTATTTTAGGTTTTTCAAGTTTTAAAGAAGACAATTTATACGAAAATATAATATATACTGAGCAGCCAGAAAGCGCGCTTTTAGCGCTTAAAATTATTATGGCTGTGACACCTTTAATTTTCTTATCAGTTGCGATAATAATTACATTTTTTTACAAAATCGATGCTAAAGAACAAAAGCGAATTAAAGATGAAATAGCTTTACTAAATGCCGACTTAAATAAAAGCACGGAGTTAGAAAATGAAAAAGCCTAATTTCTTTTTATGGTTTTTTCTTGCTTGGCTTTTAAAAGTCAAAACTTTTTTAGATGGCCATCAAGTAACGAATAAAATTAAAATTAAAAAACCGTGCATAATCTTATCAAATCACGCTTCTTTTCAAGACTATATATACTTAGTCGCAACTCTTTACCCTAAACGCATTACTTTTTTAGCTGCCGCAAAAATGTTTTATGAAAAAGGACGGGGGCCTTTTTTAAAAATGGCCCGAGCAATTCCAATGTCTTCTTACCAAGGTGATTTAAAAGCAGTAAAAAACACATTTGAAATCTTAAAGAAAAATGGGATTGTTGGGATTTTTCCTGAAGGACAAATCGCCTATCATGGAGCGACACTTAAACCACCTTTTGCAATTGCTAAATTAGTTAAAAAGGCAAATGTTGATGTTTATACGTTTGTGAGTCAAAATACGTACTTAATGTATCCGCCGTGGAGTCAAAATACTTTTAAAGGTAAAACATTTTCGAAGATGGATTATCTTTTTAAGAAAGATGAACTTGCATCTTTAAGTGATCAAGAAATTTATGAAAAAATATACCAAGCTCTTTATTTTGATGCAGGCGAGTTTAACAAACAACATCGTTATACTTATGAAGTTCAAAATATAGCAAACTTAGAAAACCTTATATATTTATGCCCTAAATGTCACTTTGAAGGTTTAAAAAGTCAAGATGATAAATTAGTATGCCCTAAATGTCAAAATGAATTAATTTATGACAAATACGGACTTTTAGATAATAAAAGTATGAAAGAAAACTTTGAAAACCAACGACAAATAGTTGAAAAAGAAATAATAAATACACCTCAATTTAAATTAGAAACGTCTGTTAAAATTATGCGTTATGTTAAGAAAAAACTTGTTGTCACTGGCGAAGGACTATTAAGTCTAAGTAAAGAAAAATATCTTTATGTTGGTAGCGATAAAGGTCAAGAAGTGACTTATGAATTCGACCCTAAAAAGATTGAATATATTCCTGGTGATATAGGGGGAAATATTCAAATTTATGATGCTTATGAAGTTTATATGTTTCAAATGGATGTAAAATATTTACCGATTAAATTTATTATTTGTGGTGAATATTTTTATCGAGTAAATAATCAAAATATATCTATTTGACGATTAAAAAAGTGAAAATGAGTTTATCAAACAAATTTTTATCTTATTTATGATAGAATAAATAAAGATTTATAAGAAAGGATTTTTTATTTATGCCAACAGGATATTCAACATTTGAAGATGAAGTTTTTGAACCATTACACGCATATAAAAGCATTTATAAAAGAAAATTAGAAGAAAACGCTAAAGAGCTTTTTAATGAATTAGAACAAAAGTCCGGCATTGATCCTGAAGCTAATCGGCAAACAAACAAAAAGTTTTATGCAAGAAAAGCCGAAAGAGATAATCTTGATAAAAAGATTAGCCGTAACAAGGCGTTAAGAATTATTTTAATTGTATTAACAGTTGTTTCTTTTATTGTTGGTATTTTTTCGATTGTTAGAGCTACTCAAAATGATCAATATTTAAAATCAACCGGAGGCTTATTAGCACTTATTCTTGGCTTGCTTTTAGGAGTTTTATTTTTAGTTATTCTTATTTTTGTAATAAGACCAAAACTTAAACGTCTAAGAACCGGACGAGATGAATTATCAAAAGAAATTGATCAATTACTTAAAGAAGCTTGGGCACAAATGAATCCATTGAATGATTTATTTGAAGACGGGATGAGTATTCGCCTTTTTAAAAAAACAGTTCCACTTATTAATTTTGATTTAACGTTTGATAGTCGTCGTTTAGACTATCTTACTTCTAAGTTTAAATTTAATATTTCTAAAGACGTCAATCGTTCAACCCTTTATGTTCAATCAGGTGAAATAAAAGGTAATCCGTTTTTTATTGCTAATGATTTAATTCATAATCTAGGAACGAAAATTTATACGGGCTCTTTAGTCATTCATTGGACGGAAACAAGAATGGTGAATGGCCGGTCTGTGACTGTTTCTAAAAGCCAAACTTTAACAGCTAATGTTACTAAACCATGTCCTTATTATAAAGAAGAACCTTATCTTGTTTATGCAAATGAAGCCGCCCCTGATTTAATTTTCTCACGCGTCGATTCAGATGCTGAAATAATGAGTGATAAACAAATTGAACGTCACGTTAGTAAAGAAATAAAAAAACTTAATAAACGTGCTGAAAAAGGGATGGTCAAAGGCGACACTTTTACGACTTTAGGTAATAGTGAATTTGAAGTTCTTTTCGGTGCGGTTGACCGTAATCATGAAGTGCAATTTCGTCTTCTTTTTACGCCCTTAGCCCAAAAGCAACTTTTACAAATTATGAAAGATAAAACAGTCGCCTTTGGTGATGATTTTGATTTTGTCAAACATCAGATGATTAACGTTATTTATCCTAATCATCTAAGGCGTTTTGATTTTAATGATAAAGCTTCGTTATTTTACGGACATGACTATGAAGTTGTGAAAGAACGTTTTCTTAATTACAACATTGAATATTTTAAAAATGTTTATTTTGCTTTTGCCCCTGTTTTATCAATTCCCTTATATCAGCAACAAAAACCTCATGAATACATTTATAAAGACTTATATGATAGTTATGTTAGTTTTTATGAACATGAAAAAGTTGTTAACGCGATGAATGCAACCGAACTTATTCATCCATTATCTGGAACAAGAAATATTTTAAAAACATCAACAGTTAAAAGTGGTAATTTTTATGACACTGTTAAAGTTACGGCGTATGGATATCAAAAAATTGAACGAGTTGATTATATTTCCAAAAGAGGTGGTGATGGGCGTTTACATCAAGTCCCTGTTCAATGGATTGAATATATCCCAGTTCAACAAGATAGTTATGTAAATATTAATGCCGTAACTGAGGAAAAAGAAGAAACTCATGCTGATAAAATTAAGAAAGCAATTGAACGAATTGCCAAAGGTGACTTCGCTAGCGAAGACGAAGTAAAACGCGTTGGTTTATTCCTTGCTTATGTCGTTAAAAAAGTAAGTGATAAAAAATAGATAGTAGGCTATAATATATTTTGGAGGAAATTTAAATGGCAAATGAATTAGACGAAATGACTGGTCCAGTTAATGAACAAGGACGTGATGTTAATGTTATTGAAAAACAAATACCTGTTAAAGTAGGTGTTGGTTCGACAATTTTTGAAGTACTTTTATGGGTACTTGCGATTATTCCAGGCGTTGTTTTCCTATTTATGAAAATAAAAGCACGTAATTACTTACGTGTCTTACAACAAAAAATTCAACATAACGCCTCACAAATTGATAACTACTTAGAACAACGTGTTGTTATTTTACAAAACGTCGTTGGCATTGTTGAAAAATCAATCGATCTTGATAAAGACGTTATGAAAACTGTCGCAGCTTTCCGTGGTGGAGTTCATCCAACTGAAGAATCAAGAAGTGAAGTTGCTGGTCAACTCGATTCAGCAATGAGTAGTATTCGCATTGCTTTTGAAGCTTATCCAGATTTAAAAGCTCATCGGGCTTTAGCTGATGCAATGCAACAAAATAGTTATTTACAAAGAGAAATTACTGCAGCTCGTGAAGTTTATAATGACACTGTCTTAAGATGGAATAGTGATATCTTTGCTTGGCCGACAAAAATGATCGTCGCCGCAAGAGCAGGCTATTCAACACGCATTCCCTTTAGCACTTCAAGAGAAGTCAAAGACCAAGCTCGCGCGAAAATGTTCTAATTTATTAATTGTTTAATTGAAGAGGTGGCGTCGCCACCTTTTTTATTTTATATTAAAAAGATACTAGTTTGATTATGTTATAATTAAATTATAAAAGGGGAGTTTGCTTATGCCAGATGAATTACTTATTATAGCTATTGTTTTATTAGGACTTTTATTATTAATTAGTATTTTTATACTGATTTTTACGCTTGTTAAAAAACCGAAAATGGGTGCTAGTGAGATTAGCCAAGAAGACCTTAAAAATTTAATTGAAGATGGGCGTATTAAATCATTGAAAGATTTAACAAAAGACATTCAAGAACAAAACCAACAACTTGAAATTTTAAAAACCGAAATTACTAACAAAATGAATGAAGCATCACAAACAAACCAAAAAGATTTATTAAAATTTTTAAATGAAACAAACTTAAAAATTACTGAGCTACAAAATAAATTTATAAATGAGACAAGCGATGTTAAAAACCAAAATGCTAAAAGTGTTAGTGAATTAATTCAGCAAACATCAAAAGAAGTTAATGAATTAAAAACAAAAATTGTCGCTGAAATAAATTTAACACAAAAGAAAAGTAATGACGCTAATATTGAAACACAAGCTAGAATTCAAAAACAAATCGATACACTAAAAGAACAAGTGCAAAAATCACTTGCAGACGGTTTTGAAAAAAACGACAAAGCCTTACGAACTTTTCTTGAACAAATGACTTTAGTTGAAGCTTCAACTGAACAAATAAAAGAATTAAGAAAAGAAATTGAAAAATTCAATACGCTTTTAAGTAATCCTAAAACACGAGGTAATTTTGGTGAAGCTATTTTAAACAATATATTTCTTGCTGTCTTTGGCGAAAACGCTGCCAGTAAGTTTTATAAAACACAAGTTAACATCACGAAGGAATTTAACTTAAAACAAATTAAAGATGAAGAAGGAGTAAAAGGCGATTTAATTGCCGACTTTGTTTTTAACATTCAAACAAGAGATGGCGTTCTTCCTTTAATTATTGACGCTAAATTTCCTTACACGAATTATATTCCTTTAATTGAAGAAGGATATACAAAAGAAGAACAAAATGAGGCAAGAAAGAAATTTGAAATTGATGTTAAAAATCAAATTAATCAAATTAAGAAATATATTATTCCTGATGTCACAGTACCTTACGCAATTATGTTTATTCCAGCCGAAGCAATCTTTTTAGATATTTTTAAACAATTTAATAATATTACTGATTTAGCCGAAAAAGAAAAAATCATTCTTGCTTCGCCAAGTCTTATTTTAACAATTATTAATATTTTAAAATTTATTTTAGAAGACTATGAAAAACGAAATCGCGCTCACGAAACTTTGCAATTAATAAGTTCATTAAGTACCGAATTTGATCGTTTTGCTAAACGTTGGGATACACATAAAAAGAATATTGAAAAGCTAAGATTAGATGTAAAACTTATTGATACAACTTCTGATAAAATTACAAAAGGCTTTAATGAAGCAACAAATGTTTTAGGGCATACGCCGATACAAGAAATGCCTCAAGATAGTGATATTGTTGATGTTGAATTTGAAGCAATTGAAGAAGAGGAAGAATAGTTATAGTTTAATTTTTTTCTTTTCGATTTGTTCTTCAAAAGTTGAAATTTGTTTTTCTAAATTTAATTCACGAAATTGATTCATGTATAAACGGTAGTAGCTACCCTTTTTCTCCATTAAGGTTTTATGATTACCATCTTCGATAATACGTCCGTCTTCCATAAGTAAAATGCGATCTGTATTAACAATCGTTGATAAACGATGGGCAATAATAATCGAAGTTCGGCCCTTTAAAAGTTTATGAAGGGCTTCTTGAATTAAAACTTCACTTTCAGTATCAATAATTGAAGTAGCTTCATCTAAAATTAATAAGCTTGGTTCACGGACTAAAGCACGAGCGAAAGAAAGGAGTTGTTTTTGACCACCTGAAAGTTGACTACCTCCATCATCTAGCATCGTCATATATCCATCTTTTTGTAAGATAATAAAATCATGAATACCAACGATTTTACAAACATTTATTACTTCATCAAGACTTGCATCTAATTTACCATAACGGACATTATCAAAATACGTCCCACGAAAAACAAAAGGTGTTTGCTGAACATAACCTAAGTTACTTCTTAGCCAGCCAACTGAACGCTCCTTATAATTTAGGCCATCAATTAATATTTCGCCGCTTGTTGGTTCATAAAAACGGCATAAAAGATTAACAGTTGTTGTTTTACCTGATCCGGTCTCACCAACAATCGCTAAAGAAGTACCTTTTTTTATTTTTAAGGTAAGGTTATGAATTACTTCAACGCCTTCAACATAAGAAAAAGAAACATCTTTAAATTCAACTTCACCATGAAGTTTTTCAAAGTTTTCTTTTTTGTTATTAAAAAGACTACCATATTTTTCGATAACATCTTCACGATCAACAATTTCAGGCTCTGTTTCAATTAAGGATATAACTTTTTCAACACTTGCTTGCGTGGCAATAAATTCGTTAGCAACTTCAGAAAACTCTTGAATTGGTCGATATATTTGACTAACAAAGCCAACAAATAAAACCAAAGTTGCAATCCCAGCAGGATTTTCAAGATGAAAAAGACTAGTATCAAGTGTTGATATTAAAATAATAAGGGCAGTAGTAAAAGAAGAAACAAGCATAATCGAAGGCATAAAATAAGCATGTAAGCGAAACGACTTTTGCCTTTTATTAAAAATGTTTGTTGTCACACCAACAGCTTCTTGATACATGTTTTCTTCAATGTTTAACGTTTTAATTGTTTTAACACCATTAATACATTCGGCTAGCCAACGAACAAAGTTTGAGTAAGCACTTCTTGCCTTTCTTTGAGCGTTTAATAACAAACGTTGAAAAATTGGCATAACAACAATTAAAATAGGAGCTGTCGATAATATAATCAAAGATAAAATAACATTACGAGAAAACATTGTTATAAGCGTAAAAATTAATTCAAAAGAAATCCAAATAATCCTAATTAAGCCCCAAGATAAAATATCACTAATCGTTGAAGTATCATTTTGTATACGAGCAATTAACCAACCAGATGGTGTTTTATCAAAGTAAGAAAAACTTAACTCTTGTATACGGCGGAAAGAATCGCGCCTTAATGAAGTATTAATAAGCATATCGAAATAATTTGTCGTATAAAAAGTAATAAAAATGGTTATCGCGCGAATAACAATCGCCATAAAAAAGAGTAAGGCATATTGATAAAAATTAACTTTAAATGAAATATTAAAAATTAAATTAACTTCAATAATTAAGTTAGCAATATTATTAGATGGAATATTAGGAATAGATTCAATTGCCGCAGCGTTCATAAGAGGTAAAAAAGATGAATCATAAAAAGTCGTAACTAGCATTGATAAAGTTAAAATAATAAGAAAAGGCCAATTTGCAAGCGTATACTTAAAAATCTTTTTCCAAACTTTAAAATTGTATTTAGTTGGTAATTTTTCTTCTTCAAAGACAAAGTTATGAGCCATTTTTAGACGAGTTTTGTTTGTATTTCATAAACTCTTTGATACAAACCCTTTCTATTTATTAATTCATCATGATTACCTGATTCAGTAATTTGCCCATCTTCTAAAACGATAATTAAATCAGCATCTTTTGCCGTCGCGATCCGATGCGTAATAATAATCGTTGTCGTTTCATCAACACGTTTTTTTAAAGCTGTACGAATATTAATATCCGTTTCTGTATCAACCGAACTAAGTGAATCATCAAAAATTAAAATCGGCGCTTTATTAATTAATGTTCTAGCAATTGCTAAACGTTGTTTTTGTCCACCTGAAAGTGTCACGCCTTTTTCACCAACGGGCGTCTCATATCCTTCTTTAAAAGACAAAATATTATCATGAATATTAGCAATTGAAGCAGCAGTATAAACATCATCTTCACTAGCATCGGGTTTACTTATACGAATATTAGAAATAACTGTTTTAGAAAATAAAAAAGGATCTTGTAAAACAGTAGCGACATTTTTTCTTAAGTGACTTCGAGAAATATTAGCGATATTGTGCCCATCTAAATAAATCGCCCCATTCGTTGGTTCATATAATCTTATTAGTAAATGGGCAAGAGTTGACTTACCTGAACCGGTTTTTCCTAAAACCGCAACAGTCGAACCCTTTTTAACTTTTAAATTAACGTTTTTTAAAACAGGCTCATTACCATCAACAAATTGAAATGAGACATTTTTAAAAAGAAGTTCACCTTGGATTTTAGGTTCAATACCTGTTTTAAGATCTTCAAGTGGTTCATCTAAAATGAGTTTAAGCCGATCCATAGCCGCAAGTGCTTGGGCAAAGTTTGAAAGAATCGTCGCAACTTGCCGAATTGGCCAAACCATCATATTAACAAACGCGAAACTTATAAAAAGCGTACCAATTGAAATTTCACCTTTATAAGCTAAAGAAATCCCAACAAGAGTCGTTAATACAATTTGACCAAAAACAAAAATATCACTTGAAGAAAAGAAAAAAGCTGAAAGTCTCCGCCAATGGACGAACTTCTTTTTATAATCTTGAAGGTGTTCTTCAAAATGTTCGATTTCGTAAGCCTCATTATTAAAAGCTTTAACAACACGAACAGAAGCTAAATTTTCTTCGATCTTCGATGTTAAAAGTCCCTCACTATCATCAGTTTTTCGAAAACGTCTACGAACCTCCTTAATAACAAAAAATGAATATACAAATAACAATGGGATTAACACGAGCGAGATAAGTGCAATCTTATAATTAATTGATACTAATATTAAAAAAGAAAATAAAACAATTAAAAATGTATAAACAACTGAAAACATTTCTCTTGTTAGAAAGCGACGCAAAACTTCTTCATCACGCGTACATGTTTGAATAACATCGCCACTGCGTGCCTTTTTCATAAAAGAGTAGGGCAATCTTTCGATATGATAAAAAAGCTTTTGTTGCATTGTTTTGGCAATGTTAGGACCTAATTTTGCTCTTAAAAGAAATCTTGAAAAAGTAAATAAAGCGACAAAAAGCGCCATCGTTACGATAATGACTGAAAAGACCCATAAGTTTTCTTTTAAAAAGGCTGGCCCACCAAAAATATCAGCAATAAACAGTTCGAGCTTCCCAGCTTTATCGGCTTTAAAAATATCACCTGTTAAAGTATCAATTAAAATCTTAGAAATAAAAGTTGAAAGAACTTGGAAAAAAACAGAAAAAGTCAAAATTAAATAATGAACAAAATATATTTTACCTAATCCTTTTGTTGCTTCTTTAATTAAAGTTTTATATTTTTTCATAATGCACAAGTATCTATAATTATAGTCTTTTATTTTACTAAATAAAGTTGAATTAAAAGTTTTTGTTTGTTTAAAGTTATATTGCAATGTTTTAAACTTTTTTAGCCCTTTAATGAATAAATTTAGAATATAACTTGTCAACACAAGTTCTTATACATATAATAAATAGGCATCTAGGGACGTCGTATAACGGCAATACTTTGGTCTCCAAAACCAACTATGCGGGTTCGATTCCTGCCGTCCCTGCCAAAAGTTCGTTTGATTACTCGCTTGCGGGTTTAGTATATAAATCTATGATTTATTAAATCGTTATTATGCGGAGTTTGATGTTTATGAAACGAGGTAATAGATGGCAAATAACAAACTTGAACTGACATGGTTAGATAAGGATAAACCCATTAAGGTTGAACCTCGTTTATTGATTGAAAATCCTAAATTGAGCAATATTCCAACTCCACAAAATTTTAATTCGAACCAAATCTACGATAATTTACTTATTCATGGCGATAATTTGATTGCTCTAAAGTCGTTAGAAAGCAAATATACTGGAAAAATTAAATGCATTTATATAGATCCGCCTTATAATACAAAAAACGCTTTTAACACATATGATGATAATTTGGAGCATAGTATTTGGCTTTCTCTTATGAAGTCACGACTAGAAATTCTCAGAAAACTTCTAACAGAAGACGGTATTTTTTGTGTGCAAATTGACAACTCTCCTAATGATTCAACACAACAATCACCTGAGTTTGCGTATTTATTAGTTCTATTAGATGAAATATTTGGACGATCAAATTATGTGGCCTCACTTGTGTGGAAGAAAAAGGGAAACCCTGGAAATACTGCTCGAGGAATAGGTGTTATAACAGAAACTATAGCAATATATGCTAAAAACAAATCTAAAATGAGGATTAATCGTCAGGTTTTTGATAAGAAATACAAGTTTAAAGACGGGAATGGGGATTATAATCTTGAACGTTTTTTAAAGACGGATGGTGGGCAATATAAAAGAGATACAATGAAATTTGGTATTGTTAATCCAACTAATGGAAAAGAATATTTTCCGCCAGAAGGAATGAGATGGACTTTTGGCGAACAAACCGTGATAAAACATATTGAAAACGGACTCATAGTTTTCTTGGATGATTATGATGTACCTGTTTTTAAAAATTATAGAGATGGGCTAGATACAAAGATTTATAACAATTTATTGCTTGAACACGGATCGTTGAAATCGGCTAAGTCCGAACTTGAAAAACTGGGTTTTAATAGAGAAGACTTTGAAACGCCTAAGCCTGAAGTATTAATGAAACAAATAATCAAAATGTTTTCTTCAAAAAATGATTTTGTTTTAGATTCATTTCTTGGATCCGGAACCACTGCAGCTGTTGCCCACAAAATGGGTAGAAAGTGGATCGGTATTGAATTAGGTGATCATGCTTATACGCATTGTAAAACTAGGATGGACAAGGTAATTGCGGGAGAACGAGGCGGAGTATCTAAAACTTTAAATTGGAACGGCGGCGGAGGTTATCGGTTTTATGAACTGGCTCCAACTTTAATTAAGGTTGATTCCTTTGGACAATCTATTATTAACCCGGAATATAATGCTGATATGCTAGCGGCCGCAGTGGCGCTTCACGAAGGATATGATTACAATCCAAATCAAGATATCTTTTGGAAGCAAGCGAAGAATGGAGAATCGAGTTATTTATTCACAACCACTAGACATCTTGACCGTACCTTTGTTGATTCCGTCGCTAGTCAAATGAGTGAAAACGAGTTTCTTGTTATTTCCTGTAAATCTTTCGATTCTTTAGTGTCAAATTTGCATAAAAACATCGCCATTAAGAAAATTCCGCAGTCCTTATTAAAAAATTGTGAGTTTGATAAAGAAAACTATAATTTGAATATTATTAATCCGCCTGTTTATGAAGAAGAAGGAGATGATGAAGATGAGTAATCTAAATCAACCTTTGTTACCAGAATATACTATAGATTATATTAATAATGTGATGGCTCTTCGCAAACCGCAGTTTCGTAGTTTACGGATACTTGATGATATTTTAAAAGAAAACCAACTAAGTAAAAACATAGAAACAGAGCTATACCAAAGATCGATAAATAATCTTTATCGCACCTTTACCGCATTTGAAAGACCCTTTTTTAACTTAGCTTTTGAACTAGCAACGGGCGTTGGTAAGACTAAATTGATGGGCGCCTTTATGACATATTTGTATACAAATAAAGGAGTAAAGAATTTCTTTGTTGTTGCTCCTAGCTTAACGATTTATTCTAAACTAAAGAACGATATAGGAAATCCTTCCCCCGATAATATCAAATATGTTTTTCGTGGATTAGGATGCTTTGCAAATTCAACACCAAATGTTTGGTTTGATGATGATTACCGAAACAAACCAATTTCTTCATTTTTGAATACTAACTCGATTAATATTTTTATCTTTAATATTAGTAAATTTAACTCGGAAGAACGAAAAATGATGTCCGTAAATGAATATCTCGGTGAAAGTTTTTTCAGTTACTTACAATCCCTTGATGATTTAGTTGTTATCATGGATGAATCGCATCACTATCGCGCTGATGCAAGTGCCGCGGCCATTAATCAACTAAATCCGGTTTTAGGTATTGAACTAACGGCTACCCCTTATACTCAAAGTGGAAACAGACAAGTTAATTTTAAAAACGTTGTCTATGAATATGTGCTAAAAGACGCAATTCTTGATGGTTACACTAGAACACCATATGTCGTTACTCGACAAAACATGAATTTATTTTCCGCTACGGATGATCAAATGGACTTAATTATGCTTCAGGATGGTATAAAGCATCATCGGAATATGAAAAATGAGTTATATAAGTATCATGTAAACACGGGTGAACGACTAGTTAAACCCTTTATTCTCGTCGTTTGTAAAGATACAACGCATGCCGAAAAAATATTATCGATTATCAAATCCGATATGTTTTATGATGGCTTCTATTCTGACAAAATAGCCATCGTTCACTCACAACAAAGAGGTTCAGAAAAAGATGATAATGTTCAACTTTTACTTGAAGTTGAAAAAACGGACAATCCCATCGAAATTGTAATCCATGTCAATATTTTAAAAGAAGGCTGGGATGTTAATAATCTTTATACAATTATTCCCTTAAGAACAGCCACTTCGAAAGTATTAAGAGAACAAACAGTCGGTCGCGGCCTCCGTTTACCATTTGGTAAAAGAACAGGAGAACAGTGGATTGATTCTGTTGCTATCACAGCGCACGATAAATTTGACGAAATCGTTGCCGAAGCGCAAAGAGACGATTCGATATTTAAAAAAGATGGCGTTATTTATGCTGATTTAGAAAAAGAGAAGAAAATAATAAAACAAACTTTGTTTGACACCGACGCTGCTCGCCAATCAGTATTAGAACAAGCGGGGCTTGATCATAATGATAGTGAGGTAACAGAAACATACCAAAAAGTCCTTTCAAAAATAGAAGAAATTATTATTGATAGTCAAATTCATAATCCAACGAAGACAATTAGTAAAAATGAAGTAAAAGCTAAATTTATTGAAAGTGATTTAGGTAAGAAATACGAAGACGCTACAATGCCACAAAAGCTTTTAGAAGCAATGTTTGGTGTTGATAGTGTTGTCGATAAAAGCATCAGCCAAGCCGGAGAAAAGATGATGCATATTCCACAAATTGTTACTAAAGATTTTGGTGAAGAAAATTATATAATTTCTGAATTTAAACTTGATTTTTCCGATATGGTTTATGTGCCCATCCGTGATATAAATCTTATTAAAAAAAGTTTAACTGATAATTCTCAAGCGATTATTGAAAAGGACGGTGGTTTTACACTAACGACCGAAAAACCCGAAAAGATACTAGTTGATGCAATCCGAAAGATAAGTGAAATTGATTACGAAAAAGCAACGACAACTATTCAAAATACGGTTAGACAGTTTTTAAATCATTATCGGGCCCAATTTAGCGAAGACGATGTCGCCAACATTTGCACAATGTATATCAAAGACATCACTAACAAATTAAAGAACCAACTTCTACAAAACTTGGCGGTTTCTTACAAGGGGATTATTGAAATGGTTAGCAAAATAAGCACTTCAATAGTTGGTAACGTCTTAGATTTCTCGGACGGTCTTACTGATTTATATCAACCCTCACCCACAGGCACAAGTATCCGAAGTTTAGTTTATAGTGGTGGGGAAAAAGCTGTTGTCAGTCCTTATAAGTTTGATAGTGAACCAGAAAGAATTTTTGCAATCGTATGCGAAAATTCACCAGAAGTTAAACAATGGTTAAGGCCAAACAGAGAACAATTTAATATCACCTATAATCGCGGTAAAAAATATCAACCGGATTTTGTTGTTGAAACAGAGAATACATATTTCCTTGTTGAAGTTAAAGGAATGGACCGTATCAATGACCCAGATGTTATCGCAAAGAAAGAAAGAGCGATTCAATATTGTAAATTGGCGAGTGAATACAACCTTGCACATAATCACAAACCTTTTATCTATCTATTTATCCCCGAAAACCAATTTAATAGCACGACAACTTTTAATGGCTTAAAAGATAGATTTTCAAATAATTAATACAGTGCAGTTTATACAAACGACAGGAAACTAATTTTTTAATTGTTTTTACTTAATAAATGACTCATTTTTTGTTAATCATAATACGAAACATTACATAAGAAGGAATTTTTTGTGTTTCAAATTACTTTCAAACCAGGATAGCGAACTTAAGGGAAAAAAACGAAAACAACCAAAAAATGTCGTTTTTCTTTCCTAACGACAACGGGCGGTTTCCGTTGGACGACAAGAACTCGTAAAAAAGAACACTTTTTCCTACAAACGACAAGTGTTTTCCTATCCACAACAAAAAAAAGCACTTTCCAGAAAATCGAAAAATTTGCATATTTTTGTTACATAGATGGTGCCAGAAAAATGAAAGTTCCCCCATAATTTTGCCTAAAGAGGGTAAAATAAAAAGGGGGATTTTTTAATAAAAAAATGGACAGAGTTGAATTTCCTATATTGGTAATATAAATAGACACATTGTCTGTCTATATTTTAATGATGAGGACAAATTGTCCTATTGTTATTGACTAGATAGGACACAATGTTGTATATTGTATTTAGGTGAAATTATGAATATAAAAGAGAGAAGAGCCAAATTAAATATAACACAAGCTGAATTATCTAAGCTTACTGGTTTATCGACACGTACAATTAGACGCTACGAACTAGGAAATGTTTCGAAAATAAAAGAACAATATATTTTAAGATTGATGGATGAGTATTTTAAAATTGACGAAGAACACGGAATCTTAAAACAAGACGATATTGTTTCTAACGTTACTGAACTAGCGAAATCATATGACATAAGTTTAGTTTATCTTTTTGGATCATATGCTAAAGGTAATGCAAGTGAACTTTCTGATGTTGATTTACTTATAGATACAAAAGAGAAAGGGCTACGTTATTTTGGTCTAATCGAAGAACTACGCGAAACACTAAAAAAGAAAGTTGATATCATTCGCATTGAGGACTTATTAGAAAATAGTGAATTATTAACTTCTATTTTACGCGACGGAATAAAAATTTATGGATAAAAAAAAGACGATAAATATTTTTTAGAAAAAGTGCTTAGAGATCTTGCTTATTTAATAAAAGCAACATCAGGAATTACTAGAAAAGAACTAGAGAAAAACGAAATGATGATGGACTCCATAATGTTTAGATTCATTCAAATAAGTGAGAACTTAAAGAGAATCTCGGACGACATTAAAGAGGCAAGTCCCCATATTCCTTGGTCCCTAGTCGCAGGATTAGGAAATAAAATAGTACATGAATATGGACGAATTGATTTAACCATAATTTATGATGTTCTTAAAAACGATTTAGAAAAACTCTATAGTGATATTAATAAACTTATTTCATGATTTAGAACACAAAATCGTATTAAATTCAATAATAGGAGTATAAAACAACTAATATTAGAAACAGACTTTAATTTCGATTGCATTGGGTGAAATTTATAATAGCACTATAAGAACTTTTTAATTATTCTCACTTTACGTTTCATAGATACAAACTAGTTTAAATAGAAATGTTTGCCGTTGTTCTAACACTTTTTTGAATCAATTAAGTGAATTGACGTTAAATTGTCATCCCGATACGAGAAAAGAAGATGCCATTTAATTGCGCATCCCCCCATAATTTTGCCTAAAGAGGGTAAAATAAAAGGGGGATTTTTTTAGAAAAATTATGGTCGCCCTCAAATAAACTCCAAAAACAATGGACAAAGCCACCACTTTTGGAATATAATGTTTAGGGAGATAAAATCATGAGAATTAATCGAGATGAATATCTAAATAGATTGATTGATAGTAAGTGGAACGGTCTTATTAAGGTAGTAACTGGGATTAGACGCTGTGGCAAATCATATTTACTAAATGAGCTGTTTTATCAACATTTATTGAATTTTGGAGTAAGTGAAGACGATATTATTAGGATTGCACTAGATGATGATGATTATGCCCATCTTCGTGACTCGGCTGTTTTAATAAAAACACTTAAAGAACTAACTAAGAGCAAAGAAAAGAAGTACTACTTAATAATTGATGAAGTGCAATTGTGCCGGGGTTTTGAAGGAGTGCTTAACGGACTACTTTATAGACGAAACATTGATATTTATGTTACTGGTAGTAATTCGAAATTTTTATCGAAAGACATAATTACTGAATTTAGAGGGCGAGGTTTAGAAATAAATCTATTACCCCTATCTTTTTCTGAAATATTGCCGCTATATGATAATCCGAGCAAAGCATTAGCGGATTATTTAATGTATGGTGGGTTACCACTTATGCTTACTTTTAAAAGTGAAAGTGGGAAACGAAATTATTTATCAAATTTATTTAAGACGGTTTATATTAACGATATAACGAGTCGTTATACCATCGAACACACGGATGCAATAGAACGAATAATCGATTTATTAGCTTCTTCAATCGGCTCACTGACGAATCCTAATAAAATAACGAAAACCTTGACTAGCAAAGGACAACCAGGAATTGACTATAAGACGGTCCGTAATTATCTCGATTATATTACGGACGCTTACCTTTTTTTAAAAGTCGATCGTTATGATGTTAAAGGCAAAGCGTATTTCGATACGATTAGTAAATATTACGCAACTGATTTAGGATTACGTAACGCACGTTTAAACTTTCGACAATTTGAAGAAAATCATTTAATGGAGAACGCAATCTATTTAGAACTAATTAAAAGAGGATTTAGTGTCGATGTTGGTATTGTGGGAGTGCGAGATGTAGTAGAAGGAGTGCGAAAGGCAAAACAACTTGAGATTGACTTCATCGCAAACAAAGCCGATAAAAGGTATTACATCCAATCGGCATATCAGATTCCAAACGAAGAAAAGGCGATCCAAGAACTACGACCATTTAAAGCGGTTGGTGATTCTTTTAAAAAGATACTTGTTGTCCGTAATGACTTTGCACCAATTTATAATGATGAAAACGGTGTTCTCCATATTGGCCTTTTAGATTTTTTAAGTGATCTCCATAGTTTAGATAAAGGTTAATTCCAAAAACAGTGGTAATTGCCACTATTTTTTGAGACTAGAAATTTTAATTCACTATAAACTAATTTATTAATGATATTAAATAAGTAACGGAAAAATTGTGTACTATTTTAAAACAAAATGTAATGTATTACTTACTAAGGTAAGGCTATTATTTTAACATCTAAACTATGATGTTTATTGTTGAACGATTATAGGTAGGGGTTATAGTTTAATTGGTTTCTGTTGATGAATTGTAAAAACGCGAAAGAGTTAAAAAACCTTGTTCTTTTCAAGTTCATTTAAAACGAAAGCAAGTTCAACAGTTAATAAACGCTCCATCGTTTTTTTTCGTAACGGATTGTCATAGTCTTTATATTTTTTAAGTTTAATGTTCCAAGGCATATATCGTCCAGTTTCATGATCATCATCATCTTTTTCACCATTTATTTCACCTGCAAAATAAGCTGTTAAAGTAGTAATATCATCTTCAACAATACCAGCGCCCTTACCAGAAACAAAGAAACAGAGTTTACGTGATTGGATATCCGTTGGTTGGCTTTCAACACTAACACTAAATTCATAGTATTCACCAGTATCGTAAATTAAGGTAAAGTCATTACCTAAATCAAGCAGATGATAGTTTGTCATATAATCTTCTTTTTGTGGATTAAAATAATGATAAAAACCTTCAGGAATAAAATCTAACTTTTTATTTTTAAACATAAAGTAGTGAGTAAACATTGCTCGCATTGAAACAAGGATAACAACGCCAAGCGTAAATAAATCAACATCTTCTCGAACAAGCAAAACCCGATTTAATCTTGTGGGATATTCTTTAAAAAAAACACTAATTTTACGATAACGCATAAATGCTCCTTTCGGTTTCCCTCTTGTTTATATGGTACACTTTTTTTAATATATTTCACAACAGTTAAAACAATGTGAAATTGTTATAAATAATAAAGTGTAAATGAATGAATTTTTAATAAGAAATAATTTATATTCCCGATAAGAAACATTGCTGTTATTTATTAAGTTTCCATGGTGTAAAAACAAACAATATAACCGATAAGTAATATTCTTGTAATAAAACTTGAATATTTTGTCATAAATGATATAATATTACCGTGAGGGTATATTATGGATGTAAAATATATTGGCAATGCAGTTAAAGAGAGAAGAAAAAGTTTAGGATTAACACAAGCATATCTTGCAGCGCTTTCTAATACGGGCGTTAGGTTTATCATTGAACTTGAACGTGGAAAACCAACCGTTCAACTACATAAAGTTTTTGATGTGTTACGTGTGCTTAACTTGAAAGTTGAGATTAAAGTTAATGAATAAAATTTTAAAAGTATATCTTGAAAAGGAATATATTGGTGAACTCATTGAAAAGGATGGTCAACGATTACGTTTTGTTTATGATTTAGACGCAAAATCAGACATTTCGTTAAGAATGCCTCGTTCAACACAAACTCATTATCATAAAGCAACGTATGCTTTTTTTGAAAATTTACTGCCCGAAGGAAATATTCTTGAATTAATTGCTCGGGGCAAAGGCGTTTCGCAAAATAACCCATTTTCTTTGCTTAGTGTTATTGGCGAAGATTGTGCTGGAGCGATCCATTTGCATCAATATGTCCCACTCATTCCAGAAAAACTTCCTGAATATATTAGTAAAACGGAGCTTAATCAAATTATAAGTGGCAAAAATAACGCACGTTTTATTTATCAAAAAGGAAATCGCACGTCACTCGCGGGCGCGCGAGATAAGACGACCGTTATAATTAAAGATGATAAATTTTACGCGCCTAACTTTTTTTATCCCTCCACCCATATCATAAAATTTGATAATCATCACTTTGCAAATATTTTACACAACGAATTATTTTGCACCTTATTAGCAAATTCGCTTGGCCTATCAACTTCAAAAATGGAACTTATTACCGAAAATGATGTACCATACTTGTTAATCGAACGATTTGATCGAGCGAAAAATCCAAACGAAATACGGCGACTACATCAAGAAGATTTTTGTCAATTGTTATCTGTTAGTTCAAAAAATAAATATCAAAAAGAAGGTGGACCATGCTTTAGAAGCGTAATAAAAACGATTAATGAATTTTCTTATCGCGTTGCTAGTGATACATTAATGATTGCGAAAATTTTAGTATTCAATGTTTTAATTGGCAATTGTGATTATCATGGAAAAAACTTATCATTGCTCCATACGACGCGCTCACTAACACCATTTTATGATTTAGTCTCAACCGTTATTTATGAACATATATCGACGAATATGGCAATGTCAATTAATAAAAAGTACGAAGTCAATGATATAAATAAACAAGACATTACTAACGAATTTAATAAATGGGGAATAAACGGTGAACGAATGTTTGCCTTAATTATTAATGATTTTAAACATATTGTGAAATACGCCCAAGCCCTTAGTAAAGAAACCATATTTACTTCAAAACAAGCAACCATATTTAAAATAATTGAATTTATTGAAAGACAATTTATTAGGTTACAATAGCTTTAAGCGAACAGCCGTTATTTTAGTTAATAAAACATTGCGAAAAGAAAAGGCACCTTATCAATCCTGGAAAATAGTAAACGAGAAACGAATAATTTGTTAAATATTAGAGACAATTATGAACGCCTAATTGTAACTTATGACTATAAAGATGTTGGCATGATTGATGGAATTGAAATTGTACACTTAAAAGACTTCTTACTTAGAGATTAGACAATATAATTTTTAAAGTAATGAGTAAAAGTCTAAAATAGAACATATCAACGGGACTCATTAAATGAAAACAAACAAGCAAATAGCAAAAATCTTAATTCCAATAATCGCCGTTTTGATGATGGGATCATGTATTAATCAAGAAGATGAGAAAAATGTCATTTTATCTTTTAAATATATGTCTATCGTTTATGATTCAAGCGTTACTAATTTCTCTTTTTGTGAAGACCCTGATTATCCAAATTTGGTTGCTAGTTATGAAGTCGAAAAAGATCATATTATTTCTTCCTTGGATTTAGCAAACATTGGACAACTGACAAGATTCATTCCGCATAATCAAGGTGGGTATTATACAAAAACCGGATATTATTCAGATTATTTAAATCCTTTATCTGGAAGTAACCTACTTGAAGGTTATGTGTGTTCAAAAGATATAATCTTTTATTATTCATATATCGGCGGGCCAGCGCCGATACCCGAAGATTCATAAATTCTTATATAGATGTTTTTATTTTTCAAATATTGATATTTAATTTGTAAAGTTCGCGACTTTCTTATTAAAAACAATTACCTAAGAATAATTGTATCCCTAGTATTGCAAATTCTATAATAGAAAGATGACCTTTAATGGTTAGCACCTCTACCTTGTGTATTTATATAAGCATAACTATATGTCATAAGCCCATAAACATATGATAGGAGGAAGGACATAATGATAAAAGTTGAAAAAATATTGAAAAAATATCCGAATGGAGAAAATGATTTAGTTGTTTTAAATCACCTTTCTTTTGAAATAGAAAAAGGTAGTTTTACAACAATACTTGGTCCATCCGGAAGTGGTAAAACAACGCTCCTTAATGTTTTATCTGGTCTTGAAAAGGCCGACCAAGGAAGTGTTTTTTACGACAAAGATGATATTGAGCTTTTTTCTCAAAAAGAGCTAGTGGAATTTCGTAAAAAAAATGTCGCCTTTGTTTTTCAAAGTTACTATTTAATACCTACTTTAAATGTATACTCAAATATCAAAATGGCAGCAAATCTAAATGGAAACAAGGATTTTCGTAATGTCATCGAATCTTTAGGTTTACGAGGCAAAGAAAAGAAAATGCCAGCCTTACTCTCAGGTGGTGAACAACAAAGAGTAGCCATAGCGCGTGCCATTGCAAAAGAGCCAACAATTTTATTTTGTGATGAGCCAACTGGTGCACTAGATGAAGCAACAGGCCGTCAAGTTATGTCTATTCTTTTGGACCTAAATAAAAAAGGCATGACAATTGTTATGGTGACGCATAATGAAAATTTAGCGAGAATAACTTCTAATATTATTAGAATGAATAGCGGAAATATAGTGAGTAATAATAAGAACGTTCCCGTTAAATTAGAAGAGATTAAATGGTAAGATGAAACAATATTTTAACTTTAAAAATTTAGCTATCGTTTTAATATGTGTTTGTGCTGTTTTTGTTTCCTTAATGTTTTCTAATTTATTTCTTGATTTAAATAATACGGATATGAGTTTACTAAATCTACAAGAAACAGCATTTTTAGAAGCGCAAAAAGATCAATGTTTAATCGTGCTTTTAACTGGCGGTGCAACAATGAGCGGGATAGCTATAGTAATGGTTGTTTTCTTCATTAGAAATTTCATCAAAAAGAACGAATCACAAATGGGTATATTGAAAGCTATTGGTTATTCGAATTTTAAAATTGCCCTCTTTAACATTAAACCTGCACTTGTTGCTGTAGTAGGATGTTGGCTAGGTTACATAATAGGAATTTTATTTCTTCCTACTTTTTACAATTTGTTTCAAGAGGACTTTCCTTATCAAGTTGCTTATAATTTCCAAATAGTTAACTTATTAGTCGCAATTATCGGACCAGCTATTTTGTTTCCTATTATTTCATTCTTATATGCATTTATAGCATTAAGAAAACCTGCGCTTTTGATGATTAGAAAAACAAAAAATATGAAATTCAAAAAGAAAGAAGAAAGCATTAGTTCGACGTCATTTGAAAAAGAGATGATGTTTAATTCTTTAAGAAGTAATATTTTACTTGTAATATTTGTTTTGTTAGGTAGTTTTTCTTTTTCTGCGATGATTCAAATGGCAATATCGATGGTTGAACTTGAAGTATCAGGAGTTTCTGTTGCTATGATTGGAGCTATTGGTGCAATTTTAGGAACAATTGCGGTCGCAGTTCCCATCGACGCCTTAGCAGAAAGAAATGCTAAACCTATAGCCTTACTTAAGTCTTTTGGTTATAGTGAACAAAAATGTACATTATTACTTTTTGTTCCTTATTTGTTAGTTGCTTTTTTAGGATTTGTTTTTGGAACGTTATATCAATTTGGCTTACTTTCTTTTATCGTCAATGTCACTTTTAAAAATACCGAAGGAATACCGACTTATAATTTTAGTTTAATGGCTTTCTTTGTCACAATGATTGCCGTCATATTAGCGTTTGTCTTATTTGGCTTTATTTTTGCTAGAAAAATGTCTAAAGTTTCATTTAAAGAAGTAATGGTTGTTGAATGAGTAAATACAATCCTTTATGGAATTGCATAAAGGAAAAATCTGAAGATGTCTTAAAAATGACTTTTGATGAAGTTCAGGAAGTTTTAGGCTTTAAAATCGATCATTCGTTTTTAACGTATAAGAAGGAATTACTAACTTATGGATATGAGATTATTGAAATCTCATTGAAAGAGAAAGCAATAATTATTAAAAAAATAACAAAGGATTTTAGTTGAACAAACAGACTTGATATAATGTGCGTCAAACTTTTTTATTTGGCAAATTAGAAAAAAATTATTCAAATTAAATTATTTACAAATTAGAAAATTTCCTAAGTAAATTGAAAATGATAATAAAAGAAGGGAAAATATTGAAAAATAATGGTTTTACTATTAAAACC
>Ga0172382_10001073_pt1 | contig 49842 bp, 47 predicted proteins | sample Leawel138RmetaG_FD_122245 | JGI IMG/M metagenome (GOLD analysis project Ga0172382, IMG submission 122245) | Leachate microbial communities from a municipal landfill in Southern Ontario, Canada - Leachate well 138R metaG | ecosystem: Engineered > Solid waste > Landfill > Unclassified | place... | reverse complement strand
GAGTCCTTAACTCTATTGAGCTTTGGTCTCTCATCGATGATTGCTGGCGTACCAGCTCATCAACGGAGCACCCACACAAATTACCTGATCAACTTGTTAAAGAGCGCTGCTGAAATTTTCTTCAGCAAATAGGCGTGCATTATACAGACCTCTTCGTATTCGCCAAGCCCGCGTTTCACTTTCGTTACCGCGCCGACCCGACTTGAAACTTGCCTCGCCGTAGCGAGAGGCGCGCATTATACGCTGCCGTTTTGCTGCGTCAACCCCGCGATTTAATTAAATTTCATCGCGTTTTTGACTTCACCACCGTCCTGGTGGGAGGCGCGCATTCTACGCTGCAATGCCGTTTCGTCAACTCCTTTTTTCCTGCCCCCAAACCGATGTTTTCATCGTATCTGTTTGGGTGAGGCGCGCATTATACGCAGGGCCATCCGAAGATCAATAAAAATTCTTCGGAAGAATAAAAAAGCTTTATCGTCGAGCTGAGGCAGACCCTTCTATATCAGGGTGACACGGGCAACACGGCGTTTGCCGACCTGAAATACATGGCTCGCACCTGCCTTGAACTGGGCATTCTTGTCCTCCGCCCGCTCACCATCTATACGCACCGCACCCTGCTGAATCATGCGCAAGGCGTCTGAGGTACTGGCGGTCAGGGCCGCCAGCTTCAGTAGCTGTGGCAAGGCCAGCCCTTCGCCGGCAGGCAGCGACAGCTCTTCCATGTCCTCGGGCAGGGCCCCCTTTTGAAAGCGGGCGATAAAATTGTCGCGCGCCTTCACCCCTGCCCCGGTGCCGTGGAATCGGTCCACCAACTCCTCGCCGAGCAGGAACTTGATATCACGCGGATTGGCCCCTTCCTCAACCTGGCGGCGGAACTGGCCGATTTCACTCATGGGGCGGAAACTCAGCAGCTCGAAATAACGCCACATCAACTCATCGGAGATGGACATCAGCTTGCCGAACTGTTCGTCCGGGGCCTCATGGATGCCTATATAGTTGCCCAAGGACTTGGACATCTTCTGCACCCCGTCCAGCCCCTCCAGGATCGGCATCATCATCACTACCTGGGGTTTCTGGCCGTAGGAGTCCTGCAGCTGGCGCCCCACTAGCAGGTTGAACTTCTGGTCGGTGCCGCCCAGCTCCACGTCCGCCTTCATGGCCACCGAGTCGTAGCCCTGGATCAACGGATAAAGAAACTCATGCACGGCGATGGGCTGACCGCCGCTGTAGCGCTTGCTAAAATCGTCACGCTCCAGCATGCGCGCCACCGTGTGGCGCGCGGCCAGCTGGATCATCTCGGCCGCAGACATGCCGCTGAGCCAACTGGAATTGAACATCACCAGGGTGCGGGCCGGATCGAGGATTTTGTAGATCTGCTGTTCATAGGTCTGGGCGTTTTCAATCACCTGATCCCGTGTCAGCGGCGGACGGGTGGCGCTCTTGCCGGTGGGGTCGCCGATCATCGCGGTAAAGTCGCCGATGAGAAACATCACCTCATGCCCCAATTCCTGGAACTGGCGCAGTTTGTTGATGAGTACGGTGTGGCCGAGGTGCAGGTCCGGCGCGGTAGGATCGAAGCCAGCCTTGATGCGCAGCGGACGCCCCTCTTTCAGCTTGGCCAGGAGCTCCTCCTCGGGCAGGATTTCGTGGACACCGCGTTTGAGCAGTTCAAACGCCTCCGCAACCTTGGTCATTCCCCTCTCCCAAACACACATGCAACTTGAATTTCACTCGCCCCGGAAGGCCCGGCTCACCCTGCCCCGCTCTGGGGGCCAGAACAGGCGAGGAGCGGAGTTTACACGGAGAACCGATATCGCGCAGCGCGCCACACTGCTGCTGACAGATGTCTGCCGCACATTTTAGCGACCGGTTGTACGTTACCATAGGCCTGCCCCACCCTCCCTGGCAGACCATATGGGCGTTGACCCACGCTGCGATGCGGGGTAAGTTAGACGAAAGATTCTCGAGAGATTTCCGTGGATTACAACAACATCTTAAACCGGGACTGCAAATCACTGGGGCAAACCGCTCCGCGCAGCCCCTTGCACCGCCGTTCCGTCCACGCCCTGATCCTCGGCGGCGCTGCGGTATTCGGCCTGCTGGCATTGCTGCAGCCGGCCGACGACGCCATCGCCCTCCGTCATGAAGCCGACCAGCAGTCCGTGCCACTTCATCTCCCGTCCGCGGACTCCGCGCCTGCGCCGATTGCCGAGGGGGTGCAGCCCACGGAGCTGCCCTGGCAGGACATTACAGTACGCTCGGGCGACACCCTGTCTGCCCTGTTCGATCGTCTCAAGCTCTCCCCCGCCGACCTGCACACACTGATGGCCACCGATCGCCAGATGACGGCCACCCTGCGCCAGATCCTGCCGGGCCAGGTGCTGCGCTTTCAGATCGATGCGGAACAGCAACAGTTACATGCCCTGCACTACCAAATTGACCCACTGACCACCCTGGCCATAGAACGCCAAGGCGACGGCTTCAGCACCCGCCACATCACCCGCCAAGTTGAAAACCGTCTGGCCTACAGCAGTGCCACCATCGAGACATCGTTGTATGCCGCCGGACAGCGTGCAGGACTGTCCGACAGCCTGATCATGGAGCTGGCCACGATCTTCGGCTGGGACATCGATTTCGCCCTGGACATCCGCCATGGCGACAGCTTCACCCTGCTGTACGAGCAGTCCTATCTGGAGGGTGAGCACCTGCGCGATGGGAACATTCTGGCCGCCGAGTTCATCAACCAGGGCCAGGCCTATCGCGCCATCCGCTTTGCCGACCCGCAGGGCAATGCCAATTTCTACACTCCGGACGGCCTGTCCATGCGCAAGGCCTTCCTGCGCTCGCCGGTAGACTTCAACCGCATCAGCTCCGGCTTCCAGCCGGAACGCTTCCATCCGGTGCTGGGCGTCAAACGGCCGCACCGCGGCGTGGATTACGCTGCCCCCGTCGGTACCCCCATCAAGGCCTCCGGCGATGGCCGTGTCGAATTCGTCGGCACCAAGGGCGGCTACGGCAAAACCGTGATCCTCCAGCATGGCGGCGCCTACCGCACGCTGTACGCCCATATGTCGCGCTTCCGCCCCGGCATCGGTGCCGGCACGCGGGTAAAGCAGGGCCAGATCATCGGCTACGTCGGCAAGACCGGTATCGCCACCGGACCGCACCTGCACTACGAATTCCTCGTCAACGGCGTGCACCGCAATCCGCTCACCGTCAAGCTGCCCACCGCCGCACCGCTGGCTGCCCAGTACCACACGGCATTCCTGCAGCAGGCACAGATGCGCCTGGCGCAGCTGGAGGCAGTGAAGCAGACCACTCTGGCGATGAACACCCGCTAAGACTCAGCATCAACACCTTGGCCAGCATGCTCTACATCGGCCTCATGTCCGGTACCAGCCTCGATGGTATCGACGCCCTGCTGGTGGACCTGGCCTCTCCGCAGCCCCGTGCGGTCGCCAGTCACCATCAACCCTATCCTGCCGAACTACGTGCGACACTGCTGGAGCTGAGCCATGCCAGCCACCCCGAACTGCATCAGTTGGCCCAGCTGGACGTGCAGTTGGGCGAATTGTACGCCGCGGCAGTTCAGGCCTTGCTGGAACGCACGGCGATCGCCGCCGCGACGGTCCAGGCCATCGGCAGCCATGGTCAGACCGTGCGGCATCATCCCTTCGGGCCGCGTCCCTACACCCTGCAACTCGGCGATCCCAACGTCATCGCCGAACGCACCGGCATCACGACGGTGGCTGATTTCCGCCGCCGCGACATTGCCGCCGGCGGCCAGGGGGCGCCACTGGTGCCGGCCTTCCACGCCGCCCTGTTCCGTCACCCGGAGCACATGCGCGTGGTGCTCAACCTGGGCGGCATGGCCAACATCACCGTATTGCCCACGAATGACCGGGAGCCGGTTACCGGCTTTGACACCGGCCCGGGCAACGTCCTGCTTGATGCCTGGGTGCAGCACCACCGCGGCAGTGCCTATGACGCGGCCGGTGCCTGGGCCGCCGGCGGCACCCCGTTGCCGGCACTACTGCGGTACCTGCTGACCGAGCCGTACTTCACCCAGGCACCACCGAAAAGTACCGGGCGGGAATGCTTCAACCTCGCCTGGCTGAAAGCACGGATGGAGGGAACGGAAGACCCGCAGGATGTGCAGGCCACCCTGGTGGAGCTGACTGCGCTGAGCGTGGCGCAGGCCGTCAACGAACACGCGGGCGCGGCACGGGAGGTGCTGGTTTGTGGGGGCGGTGCGTATAACAGCACGCTGCTGCGGCGTCTGAGCCACCACCTCGCACCGCGAACCGTGCTGAGTACCGCGCATTACGGTGTGGAACCGCAAGCGGTGGAGGCGATGGCCTTTGCCTGGCTGGCACAACAGACACTGCACGGTGCGCCGGGCAACCTGCCGGCGGTGACCGGTGCGCACCGCCCGGTGGTGCTGGGCGGCATCTATCGCGCCTAGCGCTTGTCGATGAGAACGTAGTCGCGCACCGGCTCGCCGGTGTAGACCTGGGTGGGACGGAAGATACGGTTGTCCGCCAGCTGCTCGCGCCAGTGCGCCAGCCAACCGGCGGAACGCGCCACCGCGAAGATCGAAGTGAACTGATCAGACGGGATCCCCATTTCGGCATACAGGATGCCGGAATAGAAATCGACGTTGGGATATACCCCCTTGGCGCCCAGCCGCTCGGCGGCGGCCTCCTCCAGCGCCAGGGCCGTTTCGAACTCGGCGCTGACACCGCGCTCGTGGGCCAGCTTCTCCACCAGCTTCTGCAGAATATTGGCACGCGGGTCCTTCACCTTGTACTCGCGGTGACCGAAGCCCCAGATCTTTTCCTTCGCCGCCAGCTTCTGCTCCAGCCACGGCTTGACCTTGTCCGGTGACCCGATCTGCTTGAGCATGTTCACCACCTTCTGATTGGCGCCACCGTGCAGTGGGCCGGACAGGGTACCGATGGCGGAGGCCACCACACCGTAAGGACTGGCCAGGGTCGACCCGGCTACCAGGGCGGCAAAGGTGGAGGCATTGATGGTGTGCTCGGCATGGAGCACCAGGCAGGTATCCATGATGTCGGCCAGCAACGGGTCCGGGTCTTCACCGTTGAACATATAGAGCAGATTCTCGGCAAAATTCAGATCGCAGCGCGGCGCAATGGGGTCGTAGCCGTTGCGGATGTGCTCCCACATGGTCACCAGCACCGGCATGCGCGCAATGATCTTCACCGTCATGTTGTGGATGTAGTTGAGGTCGTCGCACAGCTGGGCATCGGTGAGACATTCGTTGCTGGGGTAGAACATGCCCAGACTGGCCACCGCGGTCTGCAACAGCTCCATCGGGTGACCGGTGGTGGGCAGGTGCTTCATCATCTCGCGGATGTTGTACTTCACCCGCCGGTTACGCCGCAGATGGTCATCGAAATCCGCCAGCTCGGCCGGGGTAGGCAGGCGCCCGTCCAGCAGCAGCAGGGTGGTTTCCTCGAAGGAGCTGTGCTCGGCCAGTTGCTCGATGGGATAGCCACGATAGGCCAGAATCCCCTTCTCTCCGTCGATGAAGGAAATATTGGAACGGGTGGCAGGAACGCCCTCAAGTCCCGGCAGATATTCGCTCATCCTGTCCTCCGAGCACCAAAATTAAAGGGGCATAAGGATACCAGATAAGCCCGTAGTGCGGAGCACCGCACAGACACGGCGATAACCCCTTGAAAATAAAAAGCCCCGGCACCGCTGTCCGGTGCCGGGGCTGATAATTCGCGTTACCTTGCGGTCAGGTCGAGAACGACGAGCCGCAACCGCAGGTCGTGGTCGCATTGGGATTGCGGATCACGAACTGTGCGCCTTCCAGGCCTTCGGTGTAATCAATCTCGGCGCCCACCAGGTACTGGTAGCTCATCGGGTCGATGAGCAGGGTCACGCCGTTCTTCTCCACCGTGGTATCGCCGTCGTTAACGGCCTCGTCGAAGGTGAAGCCGTACTGGAAACCGGAACAACCGCCGCCGCTGACGAACACGCGCAACTTGAGGTTGCTGTTACCTTCCTCTTCGATCAGCGACTTCACCTTGCCGGCAGCGCTGTCGGTAAAAATCAGTGGGCTCTCAACATCGCTCATGTCTATCTCCAAAACAGTCGGGTGGATCCAAGTGGACCCATTATCGTTATCCCTAGTTATTTAGTCAAGAATCACTGGCAACAGGTTCCCGGGTGAGCAGCGGCTGGGCGGCGGGCGCATCCACCGCCCCCTCACCACGATGCACCAGGTTGCCGTTTACCTCGGCGCCGCGCTCCATCTCGATGATTTTGTAGTAAACATTGCCCTTGACCCGGGCCTGGGGCGCCAGTTCGATGTGGTTGGAGGCGTACACATCGCCCACCACGCAGCCGTTCAGCACCACATTGGGCACCCGCACGTCGCCCTCGATAAGGCCGCGCTCCGACACGCTCAGCACGGAGCCGCTGTCCTGGTCGGCGATGACATTGCCCTTCAGGGTACCGTCCACGTGTAACCCGCCGCTGAACACCACATCGCCCCGCAGCTCGGTATTCTGCCCGATCAGGGTATCGATCTTGGCGCTCTTGGTGGTCGTCGACTTCGATTTACCAAACATATCCCGTCATGCCTCCTCTACCGGCCATTCGACGATCTTTTCGACCTTGTCGGTGTTGCCACCGGCCGGGTCTACCTTTATCACCACCCGCAACGGAATGAATCCGGCCGGCAGTGTCAGATCGCCTTCGAAATTTTGAAAATACTTGAAATTGAAGGTGAAGAATTTGGTGGCGTCGGCACTGACCTCATGCTGCAACAGGGTCTTGTTCTGACCGTCCAGCAGCCCCTCCACCTCGAATGTCGCTCTACCCCGGGCCAACCTATCACTTTTCAGCACCTGGGTTAACACCAGCTTGTAGCGAAAACTGTTTTCCACGCCGTTGGCGCTGATCTCGAAAGTCTCCACCCGCAATCCCTGCTGGGCATCCTTGGGCGACACAATACCGCGGTAAAACGCCAGCTCACTCTTGAAGTCCGCAATCTCCGCCTGCAAACCACCCACGGTCGCCTCCAACGCCTTGTAGGCCTGGCGGTCAATCTGGATGCTGCGCTCCAGCATGGCCTTTTCCTCGCGCAGGGTGACGATCTCCTGGTGCAGTTCGGCATTCTGCCGGTTCAGCTCTCCCTGCTCCTGCTGCGCCGCCATCGTATCGAAACCGGCACGGTAACGGCCGTACTCGAACAGCCCCCAACCGGACAGGACCGCGGCCAGCAGCAGGCCGCCGATCACCAGCCGGAAGTGCCAGGGACGGTGTGGCGTTACAACCAGACGGGTCATGGCAGAACGGCGATCTGGTCGATGCCGGCGGTCTCCGCACAGCCAAACATGATATTCATGTTCTGCACCGCCTGGCCGGAGGCACCCTTCACCAGATTGTCGATCACCGACAGCACCACCACGGTATCGCCGCCCTGCGGCCGGTGCACCGCGATGCGGCACATGTTGCTGCCGCGCACGGTGCGCGTCTCGGGAAAGGAGCCGGCGGGCATCACGTCAACAAAGGGCTCGTTGGCAAAACGCTGCTCGAACAGGGCCTGCAGGTCGGTGTCCGGCTGCTCCAGGCGCGCATACAGAGTGGCGTGAATGCCGCGCACCATGGGCAGCAGGTGCGGCACGAAGGTCAGGCCCACCGGCTGGCTGGCGACGTGGTTCAGATTCTGGCTGATCTCGGGCAGGTGGCGATGGCCCTTGACTGCATAGGCCTTGAAGCTGCCCTCGACCTCCGAGTACAGGATACCCACCTCAGCCTTGCGCCCGGCGCCGCTGACGCCGGACTTGGCGTCCGCCACCAGGCCGCTGGGCGACACCACGCCGTTCTGCAACAGGGGCAGAAAGCCCAGGGTCACGGCGGTGACATAACAGCCGGGATTGGCCAGCAGCCGCGCCCCCTTGATGGCCTCACGGTTCATCTCCGGCAGGCCGTACACTGCCTGCGCCACCAGGTCCGGGCAGGCGTGGGTCATGCCATACCACTTCTCCCACAGGGCGATGTCCGGGATGCGGAAGTCGGCCGCCAGATCGATGATGCGCACACCGGCGTCGAGCAGCTCGCGCGCCATGTGCATGGCGGTGCCGTTGGGGGTGGCGAAGAACACCACGTCGCACTGCTTCAGCGCCGCCATGTCCGGGGCGGTGAAGCGCAGGTCGACGCGGCCGCGCAGATTGGGGAACATGTCGGCCACTGGCGTGCCGTCATCGGAGCGCGAGGTGATGACCTTCAGTTCCACCTCGGGATGACTGGCCAGCAACCGCAACAATTCGACGCCGGTATAGCCGGTACCGCCAACAATGCCCGCCTTGATCATGACTGGTCCTGTGCGCAAAGAATCAAAGGTGGGCATGATAAGCCCGGGCGCCCCAAAGAAAAAGTGGCGCCGCGCACCAAACGGCAAACTCGCCGCGGGACGCCCGCCACCCTGTGCTATAGTCGCGGCGCCCCCGGTGCGGGAACAGTACGCGCCGGAGAGAGTCGAACCGACCAAGCCCACATCAGAACTGCCGACTCCGTCATGAAGAGCAAAGACCTGATCATCACCGCCTTCGCCGTGGCCCTGCTGGGTCTGCTGGGCTATCTCTGGTTCAGTCCCGCCGGCCTCAAGCCGGCACCGGCCATCGCCGTTCGCACCCTCGACGGCGACCAGGTGCAGCTCGATCAGTACCGCGGCAAGCCGCTGCTGGTCACCTTCTGGGCCACCACCTGCCCCGGCTGCGTCGCCGAAATCCCGCACTTCAGCGCGCTGTACCGTGAACTGGGGCCCAAGGGCTTCAACATCGTCGCCATCGCCATGGCCTATGACCCGCCGGAACAGGTGCGCTTCATGGCCAAGCAGCGCGCCATGCCCTACACCGTGGCCCTGGACAGCGACGGCGCCGCCGCCCGCGCCTTTGGTGATGTCAAACTCACGCCCACCACCTTCCTCATCGACCCGGCCGGCCGCATCGTGCAGCAGAAGCTGGGCGAGGTGGATACGGCGCAGCTGCGCCAGAAGATCGTGGAGATGCTCTGATGCTGTGGGTGAAGGCCTTTCACATCATCGCCGTGGTGACCTGGTTCGCCGCCCTGTTCTACCTGCCGCGGCTGTTCGTGTATCACGCCATGGCCGACGACAAGGAAGGCATCGAGCGCTTCAAGATAATGGAGCGCAAGCTGTACCGCGGCATCATGACCCCCAGCGCGGTAGTCGTGCTGCTGCTCGGCAGCTGGATGTTGTGGGACTACGCCTGGCTGACGTACAAGCACATGGGCTGGCTGCACGCGAAGCTCACCCTGGTGGCCATCCTCTACGGCTATCACTGGTACTGCGGCCGCCTGCTTCAGGACTTCGCCGCCGACCGCAACACCCGCAGCCACGTATTCTACCGCTGGTTCAACGAATTCCCGGTGCTGATCCTCATCGCCGTGGTACTGCTGGCGGTGGTCAAGCCATTCTAGGCGGCATGCCGTCCCGCCGCTGCGGGACGGCCTCTCTCCGTTGCAGTCAGAGCTGGACGAAGGCCTTGGCCTTGGCACCGCAGATAGGGCAGTTCTCCGGCGGCTCACCCATCTCGATGTGACCGCAGATGGGACAGAGGTAGAAATTCGTCTCCGTCAGGTCCTCGCCACGCGCCACTGCCTCCAGCGCCAGCTGATAGAGACGGGCATGCACCGCCTCGGCCTTCACCGCATAACCGAACATGCGCGCTGCCTTGTGCCCCTCGCGCTCCGCCTGCTCCAGCATGGGCGGATACATGTCCTGGTATTCGTGGGTCTCGCCGGCGATCGCCTCGCGCAGATTGTCGAGGGTGGAGCCGATACCTTCCAGCGCGCCCAGGTGACCCTCGGCATGGATGCGCTCCGCCTCGGCGGCGGTCTCGAACAGCCTGGCGACGTTGGGAAAACCCTCCTTGGCTGCCTTTTTGGCGAAGGCGCGGTATTTCATGTTGGCCTGGCTTTCGCCGCCGAAGGCCTCGTTCAGGTGATCGCGGGTGGTGGTCATAGGGGGATCCTTGGTATTGCCTGGCTAATGGGAACGCCAGGACAGTATGCACCATAAAAAAGCCCGTGGCCGGTATCACCGGGCCACGGGCTGGCTCACACAGAACCGACTTACTCGAACGGCTTCGGTGCCGGCGTCTTGTCGGTGGACGGCGGCAGGATCGGCATCAGGAACTGGGGCTGATCGCCGGTCAGGGTCTTGAGGAAGGCGACGATCTGCGCGTTCTCCTGCTTGGTGAACTTCTTGCCCAGCTGCAGACGGCCCATGATGTCCACCGCCTCGGTCAGGGTCTGCGCCTCACCGTCGTGGAAGTACGGATAGGTCATTTCCACATTGCGCAGGGTCGGCACCTTGAACATGAAGCGATCCGCATCCTTGCCGGTGACCGCACTGCGGCCCTCGGCCGGGCTGGTGGCCTTGTACGGCTCGACGATGCCCATCTTCTGGAACGAGGTGCCGCCCACCGCCTCGCCGTTGTGACAGGCGACGCAGCCGCTGTCCTTGAACAGCTTGTAGCCGGCCAACTCGCTGCTGGTCAGTGCATCCTTGTTGCCCAGCAGCCACTGATCGAAGCGGGAATTGGGTGTCACCAGGGTCTTCTCGAACTCGGCGATGGCCTGGGTCACCATGTCGATATCGATCTTGTCCTTGCCGAACACCTGCTTGAACTCGACCACATACTGCGGGATGGACTGCAGCACGTCGATGGCCAGGGTGTGGGTGAAGGCCATCTCGCCCGGGTTGGCGATAGGGCCGCCGGCCTGCTCCTTCAGGTCGGCCGCGCGGCCATCCCAGAACTGGGCGACGTTCAGGCTGGAATTCAGCACGGTCGGTGAATTGATCGGCCCCTGCTGCCAGTTGTGGCCGATGGAGGTCTTCAGGTTGTCGGTGCCGCCCATGCTCAGGTTGTGGCAGGAGTTGCAGGAGATGAAGCCCGATTTGGACAGGCGCGGGTCGAAATACAGCTTCTTGCCCAGTTCCACCTGCGCCAGGTTGATCTGCTGCACCGGACGAATCGGGGAGATGGGCTCACTTGCCGCCTGCGCCACCACCGCCCCGGCGCTCAACAAAACAGTAGAGATTGCGACAGAAACCAGCTTCCTTTTCATGGTTATACCCCTTTAGGTTATGAGGAGACGTTAAACTTGATCTAAATCAGGTAGATTGAGTCTATGTCTAAAGAGGTAGGCAAAGAAACCCTTACATGGCAGCAGATATTGATGCAGATCAATAAGGTGTCAAATATTCCCGCCGGGGAGGGAAGATGGCAGGCGGGAGCCGGAGGACTCAGGCCGACTTCTTCACCAGCACACAGGCGGCCAGCACCTTCTCCAACGCCAGTTCAGTGTGTTCGATCTGCAGCACGGTGACGGGCTTCTGCGCCAGCACGCGGATGTGCTGGCCGGGGATCAGGCCGTAGGCGAGCAGGCGCTCGCGCAGCTCGTGACTGGTATCGGGTGCGAAGCCTTCGATGTGGGCATGGCTGCGGGCGGGGACTTCGGTGAGGAGCTTGGGCTTGGACATGCTTATCCTCCCCAGCCGACGAGGCTGAGGGCGCGGTGCAGCAGGCCGCCGATGAAGAAGGCCAGCGGCATGATCAGGGCCAGCATCAGGGCGGCGCGGCGCAGGCCGTGCTCCTTGACGATCATCAGCAGGCTGGCGAAACAGGGCACGAACAGGGTGAGGGTGACGATGCCCACCACCATCTGCGATGCGGTAAGCGCCGTGCCCATGGCGAACAGGCCGGTGGCGCCGAAGTCGCGGCGCAGGAAGCCCATCAGGAAGGCGGCGGTGGCCTCCTTGGGCAGGCCGAGCCAGCCGGTGACCACGGGCTCGGCGGCCTGCATCAGCCAGGGCAGCACGCCCAGACGGTCCAGCACGAACAGGGCGAAGGCGCCGATGAGGAACAGCGGGATCACCTCCTCCAGGTACCACTTCAGCCGCGCCCAGGTCTTGGTCAGCACATTGCCCGGCACCGGCAGGCGCAGCGGCGGCAGTTCGGTCATCAGCGGGATGCGCTTGCCCGGCATCATGCGGTTGGCCAGCCAACCCACCGTGACCAGCACCAGCAGCACCATGCAGAACCAGATCAGGGTGGCGCTGAAGGAGATGCCGGCAAGGATGCCCATCACCACGCCGAGCTGGGCGGAGCAGGGGATGGCCAGGGCCAGCAGGAAGGTGACGATCAAACGCTCGCGCGGCGTCTGCAGGATGCGGGTGGTCAGCGTCGCCATGGTGACGCAGCCGAGGCCGAGGATCATCGGTAGCACGGCACGGCCGTTCAGACCGAGGGCCTTGAAACTGCGGTTGGACAGCACGGTGAGGCGCGAGAAGTAGCCGGAATCCTCCAGCACGCCGAAGGCGATGAAGAAGGTGGTGACGATGGGCAGGATCAGCGCCAGGGCATAGGTCATCCCCATGGTCCACAGGCCGTACTCCCCCACCAGCAGGTCATGCGCCCAGGGCCAGGGCACGTAGCCCTCCACCAGCCCCTGGAACCAGGGGTTGATGACGCCGCCGAACAGGTCTTCCTCCAGCAGGCCGACCAGGGTGCCGGCACCAAACTCCCCGACGAACCAGTAGATGCCGTACAGCACGGTGAGCAGCACTGGCCAGCCCCACACCGGGTGCACCGCCAGATGGCCGAGGCGCTGGGCCAGACCGGTGCCGCCCTTATCCACGGCGCGGATCACGCGGCTGGCGACGCGGTCGGCGAAGGCCATGCGCGTCTGCTGCAGCACCGCCGACAGCGGCTCGACGAAGGACTGCTGCACGGCATCGCGCTGGGCGCGCAGCAGCTCGACCTGGTCGGCGCCGATGCGCCCGGCCAGCCAGTCCTCCAGCTCGCCGTCGCCGGCCAGGAACAGCAGGCCGAGGGCGCGCGGCGCCAGCGCGTCCGCCGGCAGCAGCGGCGCCATGGCATCCAGGGCCGCCTCGATCTCGGCGGGGTATTCCAGATGGAAACGCGGTACCGGCGCGTTCTTGATCTCGTCCTGCAACTGCGCCACGCCCTTGCCGCGGGTGGCCACGGTGGCCACCACCGGCAGGCCCAGTTCGGTGGCGAGGGCTGCCGTATCGATATGGGCGCCGCGCGCCTCCGCCTCGTCCACCATGTTCACCGCCAGCACCATGGGACGACCCATCTCGGCAAACAGGGCGGTCAACTGCAGGCTGCGGCGCAGGTTCTTGGCATCGCCCACCTGCAGCAGGACCACGTCCTGTTCCGTGAGCAGGGCGCGGGTGGTGGCGTGCTCGTCGCCGGTGCGCGAGGGCAGCGAGATGACGCCCGGGGTATCCAGCACCGGCATGTCGCCCAGCGCCCGTGCACTGCCGCGCGACACCTCGACGGTGGTGCCAGGATAGTTGGCCACGACCACGTAGCGCCCGGTGAGGGCGTGGAACAGCACGGACTTGCCTACATTGGGCTGGCCGACGAGCAACAGGCCGCCGGCGGCGGGAGTATTCATGGATACGCTCAACAGAATCGACAACGGGAATGCACAGGAAAGGCGAAGGTTTTACGGCAAACGGGGCGTTGCCGCAAGGGAAAACCTTCCGATTCTCTTCACCACAGATAAAACTGCATGCCCCACAGCAGCGGTACCGGTATCATGGCCAGCAGCAGCACGCCCAGCACCGCACTGCGGCGGACCGCGGCCACGTCGCGCAACAGCCGCGCCGCCAGCGCCAGGCTCCAGGCCATGCCGCCGGCGATGAGCAGCAACCGCAGCGGCGCCGCCCAGCCCAACACGATGCCCTCGCCCTGCAACTGGCCGGTGGTGAGCAGGGACAGGCCAACGAACACCGACATGCCGCCCAGCGGGATCAGCGCCGGGGCCAGACGCAGGGCGTTGGCCCGCGCCGGGTCCGGCGACAGGCGCCCGGCCAGATGCAGCCCCGCCCAGATCCAGCCGCCCACCAGCAGGGCTTGACCACCGATGTAGCCGAGCAGCAGCAGGCCATCGAGCCAGGTGAAGGCGTCGTTGGCCTCGGGGTAGTGAGTAAGCAGCCACCACGGCGCATTGTCCTGCAACAGCCAGAAGCTGTCGTGCAGCACCAGCCATTCGGCGGCCCGCTGCTTGAGGGCGACGAACCAGGGCGAGGCCGACCACTGGAAGGCACCGAAGGCCACGCCGAGCAGGCCGAATACCAGCAGACGCGCCTCCCACGGCCCGGTGGCCGTGCTGCCCACCTCGCTGCCGGGCCAGCGCGGCGCCAGGGTCACCGCCTGGCGATGCCCGGCGCAGCGGCCGCACATGTGGCACTCGCTGGCGCCGGTCATGCGTCGCACGTCGATGAGGGGGGCACAATCCACCGGCGTGTGCGGCGCCGGGGCCGCATCCCAGGCGGCGCGGTCGACCCGAAAGTGCAGTGGCGACAGCCGCGCCAGCAGGCCGAACACCCCGTTCACCGGACACAGGTGGCGGCACCACACGCGGCGGCCGCGGCCGTAGATCAGGGCGACGGCCATCGCCGCCACGGTGGAGCCGCCCAGCACCAGCAACGCCGCCTTGGGGTACTCGTAGACGCTGACCATCTGGCCATAGATGGTGGTGAGCACGAAGGCCACGAAGGGCCAGCCGCCCCACTTCATCCAGCGCGGCACCGGCCGGCCGGCACCGAAGCGGCTGGCCCATTCGCTCAGCGCCCCCTCGGGGCAGAACACGCCGCACCACAGCCGGCCGACGGCGAACATGGACAGGATGACGAAGGGCCACCAGATGCCCCAGAACAGAAACTGGGCGAACAGCACCAGATTGTCGCGCAGGCGCGCATCGGGCGGCGGCAGCTCCATGAAGGCCGGCGCCACCACCAGGGCCAGATAAAAGGTCACCACCGCCCACTGGATCCCCTGGATCCAGCAGCGGTGACGCACCATCAGTTCACCGAGGCGCGCCAGGCGCGAACGGGCGATGCCAGCGGCGGACAGCAGGATGGGCTGGGCATTGCTCATGGGATTCAACCTTCCGTATCAAACAGGAACGGCGCGACGACGCGCCGCCCGCCATAATCGATCACGCCCTGCGCCCGCCATTGCACGCGACCGGTGGAACACAGCGGCAACACCGCCTCCCCGGCGTAGCGCCGCTCGCCCACCGGCCGCAGTACCGCGCGATGAAAGGCCTCGGGAAAATCCACCGCCTGGAAATCCACCTCCACCGCCCGGGGCGTGGTGCCGGCCAGCTGCACCTCCACCTGCAGGGGGGTGAGACACTGCAGCGGCCGCGGCCCCAGCGTCAGGGACAGCCGGCCGCTGCTCCACGCCGCCGCGCAGGTGCGCTCGTGCAGCGCGCAGTCGGACGGTGCCGGCAGATGCAACGCGCGCGGCAGCGACATCCACTTGAACAGCACGGTGATCAGGATCAGGCCGATGGTGATGCCGAAGGCCGCCGGCCAGCCATGGCAGGGGACACAACCGTCCGCCGACAGGCACACTGCTTCAGTCATGGACCGGTGTGTACGGGACATCGAGAATTTGCCGCCCGCCCACCTCGAAGGTGAGCAGCTCCGCGGCATGTCCCTGGGCCCCGCCCAGCACCAGCCACAGGGCCACCAGTCCCAAGGCGCTCACCCGCAACCAATCCGCCCACATCGCCATGTCACATCGCCCTCATGAAAAAATGCAGGCCGGGCATCGCCCGGCCTGCATCAGGTACTAGAAGTTCACCGCCGCACGGACGCCGACCACCATCATGTCCCTGGCATCGCCATTGCCGGCCGCGTTGCGCACCCACTGCACATCCGGCGTCAGCGCCACCTGCTCGTTCAGGCGCCAGCGGTAGAACAGCTCCACCAGCTCCTCGGCCTGATCGAAGCCGGTGGCCGCCTCGTAGTCGTCGCTGGGCTGCATCCAGCCCACCGCCACGCCGACGGCATCGCCGCCACGGCCCCAGTAGCTGCCACCGAATTCGGCCCCCAGCGTCAGCGCCTGGTCGAACTTCACCTTGCCCGCGGTGGAAGTGCCGTAGCGGCCGAACACGGTGGTGTAGTCGCCGAAGCGCTGATCGGCGGAGAGACCCCAGCCGCTGTGGCGCTCGGCCACCAGACCGTCGTTGAATTCGCTGGCCTGGCCGTTGCTCCAGCCGTAGAGGCGGTAGTTGCCGTCGAGACCGCCGAACAGCTTGCGCGTGGTCTCCGCCTGCACGATGACGAAGGGGGCGTCGAAGCTGTCATTGAAGGCGGCACCATCACCGGCGCCGAACACGCCGACGGACATGCGCCACGATTCCGGCGCACCCTGCTCGTTGTGGTAGGCGAGACGCAGGCCGGGGGTGAAGCCGTAGTCGTCCACAGCCACGTCGCCGCCGACGTCGAGCAACGGGTTGTGGAGGAAGGCGCCGTTCATGAAACGCGCTGTCTCGTCATCGGCGATGCTGTTCTGATCGAAGAACAGGAACGGGTCCATCTTGCCGATGGTGATCTCCATGTGCCGCCTGGGCCAGCGGCCAGTGCCGTCGTCGCCCAGCGGCACATCCATCTGGTACCACAGCTGGGCCAGCACCGGACTGCCCGCGCCGTTGGCATCGGCAAAGGCCGTGGCATTGGGCGCGCTGAAGCTGTCGCTCAGATTGGCCAAGCCATCGCCCTGACCGATGCGGAAATGGGCGAACAGACGACCATGGGCGCGGCCGTACTCACCGCCGGGCAAGGTGACGGACACGTCACCGCGATAATTGAGCTGGCCCTCGCCCTCACCATTCACGGTGGCGTCATCGCTGGCCCGCTGCGCCACCGCCACCAGGCCGACGCCGGCGGTCACGCCGTCGAGGGCCTCGACCATGCGCGCCTGCTTCTGCAGGCTGAGGGTGCGAAACTCCACATCCTTCAACCGGGTGATGAGTTCCGGGTCCTGCTCACGCAGGCGGTCGTTGTGCAGCGCCTCCTCTTCGGCCTGCTGCTGGCGCTCCAGCTGCTCGATGCGCTTGAGCAGTTCGTCCACCGTCGGCGCGGCGGCCGCCGGTGCGGCGGCGAGCACCGCGGCCAGCACCGGCAGCAGGCGCAGCGTCCCCTTCACCGTGTTCATCAGTAGCCTCCCTTCTTGCCGATGCCGGCGTAGACGAATTCGTACTCGACGGTGAACGGCTTGAACCAGGGGCGTACGCCGGTAAGGCGGTCGGTGTGGCGGCCGAAGTGGGCCATGGGATTGGCGGTGGGCGGCGCCACCTCGTACTTCATGGTGTACCTGCCGGGCCCCATCAGCTTGACGTTGTCGCCGTAGTGCGGGCCGTCGCTGGCCACCATCGGCATCATGTCGCCCTTGATGGTCGTGCCGCCCTGCTTGCTGATCTCGTACTTCACCACCAGGTAGGGCATCCAGTCGCCCTCGGCAAAGCCGTTGGGATTGTCGGCCAGGGCGCGGATGTCCGCCTCAATGTGGACATCCGACTCGGCGGCGGCGCGCATCATCCCCTCCGGCTCCATCACCACCGGCTGCAGATAGACCGCGGCGATCTCCATGCCGTAACGATGATGGGGGGTGCCGATGGGGTATTCGGCGGCGAAGGCGGGAGCGGCGAGCACCAGCGCAGTGGACAGGATGATGGAACGGACATGCTTCATGAACGGCTCTCCCTTTGGATATATTCTAAAAGACGAATGATAATGGTTCGTATTTATACTTTGGCAAAGAGCACTCTGTCAACACGGTTTTCAGGGGATTTAGGGGCACCACCCGGCAGTGACCGATGCACCGGGGCGAGCGCCCCGCCGTGATGGATAGGATGGACCGGACAGGGCCTGGCCTTGCCCGGCGCCAGGCGTGATCTTTGCCTTGCCACATCTTCCGGTACCCTGGCATCGCCAGGGCAGGGCGGCGCCTCCCTGCGCCACGGATACTCCGCACGTTGGCCGAAGGTGCCTAGAAGCGATACTTCGCCCCCAGCTCGAAGCTGCGCGACGGGCCGGCATAGATGCCCTGGCGCAGGCTGGCGATGTACTGCTCATCGGTCAGGTTCTTGACCGCACCGAACACGCTGAACTGCTTGTCCACGGTGTAGTGGGCACTCAGGTCGAAGGTGGTATAGGCGGCGAGCTTGCCGGTGAAAAAGCCGCTGGTATTTTCCTGAATGGTTTCGGTATTGGCCGAATCGGTGTATTGGGCGCCGACGTAGTTGGCCGCCAGGGAGGTCTTCAGACCGCCCACCTGATAACCCAGCGTGACATTCGCCACCAGTTCCGGCGTATAGGTCACACGCTTGCCGTCGGCGATGGTGAGAACGGCGCCGCTGTAACGGTCGCCGACATACTTGGCTTCCGGCACGTAGGTGGCATTGGCATCGAGACTGAATCCCGTGCCGAAGTCATAGCCGATGGCCGCCTCCAGCCCCTGGTGCAGCGTCTGGCCTCCGTTCTCCTTGACATAACCGCCGCTATTGGAGGGAATGACCTGGTTGTCGAAATCCATGCGGAAGGCGGTAAGCTCGTAGCGCAGCTGCTCGTTGGCACCGCGCACGCCGACCTCGTAATTCATCGAGCGCTCCGCCTCCAGCTGCTGGTCGGCACCGCCGCTGATGGCATCAGAGTTCTGCGCCGGCGCAAAGGCCTTGTAGACGCCGCCGTAGAGCTGCGCCATGGGCGTCACCTGGTAGGTTGCGCCGATGCCGGGCATCACCTCGGTGTTGTCGCTCTTGCCGTCCTTGCTGTCGTCCTTCAGGTTATCGGTCTTCTGCTCGTAGCTCTCCACGCGCAGGCCCGGGGTGACGGCCAGCCGCTCCGTCACCACGAAGCGGTTCTGCGCAAACACGGCCAGGCTGGTCGCCGATTCGTTCACCTCGCTGGCCAGGGTGCCGGAACGCGGATACTGCCGCGTGGCGTTGATCGTCACATTGTTCATGCTTTCGCTGTCGACACGAATGCCCAGCTCGGTTTCGTTCTGCATGCCGAAGCTGTCATGTGTAATGTGCAGGCGCGAGTCGATGCCGTTGCGCTGGAAGGCACGATTGTTGCCGTTAAGGGCGTCGGTGTAGACCCACTTTCCGGCCGCGGCCGACGCGGCGGCATCCACGCCAAAACGCCAGTAATCGCGATACATCTCGCTCCAGTACAGCACCGTATTAAGGTGCACATTGCTGCTGATCTCCCATTCATGATTCAAGTCGACGGATTTGCGCCCGGTGAGGAACCAATCATCCGGCGCCGGGTTGTAGGTCTCGCCCTTCTTGTAGTCGTCGAGGAACAGGCCACGATAGGAGATGTTGGCGTCGTTCTCGTAATGGGTGAACTTGATGCCGACCCACTGGTTGTCGCCGATGGCCATGCCGCCCTTCACCATCAGGTCCTCCATCTCGAAGCCCTTGTGCTGGAATCCGTCGCTGCTGGCGCGGGTGTAGACGACACCGCCGCTGGCCTCGCCGGACGGCGCGCTGCCGCCGGCCTCGATCACCGCTTCGCGATAACCGAAGGAGCCGGCACGACCAGCGACGGAAAAGCCATCCTCCGGCTGCTTGGTCTTGTAGTTGATGACGCCGCCGATGGTATTGGGGCCGTAACGCAGCGAGGCGGCACCCTTCAGCACCTCGATGCTCTCCATGCGCTGGATGCGCGGGTTGTAGTAGCGGCCGTTGCCGACGAACAGGCCGGGCGCCACCGGCACGCCATCTTCCAGGATCAGGGATTTGTAATCCGCCGCGCTCAGGCCGCGCAGGCCGATGTTGGCGACGATGGCGGTTTCCTCTTCCGGCTTGATCACCACGCCCGGCACGCCCTTCAGCGCCTCTTCCGTCGACCTGGGTTGCTTCTGTTCCAGCTCTTCCTTGGTCACGATCGCGACCGAACCGGGCTGTTTGGCCAACTCCTGTTCACTCTCGCCGACCACGTCGATGCGCGGCAGACGCACCTCATCGGCAAGGGACGCAACAGGCAGCAGGGCGGCCGCAATGGCCAGCGCCAGAACACGGCGCGTAGATGGCAGGGTGTGATAATGCATCGTTCAGTCTCCTCGAGCGGTCAGTCAAATAAAGCGGGATTTGGCTGGCTGCAGCACGAGGCTGACTGGCTGGCTGGATCAAAATTCAAAATTCTTGCATCGCCTGGGCGCGGTCCCATTGGCATCAGGACTGAATTTCAAATCTTCAGTCTACTTTTCCGGCTCCATCACGAAGCCGAGCCGGGCGATGCCGGCGTTGCGCCCTGCCGCCATGACGCGGGCGATATTGTCATAGGGCGTGGTCTTCTCGGCACGCAGATGCACCTCCGCGTCCGCGTCGACGCGCGCGACGTTGGCCAGGCGCTCCTGCAGGGCGTCATAGTCCAGCGGCGCGTCGTTCCAGTACAGCTGGCCGGCGGCGTCGATGGCGAGGGTGATGGTATCGGGTGTGGTCTCGTTGGGCGTGCTGCTGGCCTGCGGCATATCCACCTTCACCGCATGGGTGAGCACCGGCGCGGTAATGATGAAGATCACCAGCAGTACCAGCATGATGTCCACCAGCGGAATGACATTCATCTCCGCCATCGGCTCCTCGCGCACGCCACCCAACCCGCCGAAGGCCATCACGCGGCTCCCGTGATCGGTTCGGGACGCTGCGCCACCAGGGCACAGTTGGCCGGCATCACGCAGGCGCCAGTGGTGAGGAAGGCATGCAGGTCGTGGGCAAAGCCGTCCAGCTCCTCGGCCAGCACGCGATTGGCGCGATTGAAGGCGTTATAGGCCAGCACGGCGGGAATCGCGGCGGCAAGCCCGGCAGCGGTGGCTACCAGCGCCTCGCCCAGCGGCCCGGCGACCATCTCCATGCTGGCGCTGCCGGCGCGGGAGATTTCCACCAGCGCGTGGTAGATGCCCCATACCGTACCGAACAGACCGACGAAGGGAGCCGTGCTGCCCACCGAGGCCAGCAGGGTCATGCCGGAGGAGGAGTGGGAGGCCTCGCGGTTCATGGTATTGCGCAGGGTGCGCACCAGGAATTCATCCAGCCCCGCACGATCCCCGATGCGGGAAGGTAGGCGCCCGGAAAAGTGCTCCAGCCCCGCGATGCCGCTTTGCGCCAGCCGTGCCAACGGCGACACCGCATCAGCGGCCGCCACCCCGGCGGCCGCCTGCATGTCCGCGGCATCCCAGAACCGCTGCACAAAACCGCGGTTGGCACCGCGCACGCGACGCAGCCAGATGGATTTCACGAGGATCAGATACCAGGTCAGCGACGACATCAGCAGCAGGGCGAGAAACACCCCGATCAACACCCAGTCACCCTGTTCAAACACCAAAGCCAGATTCATGGTTCTACCCCAGACTGAATACGATGGGCACGATGACCCAGGCCTCTACCGCACGGCTGCCATGCCGGGCCGGCACAAAACTCCAGCGCTGCACCACATCCAGCGCCGCCCGATCCAGGCGTTCGAAACCGCTGGAGGCCTCCAACTCCACCCGCCGCGGCCTGCCCTGCGGGTCAACCAGCACACGCAGGTTGACCTCGCCTTGCTCGCCGAGCCGCTTGGAGAGGCGCGGATAACCCGGCGCCGGGTTGCGCAGGTAATCCGCCTGATAGGACGGCTCCACCAGGGCCACCTCCTCCTCGGCCGCCTCGGCGACCTGCGCCAGTGGGGCGGCCGGGGCCGCAGGCTGCGGCGGTGCCACCGGTTGTGGTGCGGCGACCGGCTGCGGCTCGGGCGGCGGCGCCGGCACCTTCTGCGGCATCGGCCGGGGTACCGGCCTGGGCGGCGGTGGCGGCGGTTCCGGTGCCGGCGGCACCACCTCGGCCGGCGGCGCGGGCCGGTTCTGGATCAGGGCCACGCTTACCACCTGCGGCCGAGAGGCCGGTGGTGCGACACTCGGCGCCACCACCCATACGGCGAGAACCACCGCCATGGCATGCAGGCCGAAACTCACCGCGGCGGCGGACAACTGCAATCCGCGCCAGCGCTGTACCCCCACCAAAGTCACGACGGCAAACCCACGCACTCCATGGGTTAGATACTAAATGCGGATGAGAACGATTGTCAATAAGATTTCATCAAGGCGCATCGGCCATACGGCCTTGGTGTCGTCAAGACGCAGCGCATGTGGTGCAATAGCAGGATGGAAGACATCAAGGCAGATCTGGTCCGTCACTACCGCTGGCTGCGCCAGTACGGCATCAACGACTCCCACAGCGGCAATGCCTCCGTACGCGACGGCGACACCGTATGGGTCACCCCCACCGGCTGCTGCGCCGACCTGCTGGAACCGGAGCATCTGGTGCGCTGCCACCTCGATGGCACGCGCGGCGAGCGCGCCTCGCTGGATGCGCCGCTGCACATCCAGGTCTACCAGCGCAATCCCGGGGCGCGCGCCGTGCTGCACAGCCATGGTCCGCACACGGTGGCACTGACCATGAACGGTGCAGACTTCCTGCCCCCCGACTTCGAAGGCCAGTACTACTTCCCGCGCGTACCGGTAATCACCATCCCCTATGGCGATTATGTTGCGCTGGCGCCGGGCAAGGTGGCGGAAATACTGGCCGACTATCCCATCACCGTCGTGCGCGGCCACGGCATCTACGCCTGCGCCGAAACGCTCAACCTGGCCTACAAGTGGACCTGTTCGCTGGAGCTGTCCGCCAAGACTGCCCACATCGCGCGGCTGGCAGGGACGATCTAGAAAAGAAGCGCAACGCAAAGGCGCAAAGGGCACCAAGAACACAAAGGAGTCAGGACGAAATTCATCTGTAGGAGCGGCTCTGCCGCGATTGGACAGTGGACATAACCACGTGCATCGCGGCATAGCCGCTCCTGTCCCGGAAACCTTTGCGCCTTTGCGTTTAATGCCTTTGACTTCAGGAACGAAATAGCCATGACCCAGTACGATATCCCGGTGGTGATGACCTTCGCCGGCAACGACCCCACCGGCGGCGCCGGCATCCAGGCCGACATCGAGGCCATCGCCTCCATGGGCTGCCAGGCGGCTCCGGTGATCACGGCCCTCACCGTGCAGGACACGCGCAACGTGATCCGCTTCGAGCCGGTGTCATCACTGCTGCTCATCGAACAGGCGCGTGCCGTGCTGGAGGACATGCCGGTGGCCTGCTTCAAGCTGGGCATGCTGGGCAGCGTGGAGAACGTCGAGGCGATCCACACCCTGTTGACCGACTACCCGGACATCCCGGTGGTCACCGACCCGATCCTGCGCGCCGGCGGCGGCAGCGAACTGGCCGACGAGGAGCTCATCGATGCGATGACCACGCTGCTGCTGCCGCTCACCACCGTGCTCACCCCCAACAGCCAGGAGGCGCGCCGCCTCGCCCCCGAGGCCGATACCCTGGATGCCTGCGGCCAGGAGCTGCTCGCCGCCGGCTGCGAACTGGTGCTGATCACCGGCACCCACGAAAACACCGCCACGGTGGACAACACCCTGTACGGCAACATGCGCAAGCTGGAAACCTTTTCCTGGGAGCGCCTGCCCTACAGCTACCACGGCTCCGGCTGCACCCTCGCCGCCAGCATCGCCGGCCTGCTCGGCCAGGGCCTGGAGCCCTTCACCGCCATCCATGAGGCGCAGGAATACACCTGGGAGGCGCTGAAGAACGGCTATCGCATCGGCATGGGCCAGCACCTGCCCAACCGGCTGTTCTGGGCCAGGGCGGAAGAGGAATGAAGAAGAGAGGTACAAGATACAAGTAACAAGATGCGAGGGAATGAACTCGCTGTGCTCGTGTTCCTTTTGGGGTCAAACAACCGTGCACGCAGCGCACACCACCCTCGTATCTCGTCACTTGTCCCTCGTACCTGGTCTCAATCGTCCATGCGCCCGATGGCGCAGGAAACAAAAGATGTGGCCTTGGCCTTGAGCGAGGCGACGCCCTGTACCGAGCCGGTTTCCGGGTAGCCGGCCTTGGCCAGCGCCGCCACCACCGCCGGGCGCAGCGCCTCATCGGCCTCCACGTTCACCTGCCCCTGTTCCACCACCACCTCGGCGCCGCTCACGCCTTCAATCTCGGTGACCCGCTTGCGGATGGTATTGGCGCAGCCGCCACACTTGATGTTCTCGACCTGTACGGAAAATGCCATTGCACTACCCCTGCGATTGATTATGAAATAGACCTCCCGGCATGGGCGCCGGGCCGCGGAAACGGTATTCTAGCGAAGCCAGCCACCGGAGGGCGCAAACCTCTCGCACCTCCGCTCACCTGCCCCGAAACTGATCTCATGAACTCTTTGCGCCGCGGCCTCTACGTCCTCACCGACAGCACCCTCATCCCAGAAGACCAGCTGATCCCGGCGGTTGCCGCCGCCATCGCCGGTGGCGCGGTGCTGGTACAGTACCGCGACAAGAGCGGGGATGCTGCCAAACGCGCATGGGAGGCGCAAGACCTGGTCAACCTGTGCCGCCCGCTGGGCGTGCCGCTGATCATCAACGACGACGTGGCGCTGGCCGCCGCCGTGGGCGCCGACGGCGTCCATCTCGGCCAGGACGACGGCGACATCGCCGCCGCCCGCGCCGCCCTCGGCCCCGGCGCCCTCATCGGCGTGTCCTGCTACAACGAACTGGAGCGCGCCCGCGCGGCCGAGGCCGCGGGGGCGGATTATGTGGCTTTCGGCAGTTTTTTTGCCTCCAGCGTGAAGCCCGGCGCGGTGCGCGCCGAGGCGGATCTGCTGCGCCAGGCCAGGCAGCAACTCCACGTGCCGCTGGTTGCCATCGGCGGCATCAACGCCGACAATGGCGCGCTGCTGATTGAAGCCGGCGCCGACCTGCTGGCAGTGATCTCCGATGTGTTCGGCCAGCGCGATATCCGTACCGCCGCCAGGCGCATCGCCGACCTGTTTGAAAAGACTTAAACGCATAGAGCGCGAAGGGAAAACACTAGCGCGATCCCTCGGTGCTCTTTGTGTCTTTACGTTGAACTGCTTGTTACTTATCCAGAAGGTACTGCCATGCCCCACTCGCACGAACTCTTCGCCGCCGCCCAGAGGCACATCCCTGGCGGCGTCAACTCCCCGGTCCGCGCCTTCAAGGGCGTGGGCGGCGAACCGATCTTCTTCCAGCGCGGCGAGGGCGCCTATCTGTGGTCGGAGAGCGGCAAGAAGTACATCGACTATGTCGCCTCCTGGGGCCCAGCCATCGTCGGCCATGCCCACCCCGCGGTGATCAAGGCGGTGCAGGAAGCGGCGGTGAATGGACTGTCCTTCGGCGCGCCAACGGTGACCGAAACCGTGATGGCCGATCGCCTGTGCGCGCTGGTGCCGTCCATGGACATGGTGCGTATGGTGTCGAGCGGCACCGAGGCCACCATGAGCGCCATCCGTCTGGCACGCGGCTATACCGGACGCGACAAGATCGTGAAGTTCGAGGGCTGCTACCACGGCCACTCCGACTCGCTGCTGGTGAAGGCCGGTTCCGGCATGCTCACCCTGGGTGTACCGAGCAGCCCCGGCGTGCCGGCCTCGCTGGCCGAGCACACCGTCACCCTGCCCTATAACGACAGCGCCGCGGTGCGCGAGAGCTTCAGCCATATCGGCGGCCAGGTGGCCTGCGTCATCGTCGAGCCGGTGGCGGGCAACATGAACTGCATCCCGCCGGTGCCGGGCTTCCTCGAGACGCTGCGCGAGGTGTGCGACCAGTACGGCGCGGTGCTGATCTTCGATGAGGTGATGACCGGTTTCCGCGTCTCCCTCGGCGGCGCGCAGGGTCATTACAAGATCACGCCGGACATGACCACCCTCGGCAAGGTGGTCGGCGGCGGCATGCCGGTGGGCGCCTTCGGCGGCAAGCGCGAAATCATGGAAAAGATCGCCCCGCTCGGCCCGGTGTATCAGGCCGGCACGCTGTCGGGCAATCCGGTGGCCATGGCCGCGGGCCTCGCCAACCTCGACCTCATCACCCAGCCCGGCTTCTACGCAGACCTGGCGCAGAAGACCGAATACCTGGTCAACGGCTTCATGCGTGAGGCGAAGCAGGCCGGCATCCCGATGAGCGAGAACCACGTCGGCGGCATGTTCGGCATCTTCTTCACCGAAGAGGCGAAGATCACCAGCTACGGCCAGGCGGTGCAGAAGTGCAACGTCGACCGCTTCCGGCTGTTCTTCCACGGCATGCTCAACGAGGGCGTGTACCTGGCGCCGTCCGCCTTCGAGGCCGGCTTCGTCTCGGCGGCACACACCACGGCCGATCTGGATGCCACCATTGCGGCGGCAGGCAAGGTGCTGCGGACACTGTAGAACAGTGGCAAGTGACAAGAGAGAGGCCTGGTTCGTCTTTTACTTGCCACGTGTAACTTGAAACTTGCGACTGCCTTCATGAACTACAGAATCATCCCCGTCACCGCCTTCCAGCAGAACTGCTCCCTGATCTGGGATGAGCAGACCATGGCGGGCGCGCTCATCGATCCGGGCGGCGACGAGGAGAGGCTGCTGGCCGCCGCGCAGCAGGCCGGTGTGACGCTGCAGAAGCTGCTGCTTACCCACGGCCACCTGGACCATGTCGGCGCCGCACGCACGCTGGCCGATCGGCTGGGCATTCCGCTGGAGGGGCCGCAGGAGGAGGATGCCTTCTGGCTGGCGAAGCTGCCGGAGCAGGCGGCGATGTTCGGCTTCCCCGCCACGGCCACGTTTCTGCCCGACCGCTGGCTCAGCGACGGCGACACAGTGCAGGTGGGTACGCTGTCGCTCGATGTCATCCACTGCCCCGGCCACACGCCGGGCCACGTGGTGTTTTATCAGCCTGCCGCGCAGATTGCCTTTGTCGGCGATGTCCTGTTCCGGGGTTCCATCGGCCGCACCGATTTCCCGCGCGGCGACCACGACACCCTGATCCGCTCCATCCGCACACGGCTGTTCCCCCTCGGCGATGACATCACCTTCATCCCGGGGCACGGCCCCGTATCGACCTTCGGGCGCGAACGGCTCAGCAACCCCTTCGTGGCGGACTGAAGCCTCGTTACGACCCCGTACCTGGAGCGCCATCATCAACGGAATGAACACCACATCCCTCGCCACCAACCGGCCCGGCGGGGTCGATGCCGCACTGGTGGACATGTTCCACCGCCGTGCCCCGGCGCCGATCATCGCGCTCAACATCCTGTTCGCCGGGCTGCTGGTGCTGCTGTGGTGGGGAAGCATTCCGGCACCGCACCTGCTGCTGTGGTTCGGTGTGATGACGCTGGTGGCACTGGTCAACATCCGGCGCCACCGCTGCTACGAGTCCGCCCTGCAGCGCGGCACGCTGGACATCCGGCGCTGGCGCCAGACCTTCATCAGCGGCACCTGCGCCAATGGCCTGGTCTGGGGCGCCGGCGGCATCCTGCTCTACAGCCCGGCCCTGCCCTTGCACAGTGCGGTGATCCTGCTGCTCATCTGCGGCATCGCCGCCGGCGTCGCCGCCTCGCAGGCCTCACTGTGGCCGGCGGTGGTGCTGTTCACGCTGAGTGCGATCCTGCCGCCGGCACTGGCCATACTGGCCGTCGCCGAACCCATACAAATGGTCGCCGGGGGGCTGCTGGTGCTGTACCTGGTGTACATCCTCACCGTTGGCGAACTCAACCACCGCACCATGCTGGACGCCACGCGCCTGCAGTTCGAGAACAGTCAGCTGTTGCACGACCTGCGCCAGCGGGAACAGCATTTCCGCTCCCTGGTGGAGAACGCGCCGGACATGCTGATGGCGGTAAGCGCCGAGGGCCAGCTGCTGTTTCACAGCCCCTCCACCGAGGCCCTGCTCGGCTACGCCCCGGCGCAGTTGACCGGGCGTTCGGTATTCGAGCTCATCCATCCGGACGATCAAGCACTGGTGCGCAGCAAGACGCAGCGCCTGCTCACCACCGAGCCGGGCAGCGGCAGCGCCGAAACGCGCTGGCGTCACGCCGGCGGCGACTGGCGGCTGCTGCAGTGCGTGGCGCGGCGCATCGGCGACAGCGAACCGGCCGCCCTGGTAGTCAACGCGCGCGACATCACCGAGCGCCGCGCCATGGAGGACGAACTGCGCCAGGCACGGGATGCGGCGGAGAAGGCCAGCCGCATCAAGAGCCGCTTCCTCGCCACCATGAGTCACGAGATCCGTACTCCGATGCATGCCATTCTCGGCATGGCCGAACTGTTGCAACACAGTCCGCTGAGCGGCGCCCAGCAGGGCTACGTGCGCGCCTTCCAGGCCGCCGGGCGCCACCTGCTCAACCTCATCGACGACCTGCTGGACTTCTCGCGCATTGAGGCCGGCGGCCTGCAGCTGGCGGACCGCAGCTTCCATCTGCCCCACCTGCTGGACGAAATCAGTGATCTGCTGGGCGCACAGGCCCGCGCCAAAGGCCTGCAACTGCATCTCGAGCTCGATCCGGCGCTGGCCCCATGGCGCCGCGGCGATGCCCAGCGCCTGCGCCAGGTCATCGTCAACCTGGTGGGCAATGCCATCAAGTTCACCCCGCAGGGGCAGGTCGTGCTGGCCGCCGGGCAGGAGCCGGGCGCAACCGACAGGCTGCGCTTCACCGTGACCGATACCGGCATCGGCATCGCCCAGGATCAGCGCCCCAGCCTGTTCGCCCCCTTCAGCCAGCTCGATGCCGGCAGCGCGCAGCAACAGGGCGGCACCGGCCTCGGGCTCTCCATCTGCCGCCATCTGATCGAGGCCATGGGGGGAGAAATCACGCTGGAAAGCACGCCGGGCAAGGGGAGCTGCTTCCACTTCACCGTCTGCCTGCCGCAGGACCGTGCGGCCGACGACAGCGCCTGCGCCCTGCCGGATGCAAGCGCCAGCCTGCCGCCGGCCCACCTGCTGGTGGTCGACGACTCGGCCATGAACCGCCTGGTGATCAAGGAGTTCCTGAGCGGCAGCCCCTGCCGCATCACCTTCGCCGAAAACGGCGTGGAGAGCGTCGAGCTGTTCACGCAGCATAGCTTCGACCTAGTGCTGATGGACATCCAGATGCCGCAACTGGACGGCTGGGGCGCCACCCGCCGCATCCGTGCCTACGAGGCCGCGCACGCCCGCCCGCCGGTGCCCATCGTGGCGCTGAGCGCCAGCGCCATGGAGGAAGACCGGCGCGCCTCGCTGGCCGCTGGCTGCACCGCCTTCACGGCCAAGCCGCTGGGACGCAGCCAGCTGTTCGGCCTGCTGCAGCGGTACCTGGGCGTACCGCACTGAGGCCGGCGTGCGGCGCTACTGCGCCTTGGCGCTGCGGCCCACCATGTCGCCCATCATGATCTCGAAGTAACCCTTGGCGCCGCCGGCGAGGAAGTAGTACGCGGCCACCTTCTCTGACTCCAGGTAATACTGCAGCCAGCGCACCTGTTGCCCGGCCTCGTCATAGATCAGCAGGGTCTTGCCCTCCTGCCGTGCCTGCTCGACATATTTCTGCAAGGCCTTGTTGTCCAGCGGCACCGAGCGCTGATGCATGGGAAACAGGGTGATGGCCTCGCGCTGGAACTGATCACGCACATCGAGAATCAGGCTGTTGTCACCGATGCGCTTCTCGAACTCGGCAGGGCTGAGGACGTGCGCCTGCAACTTGTCCTTGCCGATCAGCGCCGCAGTGTCGACAGGGGAGCGGCCCAGCAGCACCGAGTCGTCCGGATAGGCCTTGACCCAGTCGAAGATACCGGCATCGTAGGCAAAGACATTGACAACACCACTATTCTGCGCCTCCAGCGCCGCCTGGTAGGACTTCATGCAGGTGCGGCCGTTGCAGTAGAACACGATGGGGTGTTGCGACTCGGCACGCAGCGCCTTGATCCCCTCCGCGAAGCCCTTCTCGCCCAGCACCACATTCACGGCGTCCTTGATGTGCAGGGTGTCGAACTCGTAACGGGAGCGGGTATCGACGATGATCACGTTGGGCCGCATGGCCTGCAACTGCTCCAGCTCCACCCACTTCACGGTGGGATAGCGCGAGCGCCCCGGCATTTCGTCGCTGGCCCCGACGTTGCCCGCGGCCAGCAGCATGGCCGCCAGCCATAGCCAGATCGTTCCACCACGATGGTTATTCATGGAATTCATAGTGACTCTCCTTGTTCCACTGCGCTCGACACGCAGCAGCCCCTGCATAGTGGTTTATTGTTATGGACGGCCGCAGGCTGCTCCTCCTGCAGACCCTCCTCTCCTCGCTGGCATGGATTCCGCGGGGCAACGTTTTATTCCCCCGGGCTCCGCTTTGACTATGTACCACACCGGCGACAAATGACGTGTGACGGTTCACATCCACTCGTTGTCGCACGGTAATGCTGCGGAAAAATTTGTCCGCGATACTTACGGCATTGCGTCACACTTCGGGTAAAGTAGTCTACTCTAACAGACATCCACTACGTGGCCAGATTCAGTCAGGGAGCACATCATGGCAGAACAGAAAAAGCAGACTGCACCACGCAAGAAATCCAGCGCCAGCACGGAAGCCAAGCCCAAGGCCACCGTCAAAGCCAAGACCGCCAGCGCCAAGAAGGCCGCGCCGAAGCAGGCAACCGCCGCCAAGCCCGAGACCCCACGCGCCAAAAAAGCCGCCGCCAGCGGGGTCAGCGAGGACATGCGCCTGCACATGATCCGGGAGGCAGCCTATTACCGCGCCCTGCATCGCGGCTTCGGCGGCGGCGCCGAGACGGAAGATTGGTGCGCGGCGGAGCGCGAAATCGATGTGATGCTGGGGAAACTGACCAAATAGCCATTCAAAATCCCACATTCAAGATTCAAAAGCCGCGGCGGGCCACGCCTGCAAAGCTTGGATTTTGAATCCCCCGGAAAGCAAAACGCCGCTGTCACCAGCGGCGTTTTGCTTTCCGCGGCCGCGCTATTTCGCCGCCGCCAGCGCCTGGGTGATGTCGGCGATGATGTCGTCGATATGCTCAATGCCGACCGACAGGCGCACCATGTCCGCGGTCACGCCGGCCGATTTCAGCTCGGCGTCGTTGAGCTGGCGGTGGGTGGTGGTGGCCGGGTGGCAGGCCAGCGACTTGGCATCGCCGATGTTCACCAGGCGCACGATGAGCTGCAGGGCATCGATGAACCTGGCCCCCGCCTCGCGCCCGCCCTGAATGCCGAAGGACAGGATGCCGGAGGCGTTGCCGTCACGCATGTACTTCTGCACCAGCGGATAGTCCGGCGAGTCGGGCAGGCCGGGATAGTTGACCCAGCTCACCTGCGGATGGCCCTGGAGGAACTGCGCCACCTTCAGTGCGTTGGCGCCGTGGCGCTCCATGCGCAGGGCCAGGGTCTCGATGCCCTGCAGGATGAGGAAGGCGTTGAACGGCGACAGCGTGGCGCCCATGTTGCGCAGCGGCACCACGCGGCAGCGGCCGATGAAGGCCGCCGGGCCGAAGGCCTCGGTGTACACCACGCCGTGGTAGGACGGGTCCGGGGTGTTGAGCATGGGGAAGCGCTGGGCGTTGGCCTTCCAGTCGAACTTGCCGGAGTCGACGATGATGCCGGCGATGGAGTTGCCGTGACCGCCCATGTATTTGGTCAGGGCGTGCACCACGATGTCGGCGCCGTGCTCGATGGGACGGCACAGATAGGGCGAGGGCACGGTGTTGTCCACCACCAGGGGCACACCCCGGGCATGCGCCGCTGCGGCAAGGCGGCCGAAATCGACCACGTTGGCCGACGGGTTGCCGATGGACTCGCAGAACACCAGCTTGGTCTTGTCGTCGATCAGGGCAGCCAGCGCATCGATGTCGTCGTGCGCCGCGAAGCGCACCTGGATGCCCATGCGCGGCAGGGTATGGGCGAACAGGTTGTAGGTGCCGCCGTACAGGCGCGCCGTGGTGACGATGTTGTCGCCCACCTCGCACAGCGCCTGCACGGTGTAGGTGATCGCCGCCATGCCCGAGGCCACCGCCAGCGCCGCCACGCCGCCTTCCATCTCCGCCACGCGCTGCTCCAGCACCGCGTTGGTGGGGTTCATGATGCGGGTGTAGATGTTGCCCGGCACCTTGAGGTCGAACAGGTCGGCGCCGTGCTGGGTGTCATCGAAGGCGTAGGAGGTGGTCTGATAGATGGGCACCGCCACCGCCTTGGTGGTGGGCTCGGGGGAATAGCCGCCATGGATGGCGATGGTTTCCAGTTTCACGTCGTGACTCCTCGTTATATTTTTTGCCAACCCGCCGCACAGACGCGGAGGGCGCAGAGAAAACGCCTCCGTATCTTACGGATGTGGCGCAACCTGTCCAATAGTTGCGTAGGTCCGAGATAGGGCAGCGAACTCACTTCCTGCATCCTGCGCCTTGCAACTTGTATCTCTGTCCCTGCATTTGCCCGGCGCGCTGGCCGCAAGCCGCAACTGATGAGACTTGCGGCCACATAAACTCTGCGCCTCCACGTCTCCGCACCAAAATTGGTTTTAGAATCACGCCATGGACTTCGGCCTGCTGGACATCCTGCTCGACTGGCTGCGCGCCCACCCCGCCTGGGCCGGCGTGGCGATCATGCTCATCGCCTGCGGCGAATCGCTGGCGCTGGTGGGCCTGGTCCTGCCCGGCGCGGTGCTGATGTTCGGCATCGGCGCCCTGGTCGGTGCCGGGGCGCTGGAACTGTGGCCGACCCTGGCCTGGGCGGCGGCCGGCGCCATCGCCGGCGACGGCATCAGCTTCTGGCTGGGGCGGCACTTCCATCAGCGGATCCGCGTCATGTGGCCGCTGCGCCGCCATCCGGAACTCACCGCCCGTGCCGTCGACTTCTTCCACCGCCACGGCGGCAAGAGCGTGCTGCTCGGCCGCTTCGTCGGGCCGCTGCGCCCGGTGATCCCGCTGGTGGCGGGCATGCTGGAGATGCCGCTGCGCCGCTTCATGCTGGTCAATGTCATCTCCGGCCTGTTGTGGGCACCGGTCTATGTGTTGCCCGGCATGGTGTTTGCCGCCTCGCTGGGCCTCGCCGCCGAGGTGGCGACCCGGCTGGCGCTGCTGCTCGGCACACTGCTCCTGCTGCTGCTCTTGGTGCTGTGGCTGACGCGCCGGGCGTTCCGGCTGTGGCACCGCTATGCCTACCGGGTGTTGCGCGATGGCCTGGCCTGGGCCGCGCGCCATCCCCGTCTCGGCCGCCTGCCCGCCGCCCTGCTCGACCCGGCCCACCCCGAGGCCCGCGGCCTGAGCCTGCTCGGCCTGTTGCTGCTCCTGGCCGGCGCGACCCTGCTGTGGACCCTGCAGGCCCTGGGCGGGACCGCGCTGCCCGACCTTGATGAGACCGTGCGCCATGGCCTCGCGGCCCTGCACACCCCCTGGGCCAACCGGATGCTGCTGCCCCTCGCGGCCCTGGGCGCACCGGTCACGCTGCTGCCGCTGGTCATTGCCGTGCTGCTCTGGCTGCTGCTCCGCCGCCACTGGCAGGCCGCGGGCCACTGGCTGGCCGCGGCCCTGTTCGCCGGTCTGTTTGCCCTGCTGCAGGGCCTGCCCGCGGCCGGCGCCGCACTGCAGCACTCGGTGGTGCTGGCGGCATCGCTCTATGGTTTCCTCACCGTACTGCTGGCGCGGGAGACCGGTGAGCGCTGGCGCTGGCTGACCTATGCGGGCGCCGCCCTGCTGCTTGCCGCGATCGGCTTTGCCCGGCTCTATCTGCAGACCCAGCTGCTGTCGGAGGTGGCGATCGGCCTGTCGCTGGGGCTGCTGTGGGCAACCCTGCTCGGCATCGCCTGGCTGCGCCATCCGGCGGGCCGGCCCGCCGCGCGCCCGCTGCTGGCGGTTGCCCTGCTGAGCGTACTGATGGCGGGCCTGTGGTATCGCGCCCATGAATTCTCTGCCGAGCTCAGCCGCCATGCCGTGGCCCCCGCAGTGCATGACCTCGATGCCGCGCACTGGCAGCAACAGGGCTGGGCGGCCCTGCCCGCGGAGCGCGACGATGTGCGCCACCGCCGCAGCCACCCGCTCACCCTGCAGTACGCCGGCCCCCTGGCGGCCTTGCAGCAAGCGCTGGAGAACCAGGGCTGGCGTCCCCCCGCACCGCTCAATGCCCTGAGCTGGCTGCACTGGCTGAACCTCGACATTGCCTTGCCCGAGCTGCCGGTGCTGCCGCAGGTTCACGCCGGACAGCATCAGCAACTCCTGCTGATCAAGCCGGAGGCCGACGGCCGCGAGCTGCGCACGCTGCGCCTGTGGTTCAGCGGCGCGCAGCTGCAACCGGGCGCTCACCCGCTCTGGATTGGTAATGCGACGTGGCTGGAGGCCAGTCAGGTGCTGGGCACATTCACCGTACCGCGCACAGTGGATGAGTTCTTCATGCCGCTGGATCTGCTGCTGCAGGATCTGGCCGCCGCGGGGTGGCCGCTGTCAGTACGGCAGCGAAGCGATGGGCGGCAGGTGATCCTGCTGGTTGCGCCCCGGGGAAGTCCTGAATAAGCCCCTCCGGACCGGGGATGCCGGGGAGAGGACGCGCGGTCACTCCGCCGCAATACGCGCCAGTGCCGCGCGGTCGCAGTGAAAGCTGCCGGCGCGCTCGCTCAGCATGCCGGCCCGCTTGAGCTCTGCCACCATACGGCTGGCCGACTCGGTGGTGATGCCGAGCATGGCCCCCATGTCCTTGCGGCTGAACAGATTGCACAGGCCGTTGCCCGACTCGTCGGTGAGACGCAGCAGCAGGCGCGCCACGCGTTGGCGCGCGCTGCCGGTGCCCAGTTCGGTGAGCCAGGCATCGGCCTCGGACAGGGCCTGCTGCCAGCGGCGCATCAGTTCGCGATACAGCTGCGGGCTCTCCAGCTCCAGCCGGCGCACCACATCCACCGGGATGCGGCACACCACACTGTCCTGTTCGACGATGGCATCGTGCTGGTAGGCCTGTCCCACCAGCGCCTCCAGACCGGTGACATCGGTGGCGCGCACCAGGCGCACAATGCGCTCGCCGCCGTCGGGCAGATACTGCACTAGCTTCACCAGGCCTTCGCGCACGGTGAAGATGGCGCGCCCGGCATCACCCATGTGGTACAGGGATTCGCCGCGCAGCAGGTGCTGCTCATCGATGTCATGCTGGATACGCCGAAGCAGGGCGGCGTCGATGCCGGCAAACAGCACCGATGCGCGCATGGTGCACAGACTGCAGTCGGCGGTCTCGCACCAGCTGGTCATCACGGGTTGTGTCAGTTTCATCTCGGGCTGCTGTTCCTGGCGGCGCCACAGCGCCGTTATGCCAATCCTGCCTCATTACCCCCGGTCGCGGCCAGCCGTTGCACCAAATCAGCCAACCGCTCGGGGGTGCCGACGTCGATCCAGCCGCCGCCATAATGCTCGCCGCTCACCTGTCCCCGGGCCATGGCGGCGCGCAACAGCGGCGCCAGCGGAAAACGGCCCGGATGGCAGCCGGCGAACAGTTCCGGCCGGTATACGCCGATGCCGCTGAAGGTCAGCCGCTGCACCTCGCCCTCGCATACCCGCCCGTCCTCCGCCAGTACAAAGTCGCCGTGCGGATGCTGCGGCGGATTGTCCACCAGTACCAGATGCGCCAGCCCGGACGGCGCGGCCGGCAGGCCGGCATAGGGGTAGTCGGTCCAGATGTCGCCGTTGATCACCACAAACGGTTCTGCCCCCAGCAGCGGCAGGGCGCGGAAGATGCCGCCACCGGTCTCCAGCGCCTCGCCCTCGGGGGAATAGCGGATCTGCACCCCGTAGCGGCTGCCGTCACCGAGGGCCTGCTCGACCTGGGCGCCCAGATGGGCGTGATTGATGACGATGTCGCGGATCCCGGCCTGCACCAGGGCAAGGAGGTGATACTCGATGAGCATGTGCCGGCCCGCCCGCAGCAGCGGCTTCGGGGTGTGGTCGGTCAGTGGCCGCATGCGTTCGCCGCGGCCCGCGGCGAGGATCATGGCTCTCATCGTGACATCACCCGCGGATCGGTTAGGCTAGGAGGATGGCGCGGCAGTCTAGCAGCATCAGGGCGGCGTCTACAGCAGAAACCCGCACGGCGGGAAAGGACGACACCATGCAGGTCACCCAGCGTATCGAGACCTACCTCAAGGTCCAGAAAGTGCCTTACCGCCTGCTATCCCATCCCCCCACCGATACCCTGGAAGAGGCTGCCGCCGCGGCCGGCGTCGAGCTGTGCCAGCTGGTGCGGGCGGTGATGCTGGAGGATGACACGGGCCTGGTGATGGCCATACTGCCGGCAGACCATATGGTGGACTTCGCCGTGCTGAACCGCCTGCTGGGGCGGACGCTGCAGCCGGCACGGCGCGAGCATCTCACCGCCGTGTTTCCCGACTGCGAGCCGCGCTCCTTCCCGCCGTTGCCCGAACCGTATGGCCTCAGCGCCGTGATGGATGAGCAGATCGCGCTGATGCCGAGCGTCTGCTTCGAGCCCGGCAGCCATTCCCATTTGCTGTGCATGGAGGGCGCGCTCTTCAGCTGGCTGCAGCAGGACACGCGGCGCGGCGTGTTCTCGCATCCATCCCGGGCGCTGGCCAGCCACAGCATCCACACCTTCACCATGCCTGCCGCCAGCACCGGAGAGGACGGACTGAAAAAACTGCATCCGGCGGAAGATCTGGCGCAACGCCAACACGCGGTGCAGGGTCTGCCGTCGCTGCCGGACAGCAACCGCCGCCTGCTGCAACTGCGCAACAGCCCCACCCTGGCCCAGCTGATGGATATCGTCGCACCGGATGCGGTCCTGGCGGCCCAGCTGCTGAATTACGCCCGCACGGTCCATTACGGCTACCGCGGCAAGGCGGAGACCCTGCACGACGCCGTCACCGGCGTCCTCGGCCTCGAAGCCGCGTTGCACATGGCCCTGGGGCTGGGCATTGCCAGAATCCTGCGCACCCCGGTGGACGGCCCGCTCGGCCTGCACTCCTACTGGCAGCACACCGTGTGCACCGCCGCCCTCACCGAGGCCCTCAGCACCCTGTTGCCCCCAGCCAACCGCCCCCGGCCGGGACTGGCCTACTTGGCCGGCCTGCTGCACGACATCGGCTTTCTCGCCCTGGGCCATCTGTTCAAGGCCGAATTTTTCCTGCTCAACAAGGTAATCGCCGCCAACCCGGAGGTACCGGTGACGCTGCTGGAGAAACGCGTCCTCGGCTTCGAGCACACCCAGCTGGGCAGCTGGACACTGGAGCACTGGACGCTGCCGCCGGAGCTGCTCATCACCGCACGGGAACACCACAACGAATACTACCGCGGTGAACACGCCACCCTCGCCAACCTGGTGCTGCTGGCCGAGCACCTCCTCAAGCGCACCCACTTCAGCGATGCCGCCGCCGCTGCGCCACCGCCGGCCATCTACACCGCCCTCGGGCTGGACAAGGGCCGCGTCGGCGAACTCACCGCCCGCGTGCTGGAGCAGGGCGCCGCCGGGCTGGACGATATGGCCCGCGCCCTGAGCGGCTGAGGCCCGCCGCTCAGGGAGGGAGTGCAAATCCGGTCACATTTTCCCACCCCTTTCCAGCCTAGGCTGCAATCAGGGAGCCTGATTAGAGCCACGTCCAAAAAGTTAGCAAGTGGCCACACTCGTATCAGCCGCCGGCAGTCGCCGGGCCAGTACACCGACGACACATTGGGCGTCCCCGGGGTTTTAGTCTATCTTTCAGGTAGGAATTTAGGGGAGACAAGCCATGGAAACTCGCAACTATGTTGAGGCCTACCTCAACGCGCAGGGCGTGCGCTTTCGCCTCATCCCCCACCCCCCGACCCGGACACTGGCCGAGGCAGCCCAGGCAGCCAGGGTGAATTATCATTATCTGGTGCGGGCCGTAATGCTGGATGACGATCAGGGCATGGTGATGGCCGTGCTGCCGGCCAGCCACATGCTCGACTTCGACAGCCTGTGCCAGCAACTGCGCTGCACCCTGCGGCCCGTGTCGCAGGAACGGCTGCGCGGTACCTTCCCCGACTGCGAACCCGCCTCCATCCCGCCGCTGGCCCACGCCTACGGCCTCCCTGCCATCATCGACAGCCAGGTGGCCAAGATGCCCGAGATCTGTTTCGAACCGGGCAATCATCACTCCCTGCTGGTGATGGCCACGGCAGACTTCATGAAACTGCACGACCAATCGCGCCACATGGTCTTCTCGCGCCCCACCAGCGACCTCGCCGGGCGCGACGAATTCGACTTTGTCAGCACCAAAACCAGCCCCGCCACCCAGGGTCTGCACCCGGTGACCAACCTTGAAGAGCGGATCCGGCAGCTTTCCGCCCTGCCGCCGCTGCCCGAATCCACCCGCCAGCTGCTGCTGCTGCGCGACAACCCCCGCGGCACCATCCCGGAACTGGTGGCCATCGTCGAAACCGACCCGCTGCTTGCCGCCCAGGTGATCCGCTATGCCCGCTCCGCGTTTTACGGCTATCGGGGCAAGGTAGAGTCGCTGCGGGACGCCATCAATCAGGTGCTGGGCTTCGATGTGGTGCTGCACATGGCGCTCGGATTCAGTGCCTCCCGCGCCCTGCGCATGCCCGCCGACGGCCCCCTGGGCATGCGCGCATTCATGCGCCACTCGGTGTACACCGCCGGTCTGGCCCAGGCCCTCAACAGCGCGCTGCCGCCGGCCAGCCGCGGCAAGCCCGGCCTGGTCTATCTGGCCGGCCTGTTGCACGACATCGGCTTCGCCGTCCTCGGCCACCTGTTCCAGGCCGAGTTCTATCTGCTCAACAAGGCCGTCGCCACCAACCCGCGGGTACCGGTCACCCTGCTCGAAAAACGCATGCTCGGGGTGGAGCACACCCAGATCGGCAGCTGGCTGATGCAGGGCTGGAAGATGCCGGATGAGGTCATCGTCGCCGCGCGGGAACACCACAACGAGTACTACCGCGGCAGCCACGCGACCTACGCCAATCTGGTCCTGCTGGCCGAACATCTGCTCAAGGGCCAACAGCCCAGCGATGCCGCCGGCGACGAGGTGCCACCGGCGATCCTCACCGCCCTCGGTCTGGACGCCGCCCGGGTCATCGAGGTCACCACCCGGGTACTGGAAGAGTCCCGCCCCGGTCTGGATGAAATGGCCGGCATCATGGTGGCCTGATGTCCGTAATACCTCGGCACTGAGGTGTCGCCCGCAACGTCTGCCTGCCCATGGAGGGTTACACTGTGCCCGGTCGACAGCGCAAATGTTGACAATATTCGTCAACATTTGTACGGTAGCGGCCATCCCGACCGAACCCACGGAGCTCCCCCATGAATGCACTCAACAACGCCGATATGGAACTCGGCAGCGGCATCGCCGCCTTCGAAGGCAAGCACTTCGCCACAGCCATGCAGTTGCTCTCCCCGCTCGCCGCCGCGGGCAATGCCGAGGCTCAATATCGCGTCGCCATCATGCTGCAGAACGGCCTCATCGGCAGCCCCAACCTGGGCGAGGCCGCGCGCTGGATGATGGCCGCCGCCAATCAGGGCCACGCCATGGCCCAGCACGGCGTCGGCTTCATGTACCTGGAAGGGGAAGGGATGGACAAGAACCCGGCCGAGGCCGCCGTCTGGTTCCGCAAGGCCGCCGATCACGGCCTGGCTGGCTCGCTCACCACCCTGGCAATGATGTATGAGCAAGGCCTCGGCGTGGCGCAGGATGCCGCCAAGGCCAAGGAGCTGTACAAGCAGGCCGGCTTCGACATGTAACTTTGCCGGCCGGGCCGGTGCAGCGGTGCCCGCCGGGCACCGCCTGTCACCGCCGCGCTTTATCGGGCCAGCGGCCTTTCTTCCGCCTTCGCCACGATCTCCCCCAGCCCCGCCAACTCGGGATACCGTCCGGCCACCTCACGCACATACCCCAGGGTACGCGGGATGTCATTGAGGTAGCCGGGCTTGCCGTCGCGGTGATTGAGACGGGCGAAGATACCGCTCGCCTTGAGATGGCGCTGCACGCCCATCCAGTCGAACCAGCGCAGGAAACGCTCCTCATCGCGCAGGCGCAGGACGCCGCTGTCGATGGCCAACTCCTGGTAGCCCAGTGCCCAGGCCTCCACCCGCGCGCGCGGCCAGGCGATGTAACAGTCGCGCAGCAGCGACACCAGGTCGTAGGTGAGCGGGCCATGCACCGCATCCTGGAAATCGAGTATGCCGGGATTGTGGGCTGCCACCATCAGATTGCGGGAATGGTAGTCGCGGTGCACGGCCACCGACGGCTGCGCCAGTGCCGACTGCGCCAGGTGGTGAAAGGTCTCATCGAGCAGCCGCTGTTCGCCGGGGCTCAAGACCAGGCCGAGGTGTCGCCCCAGATACCACTCGCGGAACAGCTCCATCTCGCGCAGCAACAGCGCCTCGTCGTAAGGCGGCAGCTCGTCCTGCTGCGGGCCGCAGGCCTGCAAGGTCAGCAGCGCACCCATGGCATCACCGTACAGACGATCGACGCTGCCCTCGTTGAGGGCGGCCAGATACTGTTCGCTGCCCAGGTCGGAGAGCAGCAGAAATCCCTGCGCCAGATCCTCCGCCAGGATCTGCGGCACGTTGAGGCCGATGTCATACAGGGCACGGGCGATACGCACAAAGGGACGACTGTCCTCCTTGTCCGGCGGCGCATCCATCACGATGCGGCTCTCGCCATCGAAGCGGACGCGGAAATAGCGGCGAAAACTGGCATCGGACGAGGCGGGGGCAATGTCGTAGCGCGGCAGGCCGAGCCCGCGGCTCAGCCAGTGATTGAGTTGTTCCAGACGTTGCGGCACGGCGTAGGTCTCGCGGCAAAAGGTGGCGCATTATCCCGCAAATCACTGACTTCGTCGCCGCCCCCGACAGGTTGTCGCGAGCAGCGAATGCATGACGGCACAGGGCCTTGCAGCTGAAAAAATACGGTATTGCGCCGGCCCTGCAATTGAAGCACGGCACGTTCTGTGCCAACTTAGCGGCCTTTCCCGAGCCGATACCGAGTCGTGACCGTCCACCGCCCAAGCCGATGCCTGCCTCTTGCCCTGCTGCTCGCCCTGACGCCGGCCATGCTGCAGGCGCAGGGACCGGAGGGCGCGGAGCGCTGGGCGCTGTGCCGCCCCTCCAGCGAGGTGATTCCGCTGCCGGAACTGGGGCCGGCAGACGACATGACGATGCGCGTGTCGGCCGATCGGGCGACGGCGGAAGGCGCCGGGATCAGCCATTTCAGCGGCGATGTGGTGCTGCTGCAGGGCGGCCGGCGCATCGAGGCCCACGACGCGCGTTATGACCAGCCCAACGACGTCCTCAACCTAGACGGCGATATCCGCCTCTACACCGCCGACATGGCCCTCAGCGGCGACCAGGCGCGCTTCAGTCCCAGCAGCGACAGCGGCGAGATCCGGGGCGCCCGGTATCACTTCCGCCGCAGCCATGCCTTCGGCAGCGCCGAGCAGATCGTCATGCACGATGCCGCACGCACCGAACTCTCCGCTGCCACCTACACCACCTGCGACCCGGACCAGGTGGACTGGCTGCTCAAGGCGCGCCGGCTCAGCCTGGATGAAGGCAGCAATACCGGTGAGGCGCATCACGTGACGCTGGAGTTCAAGGGCGTGCCGTTCCTCTATCTGCCCTACATCGACTTCCCGCTGCAGGGCCGCAAGACCGGCCTGCTGCCGCCCACCCTCGGCAGCGCCGACAAGACCGGCACCGACATCAGCGTGCCGTGGTACTGGAACATTGCCCCCAACTACGACGCCACCCTCACGCCGCGCTACATGAGTGCGCGCGGCACCCAGTTGCAGGGCGAATTCCGCTATCTGCATCCCGGCGACCGCGGCCAGCTCAAGGTGGAGATGCTGCCCGGCGATGAGCGCTACCACGACGAGGACCGCAGCTACACCTCCTATCAGCACAACGGCCGCTTCGGCGCCGGCTGGAGCAACACCCTCATCTACAACGGCGTCTCCGACAGCGATTACTTCAACGACCTCGGCAACAGCCAGGCCGCCGCCAGCACCACCCATCTGGAGCGCCGCATCGACCTCGCCTACCGCGGCAGCGGCTGGAATTTCCTCGGCCGTGTGCAGGGCTATCAGGCCCTGAGCGGCAACGAGCCCTACCAGCGCCTGCCGCAGCTGCGCCTGGATGCCGCCAGCCCGCGCCGGCGCGACCGCCTGCACTACACCCTGGCCAGCGAACTGGTGCACTTCGCCCATGACGAGCGCATCCCCACCGGCAGCCGCATGGATCTGACGCCGGGCGTGAGCCTGCCGCTGGAGGGGGCCGCCTGGTTCCTCACCCCGCGCCTTGCCCTGCGCCATACCCAATACCAGCTGCAGGACCAGAGCGGAGACGAGGTGCCGAGCCGCACCACGCCCATCACCAGCCTCGACGGCGGCCTGTTCTTCGAGCGTGACCTCAGCCTCGGCGGGCGGCCGCTGCTGCACACCCTGGAGCCGCGCCTCTACTACCTCCATGTGCCCTACCGCGATCAGGACGGCCTGCCGCTGTTCGATACCGGCAGCTACGACTTCACCTTCGCCCAGCTGTTCCGCGACAACCGCTACAGCGGCGCCGACCGCCAGGCCGACGCCAACCAGGTGACCCTGGCCCTGACCAGCCGCCTGCTGGACAGCCACTCCGGTGCCGAACTGCTGCGCGCCAGCATCGGCCAGATCCGCTATTTCGACGACCGCCGCGTCACCCTGACCGGCAGCGCACCGGTGGAGCGGCAGGACTCGGACATCGTGGCCGAACTGGGTGCCCGCCCCGTACCCGCCCTCGACCTCGCCGCCGCCACCCGCTGGAATCCGCAGGACGAGCGCAGCGAACTGCTCACCGGACGGGCGCGCTATACCCCCGACCGCGATCACCTGCTCAGCCTCGACTACCGCTACCGTCGCGACGAGGCACTGCGCCAGACCGACCTCATTGCCTACTGGCCGCTGACCCGCCGCTGGCGCGTGCTCGGCCGCTGGAACTACGACCTGGAACTGGAGCGCAGCCTGGAGACCGTTGGCGGCCTGGCCTGGGAAGACTGCTGCTGGGCCCTGCACTTCACCGTGCGCCAGCGTCTCGATACCGTCACCTTCGCATCCAACAACAGCTTCATGCTCACCCTGGAGCTGAAGGGGCTGTCCAGCTTCGGCCGCCGCCTGGAAGACGAACTGGAGACCTTCCAGACGCGCCGCTGATCCGATGCCCGGCGGTACCCCGTGATATCCTTAGCCCCCTGTAATTTCCGGAAGCTCCCAATGAAGCGCATAGTCCTCCTCGCCGCCCTGCTGGGCAGCCTGCTCGCCGCCTTCCCGCTGCATGCCGCCAAGGTGGTGGAACTGAACCGCATCGTCGCCGTGGTGGATGACGAGGCCATCACCAGCCTGGATCTGGAAAAACGGCTGCAGGGTATCGTGGCGCAGCTGCGCCAGAACGGCACCGCCCTGCCCCCCATGGACATCCTGCGCCGCCAGGTGCTGGAGCGGCTGATCATCGAGCGCATCCAGCTCGCCCTCGCCAGCAGCCGCGGCGTGCGCGTCGACGACGAAACGCTCAATGAGGTGATCACGCGCATCGCCGGCCAGAGCAAGCTGTCGCTGCAGCAGTTTCGTGAGGCCCTGGAGCGCGATGGTGCCGACTTCGCGGAATTCCGCGAGGAGGTGCGCGGCGAGATCACCATGAACAACCTGCGCGCCCGTGAAGTGGAGAGCCGCGTCGAGGTGACGCAACAGGAGGTGGACGACTTCCTCGCCAGCCAGGCCGGCGGCGATGGCCTGGATACCGAGTACCACCTCGGCCACATCCTCATCGCCGTGCCGGAAGGCGCCGCGCCGGAACAGGTGCAGGCGGCGCGCGCCCGGGCGCAGCAGGTGCTCGACCAGCTGCGCGCCGGCGCCGATTTCCGCCAGCTGGCCATCACCCACTCTGCCGGCCAGCAGGCCCTGCAGGGCGGCGATCTCGGCTGGCGCAAGGGCGGCCAGCTGCCCACCCTGTTCGCCGACAGCGTGGTGCGTCTGGCGCCGGGCGAGGTGAGCGAGCCGCTGCGCAGTTCCAGCGGCTTCCACATCATCAAGCTGCTGGGCAAACGCGGCGAGGAGCGCCAGTACATCACCCAGACCCTGGCCCGCCACATCCTGGTGCGCAGCACCGCACTGGTCTCCGACTTCGAGGCGCGCAACAAGCTCTCGCGTCTGCGCGAGCGCATCCTGCAGGGCGAGGACTTCGCGGAACTGGCCCGCGCCAACTCCGAGGACCCGGGCTCGGGCGCCAAGGGCGGCGACCTGGGCTGGGCCAATCCCGGCACCTTCGTCGGTCCTTTCGAGCAGGCCATGGACAAGCTCAAGCCGGGCGAGATCAGCGAGCCCTTCCGCAGCCAGTTCGGCTGGCACATCGTGCAGGTGGTGGAGCGGCGTCAGCGCGACGGTACCGAGGAGCTCAAGCGCGCCCGTGCCTTCGAGGCCATCCGCCAGCGCAAGATCGAGGAAGAGACCCAGGACTGGCTGCGGCGCCTGCGCGACGAGGCCTATGTCGAATATAAGGATTAGTTACAAGATACAAGTGGCAAGATACAAGTGAACGAACTCGCTGCGCTCGTGCTGAAGCAAATATGTGTACCGCGCAACTGATGCGCGTGAGCTCGCCTTCATTTGCGGACTGATTTCTATATGCCTGCTATCCCACGCCTTGCACTTACCCCCGGCGAGCCCGCCGGCATCGGCCCCGACCTCGCCGTGCTGCTGGCGCAGCAGCCGCAGCCGGCGGAGATCGTCGCCGTGGCCGATCCCGAGTTGCTGTTGCAACGCGCCCGCCAGCGCGGCGTGCCGCTGCAACTGCGCGAGCTTGATCTCTCTGCCGCGCCGCAGGTGAATGCCCCAGGCACGCTCAGCGTGCTGCCGGTGCCGCTGGCAACGCCGGCGGTTGCGGGTTCGCTGGACCCGGCCAATGCCCCCTACGTGCTGGAGACACTGCGCCGCGCCACCGCACTGTGCCAGCAACAACACTGCGCCGCCCTGGTCACCGGCCCGGTACACAAGGGTGTCATCAACGACGCCGGCATCCCCTTCACCGGCCACACCGAATTCCTCGCCGCGCTGACCGGCACGCCGCGCGTGGTGATGATGCTGGCCACGCCGGGCCTGCGCGTGGCCCTCGCCACCACCCACCTGCCGCTGCGCGCGGTGGCCGACGCCATCACGCCGCCGCTGCTGCGCGAGGTGCTCGGCATCCTGCATCACGACCTGCACACGAAGTTCGGCATCGCCCAGCCGCGCATCCTGGTGTGTGGCCTCAATCCGCACGCCGGCGAGGGCGGCCATCTCGGCCGCGAGGAGATCGAGGTGATCGAGCCGGTGCTGGAAACCCTGCGCGGCACCGGCATGCATCTCGTCGGCCCGCTGCCCGCCGACACCCTGTTCACCCCGCGCCATCTGCAACACGCCGACGCGGTGCTCGCCATGTATCACGACCAGGGCCTGCCGGTACTCAAGCACAAGGGCTTCGGCCAGGCGGTCAACATCACCCTCGGCCTGCCCATCGTGCGCACCTCTGTCGACCACGGCACGGCCCTGGAGCTGGCGGGCAACGGCGCCGTCGATCTGGGCAGCCTGCAGTACGCCATCGAGGTGGCGTTGCAACAAGTCGCAGGTGACAAGTAGCAAGTAGCAAGTGGCAAGTGGCAAGTGGCAAGCACGACTGTTGGTCTTTTCTTGCAACTTGAAACTTGAAACTTGAAACTGTCTTTACCTGCAACTTGGAATTTGAGACTTCAATGGAACATCGCGCCCGCAAACGCTTCGGCCAGAACTTCCTGCACGATCGCCACGTCATCGATCGCATCGTGCGCGCCATCCATCCCAAGGCCGGCGAGCGGCTGGTGGAGATCGGCCCCGGACTTGGCGCGCTGACCCTGCCGCTGCTGCAGGCCGCCGGCCGGCTGGAGGTGGTCGAGCTGGATCGCGACCTGATCCCCAAGCTGGAACAGCAGTGCGCCGGGCAGGGCGAGCTCATCATCCACAGCGCCGACGCACTCAAGTTCGACTTCTGCAGTCTCGCCGGGGGAGGCAAGCTGCGCCTTGCCGGCAACCTGCCCTACAACATCTCCACGCCGCTGATCTTCCACCTGCTCGAGCAGGCCCACTGCATCGACGACATGCACTTCATGCTGCAGAAGGAGGTGGTGGAGCGGCTGGCGGCGAAACCCGACACCAGCGACTACGGCCGCCTCAGCGTGATGGTGCAGTACCGCTGCAAGGTGGAGCAGCTGTTCATCGTGCCGCCCGGCGCCTTCACCCCGGCGCCCAAGGTGGACTCCGCCATCGTGCGCCTGGAACCCCATGCGGAGCCGCCGGTGGACGTCGATGCCACCGCGCTGGAGAAACTGGTGGCCCAGGCCTTCAGCCAGCGCCGCAAGACCCTGCGCAACACCCTCAAGGGTCTGCTCGATGCCGCGGCCATCGAGGCCGCCGGCATCGACCCGCAGCGCCGCGCCGAGACCCTCAGCCTGGAGGAGTTCGCCGCCCTGGCGCGGTGTGTCGCCGGCGGCTGAGGCCGTTCGCCACCACAGGGAAGTGCGCTCCGCATCAAGGTCGCTGGGCGCCGGCCGTTATACTCTGGGCAGCGGGGCACAGCATGACAGCAACCACTCACTCATCCACCCAGGGCACCGGCGACTGGCTGATCTTTCGTATCGGCCGCGTCGCCTGCGCGGTGCCGGCACTGTCGGTGGCCAGCATCCTGCCGCTGCCGGAACACATCACCGCCCTGCCCGGCGCCGATGCCGGCAGTCCCGGCCTGTTTCATCACGGCAGCGGCACGGTGGCCGTCATCGACCTGCGCCACCGCTTTGGCTGCGACCGGGTGGACCCGCAGCGTGGCCGGCTGCTGCTGGGGCAGGTGGGTGGCTGCCGCTACGCCTTTTGGGTCGACAGCATCGCCGGCCTGGCCGCTGCAGGCCAGGTGCGGCCGGCGCCGCTGCCGCCCGAGCTGCCCCACAATGTGTTCAGCGCCGCCCTGCGCTATCAGGACGAAATCGTGCTGTGCAGCGACCTGGCACGACTGCTCGCCATGCGCGATGCGGGCGGACTGCGGCAGCTGGTATGTGCCGCCCCGCCGCCAACCGCTGCGCCCCCGATGACGGCACCGCCGGCCGGCATGCCGGTGGCCGGGCCGGCCCCGACTGCCGCAACGACCGAACCCCGCCCCGGGACCGTGGTCGCGTCACGGCCGCTGCCCGCCCCGGAACCTGACCGCAGCAACACACGCCCCGCCGTAACGGCCCGCCCAGCCCCGCCGGCGGCCACCAGCGCATCACGGCGAGCGGCTGTGCCGCCTCCGCCCCGCCCGGCGGCGAGACCCATCCCGCCACCCCCTCGCCCGGCACCGGCCACCACCAGACCCGCCGCCACGGCCATGGCGGCCCCCCCGCAGGCGCCATGGTCCCTGGGCGAGGTACCGGCCTATCAGCCAGCGTCCCCCACGGGCACCACGAGCACTCCGCCATCCGCCACGCGGCGCACCTGGCCCGCCCTGCTGGTGCTGGCGCTGCTCATCGCCGGCGCCATCTATGCGCTGCGCCCCACCCAGCCCCCGGCACCGCCGCCCACACCGCCCGTAGCCCGGATGGCTCCGGAACCGCTTCCCGCACCGCCGCCGGCCCCGCCCCCGGCGACCGAGCCCGTCCCCGAGATTGCCGCCGCCGGCGCGGCCACCCCGATCTTTCAGGGCGATGGCCTCCAGGTGGAGCAGAACGGCGAGGAGATCACCATCGTGATCGAACGCGCCCGGCCTGACCCTGAGCCCGAACCCGAGCCGATGGTCGAGACCGCAGCGCACACCGCCCCCCGCACCGCCCCGCCCGCAACACCGCCCGCGCCGCCACCGGCACAGATGTACGTCCATACGGTGGTCAGGGGCGACACCCTGTGGGCCATTGCCGAGCGCTATCTGGACGACCCCTGGCGCTACCGGGAGCTGGCGCAGCTGAGCCGCATCAGGAACCCGGACCTCATCTATCCGGGCAACAAGGTGCGCATCATAATTCGATAGGCATCGTCATACGTTTACCGTTTACCGTTTACCGTTAACTGAAAACGGATAACGCATAACAGATAACGTTACTGCTAAACTCCCCCTTACTCACCCAGCCACGGAAGCCGGCCATGAATTTCGAGAACATCCACAACTACTACGAAAAACTGGTGCTGGAGCATCTGCACGACACCGTGATCGAACAGCAGGGCGTGACCAATCAGGACCTGCTGGAAGACGTCGCCTGCGTCGCCCTCAATCGCCTGCCCACGCGCTACGTGCGCCATGACGTGGATACCGCCTTCTTCACCAGCGACGAGGAATGGCAGCGCATGGAAAAACAGGTGGCGGCCGCCGTGGCGGCGGCGCTCGATTACGTCCGTCAGCACGGTGAGAGCCGCGGCAACGACTGAGAGCATCATGCCCCGCAAGCCGCCGCTGCTGCACATCCTGCCGGACCAGACCGCGCTGTTTCAGGCAGCGGCCGAGCGGGTGCTGGAGCTGGGGACGCAGGCCATCGCCACGCGGGGCGCCTTCCATCTCGCCCTCGCCGGTGGCACCACACCCCAGGGCCTGTATGCGCAGCTCAGCAGCCCGGCGCTGGCCGACCGCCTCGACTGGGACCGTGTACATCTGTATTTCGGTGACGAGCGCAGCGTGCCGCCGGAGCACCGTGACAGCAACTACCGCATGGTGCGCGAGAGCCTGCTCGATCCGCTGCCGGCGCCGCCACAGGTGCACCGCATCAGCGGTGAGCAGGCGCCGGAACAGGCGGCGGCCGAATATGCCGCGCTGCTGCGCCGGCAATTGCCCGCCGAGGGTTTTGATCTGGTCCTGCTCGGCCTCGGCCCCGACGGCCACATTGCCTCGCTGTTTCCCGGCAGCGACTCCCTCCGGCAACAGCGTCAGACCGTGGTCGCCGACTACGTCCCCAAGCTGGACAGCTGGCGCATCACCCTCACCCTCCCGGTGCTGAATCGCGCCCGCCACCTGCTGCTGCTGGTAAGCGGGGCCCACAAGGCTGACGTGCTGCGCCATGTGCTGCGCAACATCACCCATGCCAATCCCCTGCCGGTGGAGATGCTGCGCCCCAAGGGCACGCTGGAATGGTTCATCGATGCGCCAGCCGCGCGTCACATCGAACGACAGGGCTGAGCCGGCATGACCCTGTTGCGCGTCCTCGCCGGCGACATTGGCGGCACCAAGACCCTGCTGCAGCTGGCCGAATTCGAGGCCGGCAGTACACGACCGCAGCGTGTGCTGCACACCGCCCGCTACGACAGCGCCGCCTCTACCGATCTGGCCCCGCTGCTGGACGATTTCCTGCGCGGCGTCACCCAGCCGTTGCATGGCGCCTGCCTTGCCGTCGCTGGCCCGGTGCAGGGCGACGCCACACACCAGTTCACCCGACTCACCAATCTGCCGTGGCAACTGGACTCGCAACGCCTCGCCGCCGACCTGGGCCTGCCGGCAGTGCGGCTGATCAACGACTTTCAGGCCGTAGGGTACGGCATCGAAACCCTCCATGCCGACGAGTTGTTCCCGCTGCACGCCGGCACGGCACAGGCGCACGCCCCGCGCGTGGTGGTCGGTGCCGGCACCGGCCTCGGCGTTGCCCTGCTCATGCCCTGCCACGACCGCTACGAGGTATTTCCCACCGAGGCCGGCCACATGGATTTCGCTGCCGCCGATGGCCTGCAGGATGATCTGCTCGCCTTCCTGCGTCAGGAACATGGGCATGTCTCGTGGGAGCGGCTGGTCTCCGGCCCCGGGCTGATTACGCTGTATCGCTATCTGCTGGCGCGCGACGGCCGCACAGACCACGCCGCGCTGTTGCAGGCCGCCGATGCCGCCGCCGCCATCGCCGCCGCACCGGATGCCTGCGCCCGTGCCGCCGTCGAGCTGTTTGTGCGTCTGTATGGCGCCTTCGCCGGCAACCTGGCCCTCACCTGCCTGGCGCGCGGCGGCGTCTACCTGGCCGGCGGCATTGCCGCCAAAATCCTGCCGCACTTGCAACAGGGTGGCTTCGCCCACAGTTACTGCGACAAGGGGCGCATGCGCGCGGTGGTGGAAAACATCCCGGTGCACGTGGTCACCAATCCACAGGTAGGACTGCTTGGTGCGCTCCTGGTGGCCG
>Ga0172382_10001070_pt1 | contig 49942 bp, 40 predicted proteins | sample Leawel138RmetaG_FD_122245 | JGI IMG/M metagenome (GOLD analysis project Ga0172382, IMG submission 122245) | Leachate microbial communities from a municipal landfill in Southern Ontario, Canada - Leachate well 138R metaG | ecosystem: Engineered > Solid waste > Landfill > Unclassified | place... | reverse complement strand
GACCTCGACCGAGAAGATCTTGTAGCCGCCGCGGTTGATCATGTCCTTCTTGCGATCGAACACCCGCACGAAGCCCTCGGCATCGACCGAGCCGAGGTCGCCCGAATGCCACCAGCCGCCGGAGAATTCGCGGGCATCGGCCTCGGGGTTGTCCCAGTAGCCCCGCACCACCATCGGCCCGGAGATCCAGAGCTCGCCGGTCTCGCCGGGCGCCACCTCGCGGCCCGCGTCGTCGAGCACCGCCACCGCGCAGTTGGGCACCGGCCGGCCGACGCTGTCGGCATGCTCGCGGGTCGCCTCGGGCGGCATGACGGTGGTGGGCGATGTGGTCTCGGTTGCACCGTAGGCATTGGCCAGGCGCAGGCCGGGCAGGCGACGCGCGAGCTCGTCGATGGTGGCGACCGCCATGGGCGCGCCGCCGTAGGCGCCGATCCGCCAGTTCGAGAGGTCGTGGCGATCGAGGTCGGGCTGCATCAGGCACAGCGTGTACATCGCGGGCACGAGCACGGTGTAGCTGATGCGCTCGCGGGCGGCGAGTTCGAGAAAGGCGTCCGCCCGGAACTCCGGCATCATCACCAGCGTGCCGGCGCAGCGGACCGTGGCGGTGAGGATCGCGACCAGGCCGGTGACATGGCTGGCCGGCACGGCGAGCATGCTGCGCGTCTCCTCGTCGAGCCCGAGGCAGGCGCCCATGTTCATCGACGAGTGGACGATGCCCAGGTGGGTGAGCATCGCCCCCTTGGGCTTGCCGGTCGTGCCCGAGGTGTAGAGCAGCGTGGCGGTGTCTTCCTCGCCCACGTCGGCGGGCGCTGGCGCGGGGCCGGCATCGGCCTCCAGGCTCGTCACCGGGATCGCGCCAGTGGCCGGCGCATGGCCCGGGCTCGGGCAGGCGACGCGCAGCACGCCCTGGCGCTCGGGCACCTGCGCCGCGAGTGCGTCGTCGTGGATGATCGCGGTGGCGCCGCACTGGCCGAGCACATAGTCGACGCCCGCCCGCTGCTCACGGGTTCCGATGGGGACCGCTATCGCGCCGAGGCGCTGGCAGGCGAAATACGCGAAGTAGAACTCGGGGCGGTTGGACAGCAGCAGCGCCACGCGATCGCCGGCGCCGATGCCACGGCCGGCCAGGCCGCCGGCGATCGCATCGATCCGGGCGGCGGCCTCGGTATATGTCCAGCGTGATGCGCCGACCACCAGTGCCTCCGCCCCGGGGCGCCGGTCCAGCGCGGCGGCGAACATCGCCCAGACGCTGGCCGGGCGTTGGACGAAACAGCGCACCACCCGATCACCATAGTGCGATTCGAGGCGAGTCGGGGGGAGGGCGCGGCCGGCCCAGTGCGTGGGTCCGGCGAGGCTGTCGCCGGGCGATGCGCTTGCGGGTTCGATGGGCGGATTCATTTCAGGCATCTCGAGCGTCCATGCCCTGTTCTACCACGAGCTTGCGCTGGCGCCGGCGATCGCCTGGGGCGCCGCCGATCGAGCGACGCCGAAATATTCGGACACTGCGGATTGGGCAGGGGGAATCGCCGGTCCCGAGCTGCCCCGGCAGGATTCCCGGTGCGATCCTCGCCGACAGGCCCGCATGCGGGCGGGTCGCGAAATCCACGCCGGATCCTGCCGAGGGCTGGATCGCTCGAGGTCTCCTCCGTCTCCAGGCACGCGTCGAACGGTTCTGCCTGCCCGCTTGCCGGACAGTTCCCGGGAACTGTCCGCTGCCGGCCGGCGCACGTCAAGCGCTTCTTGTCGTGCGGCGCAGCATGCACGGGGGCGCGGCGACGCGCCGCCGCGGCGAATCCCGACCGACATCGGGCCGGACCGCCGGCGCAGGCGATCGATCCCGTGTTGTCAGTTGAGCATCAGCTCTTCCCAGATCTCGGGATAGTCGATCTCGACGACACCATCCTCGACCAGCTGGCGCGACGACCGGCCGGTGTCGGGCAGCACGGTGTCCGGGTCGGCGCCGAGGCGCTCGAGCATGCGCGCCCATTGGGCGCTGGTACGCGGATTGCGATTCTCCCAGTAGGTCGACACGGTGATCAGCATCGAACCGAAGCGACCACCCAGCGACGGATCGGCATGCCGATCCTCGACCAGGTGAAGGGCGAGCCGCTGGCAGTTCTTGAGGAAGGCGCCGAACAGGGGGCTCCACTTGATGTCCTGCTCGTAGCGACCATCGTGGGGGGAGATTCCCTCGAGCGCCACCGAGAGTTCGGCGCAGGTCCTGCAGCTGCGCATCTCCTCGAAGCTGCAGCTGGCCCGGTCGGAATCGGCGCTCGCCGCGGCGGTACCCGGCAGGGCGATCATCGCCGCGGCGAGGGCGGGCAGGAGCAGGCGTTCGACGAGCGATCGCAGGTCGGGACAGGAGAATGACAAACGGCGGAAGCGGGAATTCATCGGGAAAGTCCTCGTCGGATCCAGCGGTGGAGCATGCGTCCCCCCAGATTATGCGGATACCGGAGTCATGGCGATGCGTACGATCACCTGCCCGGCGCCTGCCGGCCGGTCTCACGCAGTCCATGCTCGGCGAAAAAATCGAGAATCAGCGCGGTCGCCTCGGGTAGCGCCGCATCGAAGTAGTCGTGGCTCGCATCGCCACCGCTCCAGGCATGGCCGAGCCCGTCGATCCGCAGGCGGCGGGCCGCGAGCCGGCTGTCGACGAACCAGTCCGCCTCGTGGACGGTGCGCGCTTCGAAGCGGTGCTGGCGCTCGGCATCGGGCGGGGGCGGCGTCACCCCCGTGGCGCTGCCGCCATTGGCGGCGATCGCCTGCGCCACCAGCGCATCGGCATTGGCTGGCGCCACCGTGGCGTCGTCCAAGCCCTGCACGACCAGCACCGGCAGATGGATCGCGCCGGCGTGGGCGGCCGCTCCGATCGCCGCGACATCGCGACGAGTGCCCTCGGCCATCGCCATGCGCGCTTCGCGCACATTGCGCGCCGACCCGGCGGCGAGACCCGAATGGCAGGCGAGCGCGCTGAAGCGCGACGGTGCATGGATCGCGACCGCGGCGGCCAGCGCGGCGCCGGAGGAAAGCCCGGCGATCCAGACCCGTCGTGGATCGATTGCCTGCAGGCCGCGCACCCGCTCGACCTGGGCGAGCACGATGGCGGCTTCGCCATGGCCGTCGGCCGTCGCCGGATCGAACCAGTTCCAGCAGCGCAGCGGATTGGCGAACCGGGTCTGGTCGGGCATCAGCACCGCGATGCCGCGGGCGTCGGCATGCGCGCGGATACGGGTGCCGGCGGCGAAGCCGGCGGCGTCCTGGCGGCAGCCGTGGATCCAGACCAGCAGCGGCAGCGCCGAGTCGGTCGTCGCCCCGGCGGGCAGGTAGAGTTCGAAGGCGCGTCGCGGCGGCACGATCGGCCAGCTGCGCAGCCTGCCGCCGGAGGCCGATGCATCGAGCCGCAGGCTGCGCCCGGGTCGCGCGACCCGACCGCGGGCGCGCCAGCGCTGCCACCACTGTCCTGCCCGCTCGCGGAGCGCGCGGATCGCCCCGCGGCAACGCTGCATGAGGCGGGCCAGCGGCGTCGGCATCGTCGATGCGTCCCTAGCGGGCCAGCAGGACCGCGCAGCCCGCCAGCGCAGGCTGGGCCATGGCGGCCGGTTCGGCGAGCCCGGTGCCGATCACCAGGAGTGTCCGGCCGCCCTCGGCGAGCCGGGCGAGGATCGTCGCGGGTTCGTCCTGCGATGCGCGCCCGAACTCGAGTGCGAGCCCCTCGCCGGCGAGCTCTTGCGCCTGTTCGCGCAGGGCCGGAAAGCGGGCGGAGTCCGCTGCCAGCAGGAGTATGCGCAACGGCCGGTGCCCGTCGCGTGCGATCGCGGCGGCGGCGGCCAGCGCACGGGCGGCGGCCGGCGATCCGTCGAAAGCGGCGGCGATCCGGCGATAGTCGCCGGGACCCGCATCGCCGGTGGCACCACGATCGAGCACCAGCCAGTCGGCGGCGCTCGCCGCATCGATCGCCCGCCGCGGGTAGCTGCCGCGCTCGATCGTGAGCGTGAAGCGGGTCTCGCGCTCGGCGCAGACACGCGCCAGTACCGATTCGACGCGCCGCGCATGCTCGCGAAACAGTCGCTCGACGCCGCCGGCATCGAAGGGCTGCCATTGCCCGGAGACGAGTTGCAGTTCGCGTGCGAAGGGCAGGGCGGCCACGCGCAGCCAGGATTGCTCCTCGATGACGATCGCGGTGAGATCCATGTCGAGTTCGCGCGCAAGCAATGCCGCTGCCGCGATCGGGGCGGCGCGCACCCGCGTCGGGTCGATCGCGACGAGGATGCGCCGGCGCGCTGTCGGCGCGCCGGCGGCGGACTCAGTCATGCTTGCCTCCGAGGCCGTGGCGATGCCGCAGCGGCAGGCCGGGACGCATGCCCCGACGCAGGGCCGACATCGCGTGCAGCCTGGCGACGACCCGGGCATTGAAATGGCGTTCGGCCATGCCGGCAAGCGGCTCGCCGGCCGGCATGCCCGAGAGCAGTTCGATCGCTTCGTCGACGTGCGATATCGCGTACACCGAGAACTTGCCGTCGGCTACCGCCGCCACGACCTCGTCGTTGAGCATCAGGTGGCGGGCGTTCGCCTGCGGGACGATCACGCCCTGCATGCCGTCGAGCCCGCGATCCCGGCAGACTTCGAAGAATCCCTCGATCTTCTCGTTGACGCCGCCGATCGCCTGCACATCGCCGAACTGGTTCATCGAGCCGGTCACCGCCAGCGACTGGCGCAACGGAATGTCGGCGATCGCCGAGAGCAGCGCGCAGGTCTCGGCGATGGTGGCGCTGTCGCCGTCGACCGGGCCGTAGCTCTGCTCGAAGACGATGCTTGCCGACAGCGCCATCAGGTCGCGCGCCGAATAGCGGGCATTGAGGAAGGAACCCAGGATCAGCATGCCCTTGCTGTGGATGGAGCCTCCCAGATCCGTTTCGCGCTGGATGTCGAGCAGCCTGCCGTCGCCGAGCGCGGCGGTCGCGGTGATGCGGCTCGGATGGCCGAAGAATTCGCCGCCGAGGTCGTAGACCGCCAGTCCGTTGACCTGGCCGACCCGTTCGCCGCTGGTCGCGATCGCGAGCGTGCCTTCGATGATCGAGCGCCGGTAGACCTCGGCCGAGCGCGCCGCGCGGTCGCGCCGATTCGCGATGGCACGCACCACGTCCTCGCCTTCGACCAGCGCCCGGTTGCCGGCGCGCGCGTAGGCATCGGCCTCGACCGCGACTTCGCCGAGGCGATTGAGCTGGGCGCTGATCCGGTTGGCATCCTCGGCCTGGCGCGCGCCTTCGTCGATCAGGCGGGCGAGGGCGCCGCGCGACAGGGGCAGCAGGCCGCGCTGCCCGGCATGGGCCGCGAGCGAGCTCGCGATCGCGCGCTGGTGAACGTCATCGCGTGGCAGGTCGTCGTCGAAGTCGGCAACCACCTTGAACAGGCGCCGGAAGTCGGGATCGTAGGCATCGAGCAGGTAGTACAGGTGGCGATCACCGAACAGCGCCACCTTGATGTCGAGCGGAATCGCCTCGGGTTCGACCTGCGAGGCGGAGATCATCCCGAACGATTCGGCCGGCGACTCGATGCGGATGCTGCGCCGCTCCAGCGCGCGCTTGAGCGCGGCCCAGGCAAAGGGTTCGGCGATCAACTTCTGGGCGTCGAGCAGCAGGTAGCCGCCATTGGCCCGATGCAGGTCGCCGGGCTGGATCAGGCGGAAGTCGCTCACCAGGGTGCCGAACATCGCGCGATGCTCGATGCGCCCCAGCAGGTTGGCGAGGGTCGGATGCTGGGTGCGCACCACCGGTGTGTTCGCCGCCTCGTCCTCGCAGGTGCGCAGCACGTTCACTTCGTAGCGGCCCAGGTCGGGCGCCGGGACCAGCGGTGACTGGGCGGCGGCCCCCGATTTCCCGGTCGGCAGGAAGTCGTCGGCGTTCTCGAGAATGTCGTCGCGCACCGACTCGAGCCAGGCCTGCGCCTTGGGCACTTCGCGATAGCGCCCGATGAGATCCTCGAGCGCGCCGCCCACCGCCATCACCGTGGTGTCGCGATTGAGCTTGCGGATCCGCTCGATCTGTTCCTTGCGCATGCGGATGCTGCCCCGGACGATCTTCTGCAGCTTCTCCTGGAGCAGGGCGAGCTTCTCCTGGAGCTCCTGCTGTCGCTCGCGGGGCAGCTTTGCGAACTCCTCGCTCGAGAGCACCTCGCCCTCGTGGACCGGCGCGAGGGTGAAGCCGTTGGGCGTCTGGATCAGGCCGATGCCGTCGCGCTGGGCTTCCTCGTTGAGGTCGGTCAGCGATTTCGCGTGGCGCTCGGCGAACTCCGCCTGGATTCGCTCGACTTCGTTGGCATAGCCTTCGGCCTCGAAGGCCGCGGGAATCGTCGCCTTCAGCTCTTCGACGAGCTGGCGCATTTCATCGCGCAGCACGGCGCCGCGACAGGGCGGCAGATCGATCGCGAGCGGGCGGGCCGGCGTGGCAAAGTTGTTGACGTAGACCCAGTCGAGCGGATCGCTGCGCTTGCCGCGCCGCCGGATCGCCTCCTCGACGAAACGACCCCGGCCGCTGCCGGCGGGACCGGTCACGAAGAGGTTGTAGCCGTAGGCGTCGATGGCCAGCGCGAGCTCGATGGCGCGGCGCGCCCGGTCATGGCCCACGAGGACATGGCCGGAGGCCGTCGTCACCGCGGATCCACCGGCGTCGGCGGGTGCGGGCGCATCGGGGCCGGGCAGCGAGCCGGGATCGGCACGGTGCGTGAGTTGTTCGGGGGCGAGGGCAGCCATCGATTTCCTGTCTTCGGGTTCCGCAGTGCGCTAGTGATGATACGCGTGCCCGTTGCGCGCGCTTCGCGACAGCCGGCGATCCGGGCCTCGCATCGGGCGCCGGAGGGGCCCGCCCGCATGCGCCGAGGCGGTGGCCGGACTTGTCGAATCGGCCCGAAAGCGGCTAAATCCCAGAACCCGCGAACCGCCCGGACACCCGTTCGGGCGCGTCCGGCCGGTTCGCGGGTGCCGACGGGAGGGTTGGACAGAGGATGACCATGATTCGCGCGTTCCTTGCCGGGCTTGCCATGGCCCTGTTCACCACCGGAGCGGCCCACGCCGGTTCGACGCTCGACGCCATCAAGGCGCGCGACAGCCTGCGCTGCGCGGTCAACACCGGCCTGCAGGGTTTCGCGGCTCCGGACAGCCAGGGTCGCTGGAGCGGCATCGATGTCGACTTCTGCCGGGCGCTGGCGGCGGCCATCCTGGGCGATCCGGCCAAGGTCGAGTTCCGCCCGACGAACACGCAGAACCGCTTCACCACGCTGCAGACCGGGGAGGTCGACATCCTGTCGCACAACACGACCTGGTCCGCATCGCGCGATTCGGCGCTGGGGCTGGTGTTCGCGGGGATCCTCTTCTACGATGGCCAGGGCTTCATGGTGCCCGCGGCGCTCGGCGTCGAGAGCGCGCGCGAGCTCGACGGCGCGACCGTCTGCATCCTGCCGGGCACCACCACCGAGCTGAACCTCGCCGACTGGTTCCGCGCCAACTCGATGCAGTTCAAGCCGGTGGTCATCGGCGAGCTCTCGCAGATCCTGCAGGCCTTCTTCGCCGGCCGCTGCGATGTGTTCACGTCCGACATCTCGGGGCTCGCATCGGTTCGCCTGGGTACCGACAGGCCCGACGACTACGTGATCCTGCCCGAGGCGATCTCCAAGGAGCCGCTCGGCCCGGCGGTGCGGCGCGACGACTGGGAGCTGTTCACGATCGTGCGCTGGATCCTGTTCGGGCTGCTCGAGGCCGAGGAGCACGGCATCACCAGCGCCAACGTCGAGCAGCAGCGCAAGGAAAGCGGGTCACCGTCGGTGCAGCGCATGCTCGGCGTCACCGGCGACATCGGCAAGGGCCTCGGCCTCGATGCCGACTGGCTGGTGCGCGTGGTCGGCGCGGTCGGCAACTACGGCGAGATGTACGAGCGCAACATCGGACCGCTGGGCATCCCGCGCGGCCAGAATGCGCTCTGGAAGGACGGCGGGCTGATGTATTCGCCGCCGATTCGTTGACGACGCGGCCTGGCGCGCTGCTTCGGGCTGTCGGGCCGTTTGGCGGGCCACGGCCGTGGCCCGCTCGCGCGGGCGGTTGCGACGGATGAACCTGCGCAGCGAGCGTGTGCGCGGCTGGATCTGGCAGGTCGCCCTCCTCGCGGCGGTCGCCGGCCTGCTCGCCTGGCTGGTCGGCAACACGCTGGAGAATCTCGCCGCGCGCGGCATCCAGGTCGGTTTCGGCTTCCTCGACCAGGAAGCCGGCTTCGCGATCTCCCAGACGCCGGTACCGTACGCGCCCGGTGACAGCTATGCGCGGGCGCTCGTCATCGGCCTGGCCAATACCCTGATCGTCTCGGCGATCGGCATCGTCGCGGCGACCTTGCTCGGCGTCGTCGTCGGGGTGGCCCGGCTCGCCGGCAACCGCCTGCTCGCCGGACTGGCGACAGCCTATGTCGAGGCGGTGCGCAATGTGCCGCTGCTGCTGCAGCTCTTCGTCTGGTACGGGATCCTCACCGAATGGCTGCCGCCGGTGCGCCAGGCGATATCGCTCGGCGGTGTGGTGGTGATGAGCCAGCGCGGGCTGCGCTTCGCCTGGCCGCAGGCCCATGCCGGCTGGGCCGTCGCCGGGATCGCCCTGCTGGTCGCGATCGTGCTGGCGTTCGCCTGGCGATACCGCGCCGAGCGCCGACGCGATGCGACCGGTAGCGCGCCACCGGTCCTGCCGGTGATCGCGGCCCTGCTCGTGGCCTTGCCCCTGGCCGCCTGGTGGCTCGCCGGAGCCCCCATGGCGATCGAGTACCCGGTGCTGCGTGGCTTCGACCATCGCGGCGGCATCGCGATGTCGCCGGAGTTCGCCGCGCTGGCGATCGGCCTGTCGACCTACACCGCCGGCTTCATCGCCGAAGTGGTGCGCGCCGGACTGCTGTCGGTCGACCGGGGCCAGGTCGATGCCGCCAAGGCGCTCGGCCTGTCGCCCGGCCAGCGACTGCGCCTGGTGGTGATGCCGCAGGCGCTGCGGGTGATCGTGCCGCCACTGACCAACCAGTACCTCAACCTGACCAAGAACTCCTCGCTCGCGGTGGCCATCGGCTATCCCGACCTGGTCTCGGTCGCCAACACCACCATGAACCAGACCGGCCAGGCGATCGAGGCGATGGCGATCGTGATGGCGGTCTACCTCACCATCAGCCTCGCGATAGCCGCGGCGATGAACCTGTTCGAGGCGCGCACCCGCCTCGTCGAACGATGACGACGCCCGCGCCCGCGTCGCCGCTTCCCCGTCCCGATCGGGTGTCGTCGCGATCGTCGCGGCCGCCGCGCGCCGGCCTGCCGGCGCGGATACGACAGGCCTTCTTCGCCAGCCGCCGCGACACGGTGCTGACGCTGGCGCTTCTCGCGCTGATCGCCACCGTGGCGCCCGGCCTGCTCGACTGGCTCGTCCTCGACGCGGTCTGGGGGCCGCAGCCGGTCGCGGCCTGCGAGGCGGCGCGCGGGCAGGGCGCCTGCTGGGCCGTCGTCTGGGAGAAGTTCCGGGTGATGATGTTCGCCACCTATCCCTTCGAAGAGCAATGGCGCCCCGGCCTCGCGATCGCGGTGCTCATCGCGCTGCCGGTGCTGTCGGCCTGGCCGAGGATGTGGAACCCGGCGCTGCCGGGGGTCTGGGTCATCGGCAGCCTGCTCGCGTTCTGGCTGATGGGTGGCGGCTTCGGACTTGCGAAGGTGCCCGCCAGCCAGTGGGGCGGGCTGCCGGTGACGCTCATGCTGACCATCTACGGCATCGGCCTGGCGTTTCCGCTCGCGCTGCTGCTGGCGCTGGGCCGGCGCTCCGGCCTGCCGGTGCTGCGGGCCCTGTCGATCACCTGGATCGAAGTCGTGCGCGGGGTGCCGCTGATCACGGTGCTGTTCATGGCGAGCGTGATGTTCGCGCTGTTCATGCCGGCGGGCTTCACCATCGACCAGCTCCTGCGCGCCCAGGTCGCGATCATCGTGTTCGTCGCCGCCTACCTCGCCGAGGTGATCCGTGGCGGCCTGCAGGCCGTCCCGAAGGGGCAGTACGAAGCGGCCCGGGCGCTGGGCCTTCCCTATTGGCGGATGATGGGCCTGGTGATCCTGCCGCAGGCCCTGCGCGTCGCGATTCCGCCCATCGTCAACAGCTTCATCGCGCTCTTCAAGGACACTTCGCTGGTGGTCGTGATCGCGATCTTCGACTTCGCGTATGCGGTCAAGAAATCGGTGGAGACCGATGTCGTGTGGAAGAAGTACTTCCTGGAGGCCCTCTTGTTCTCGATGCTCGTCTACTGGATCGGATGCTACGCGATGTCACGCTACAGCCGCTGGCTGGAGCAACGCTCGGCGCAGGTTCGCTGATGGATGCGCCGGCGGTTTCCATCCGGGGCCTGGAGAAGTGGTTCGGCGATTTCCAGGCGCTGCGCTCGGTCGACCTCGAGGTGGCCCGCGGCGAGCGGATCGTGGTCTGCGGTCCCTCGGGCTCGGGCAAGTCGACCCTGATCCGCTGCATCAACCGGCTCGAGGTTCATGAGCGCGGCCGCATCCTCGTCGAAGGCGTCGAGCTCGACGACGACCTGCGCAACATCGACACGATCCGGGCGCGCGTCGGGATGGTCTTCCAGCAGTTCAATCTCTTTCCCCACCTGACGGTGCTCGAGAACTGCACCCTCGCGCCGGTCTGGGTGCGGCGCCTGCCGCGCCGCGATGCCGATGCGCGCGCGCTTGCCCTGCTCGAGCGGGTACGCATCGCCGACCAGGCGAACAAGTACCCCGGCCAGCTCTCGGGCGGCCAGCAGCAGCGCGCCGCGATCGCGCGCGCGTTGTGCATGGAGCCTTCGATCATGCTCTTCGACGAGCCCACCTCGGCGCTCGATCCCGAGATGGTCAAGGAGGTGCTCGACACCATGATGACGCTGGCCGAGGACGGGATGACCATGATCGTCGTCACCCACGAAATGGGCTTCGCCCGTGCCGTCGCCGACCGCGTCGTCTTCATGGACGAGGGCGAGATCGTCGAGGTCGCCCCGCCGGCGCAGTTCTTCTCGGCGCCGCAACAGGAGCGCACGCGCCGCTTCCTCGGCCAGATCCTCTGACAAGGCGCCCCGAAATGGGGTCGGCTCCGAAATGGGGTCAGACACCATTTCCCCTGGAAATGGTGTCTGACCCCATTTCGGGGCGCCATCTCGGAGCGCGGTTCAGAAGGGCCTGACCCCGATCAGCGGCACATGCAGCCACATCGCGAAGATGCCGGTGGCCACGATGCCGAGCACGATCGCGATGGCGTCGCGGCTCCAGCCCGCGGCCGGGTAGGTCCGGCCTTCGGCGCGGTCGCGCCGCCGCGATACCGCGAAGTGGGCGATCGCCCATGTGAGGAAGATGCCGAACAGGACGAGATCCGCGAGAGTTCCGTTCGACAGGAGATGGCCCAGCGCCCAGGCCTTGACCCCGACAAGCATCGGGTGGCCGATCTTCTCGCGGATGTGCGTGCCTGGCAGATAGGCCGCCGCCACCAGCACGAAGGCCACCAGGCTCAGCAGCGCGGTGGCATGCCGGCCCCATGCGGGCGGCATCCACAAGAGGGTCGGATCGGTCCGGGCCACTCCGTAGCCATGGATGATGAACAGCAGGCCGATGATCGAGACCAGGGTGTACAGGCCCTTCCAGGCCGGCACGCCGACCCGGGCGATCGTCGTGCTGCGCCAGTCATCGGCGAAGATCCGCACCGAATGCGGGCCGAAGAAAAGCAGCAGTCCCAGTATCAGCCAGCTCATGCGGTCGCTCCCCTGCGTCGGTTCGGCCGAAGTATGCGGCCTGGGCACGGCGAGGGCAAAGCGGCTTGGCGCCGCGCTTGTCCGCGCCTTCGCGATCCCGCGTGGTCATCACCGTACGTTAGACTCGCGGGTCCCACGCCTTCAGCCAGTCGAACCCGTCGGATCCCCGCCAGTGTAAGTCTCGATTCCCCGGCCCCAGCCGGCTTCCCCTCGCCGCCTTCGCCTTCCCGCGGGCACGCTTGACCGACTGAGTCTTCGCGTCCTTCCCCCTGCGCGGGGATGGCACCGCCGCCCGTGCCCGCTTCAGTCCGACGGGCCTTACCCGGAACGAACCATGACGAGCTCCTTGCACCAGGACTGGCTTTCCAATGTCCGCAACGATCTGCTGGCCGGCCTCGTGGTCGCGCTGGCATTGATTCCGGAAGCCATCGCCTTCTCGATCATCGCCGGTGTCGATCCCAAGGTGGGGCTGTATGCCTCCTTCAGCATCGCGACGATCATCGCCTTTGCGGGCGGACGGCCCGGCATGATCTCGGCCGCCACCGGCGCGATGGCCCTGGTCATGGTCATGCTCGTCAGGGACCATGGCCTGCAGTACCTGCTGGCCGCTACCGTGCTCACCGGCGTGCTGCAGGTCATCGCGGGCTGGCTCAGGCTCGGCGCGCTGATGCGTTTCGTCTCCCGCTCGGTCATCACCGGCTTCGTCAATGCGCTGGCGATCCTGATCTTCATGGCCCAGTTGCCCGAACTGACCCATGTCACCTGGCACGTCTACGCCATGACGGCGGCGGGCCTGGGGATCATCTATCTTTTCCCTCGCCTGACGAAGGCCGTGCCATCGCCCCTGGTAGCCATCGTCGTGCTGACCGCGGTGGCGATCGTCCTCGGGCTGGACATCCGCACCGTCGGCGACATGGGCGAGCTTCCCGACAGTCTGCCGATGTTCCTTCTGCCCGACGTCCCGCTGAATTTCGAGACGCTCCGCATCATCTTCCCGGTCTCGGCCACCCTGGCGGTGGTGGGCCTGCTGGAATCCATGATGACCGCCGCCATCGTCGACGAACTGACCGATTCGGACAGCAACAAGAACCGCGAATGCGTGGGCCAGGGCGTGGCGAACATCGCCACCGGCTTTCTCGGGGGCATGGCGGGCTGCGCGATGATCGGCCAGTCGGTCATCAACGTGAAATCCGGCGGCCGGGGGCGTCTTTCCACGCTCACCGCCGGCCTGTCCCTGCTGCTGATGGTGGTCTTCATCGGCGACTGGGTGGCTCGCATTCCGATGGCCGCCCTGGTGGCGGTGATGATCATGGTGTCGATCGGCACCTTCGACTGGAATTCGATCCGCAACCTGCGCGCGCATCCGCGAAGCTCCAGCATCGTGATGCTCGCCACCGTCGCGGTGACGGTGGGCACCCACGATCTCGCCCGCGGCGTGCTGGTCGGCGTGCTGCTGTCGGGCGTCTTCTTCGCGCACAAGGTGGGTCGGATTTTCCGGGCGAGCTCGCATACCGAGGACGAAGGACGGGTCAGGGTCTACACGATCACCGGCCAGGTGTTCTTCGCCTCCGCCGAGCGCTTCGTCAATGCCTTCGACCACAAGGAGGTCATCGAGAAGGTGCGCATCGACGTCAGCCGCGCCCACTTCTGGGACATCACCGCGGTGAGCGCCCTGGACAAGGTGGTCGTCAAGTTCCGGCGCGACGCCACCGAGGTGGAAGTCATCGGCCTGAACGAGGCGAGCGCCACGATGGTGGACAGGTTCGGGGTGCCCGACAAGGATGGCGCCCGCGACGTCCTGATGGGCCACTGAGGGGAGCTCGACAGATGAATGCGAGCAAGGTGCTGGCCTGCGTGGATCGATCCCGCTTCGCCGATTACGTCGCCGATTACGCGGCCTGGGCGGCCCGTCGCCTGGACGCGCCGCTGGAGTTCCTGCATGTCCTCGATCGCCAGCCCGGCGCGGGCCCTGGCGAAGACCACAGCGGCGCGATCGGCATCGATGCCCAGGAAGGATTGCTGGCAAGGCTGGCCGCCGAGGACGAGGCTCGCGCCCGGGAGGCACGGGAACGCGGGCGCGTATTCCTGAACCGGCTGCGCGAGCGGGCCATTGCAGCAGGCGTGGCGCGGGTCGATGTGCGGCTGCGCCGCGGTGATCTGCAGGACACGCTGGCCGAACAGGCCAGGGACGTGCGCCTGCTGGTCCTGGGCCGTCGCGGAGAGTCGGCCGAAACCACGCAGCGCGACATCGGGCGCAACGTCGAGCGCGTGGTTCGCGCCCTGCGCAAGCCCATCCTGGCCGTGACCGAGGACTTCAAGCTGCCGCAGCGAGTCATGATCGCGTTCGACGGCGGGTCCGTCACGCGGCGCGGTATCGAGATGGTGGCAGGCAGCCCCCTGTTCCGTGGCTTGCCGATCAGCCTGCTGACGTCGGGGTCGGGCCCCCGCAGGCAAGACGCCGACAGGCAGCTCGACTGGGCCAGGACGACGCTGGCCGCCGTCGGTTTCGATGTCTCGGTTGCCCTGACTCCGGGTGATGCGGAGACCGTCATCGCCGGGGCGGTGAAGGAACAGGGTATCGATCTGCTCGTCATGGGGGCATTCGGACATTCCCCGCTGCGCAGCCTGTTGTTCGGCAGCAAGACGACCGCACTGCTGCGCTCATCCCCCATTCCCATGCTCCTGCTCCGGTAGACGCGGTCTCCCGCCGTAGCCGACACGAAGAAAAAAGGGCGCCCGAAGGCGCCCGAGGGGGAGGGATTCTGTCTGGGCCGGGCTCTACGCTCAGCTACGTGCTTCGCCGCGGTTGCCGCGCGGCCCTTTCGCGCCACGCTTGCGCATCTCGGCCCGCTTGGCGAGCTTTTCGCGCTGCTCCGGCGTCAGGACCTTGAAGGTCTCGTTCCGCAGCTGGGCGCGCAACAGCGCCATCCCGGCTCCGGCCTGCGAGGCGGCGTCGGCGAGCTGCTTGGCCTTCGCCTCGTCGAACGAATCCGACATCGACAGCTGGCGCAGTTCGCGCTGCGAGCTGCGCAGCGTCTTGCCGAGCTCGCGCATCTTCGGCGCCTGCGCATGACGCAGTTCGAAGAGCTTGTCGCGCTGCTCCTCGCTCAGGTCGAGGCCGCGCAGCATATGGCCGCTGTACCCGCCGCCGCGGTGGAAGTGGCCATGATGGCCGTGATGACCCTTGTGGAAATGCCCCTTGTGGGCGCCGGGACCGCGATCGCGGGGACCGTCGCCCTTGTCGGGCTGGGCCATGACGGCAAGCGGGGCGGCAATGGCGACGGCGCCGAGCAGGGCGAAGCGTTGGATCGATTTGCGTTTCATGTGTGTGCTCCTTCGAGGAATGAGAGAGCGTCTCTCGTTCGGTCGCGCCCGGTATCGAGCGCTCGGGAGCAATAGTCGATTCCCGGCGGGTAAAGCGCTCACGCAGCGTCGTAAGGGTTTGTAACCGGCCTTTCAGTGGGCGAGGCGCAGGCCCGCGCGCGGCCAGGGCGCCTCCACCAGCTGGCCGCGACTCGAGAGCGTGATCCAGGCGGTACGCATGTCGATCCCGCCGAAGCAGATGTTGGTGGTGTAGGGATCGTCGAAGGGCACGAACTCGACGAGGCCGCCGCTCGGGCTGCATACGGAGATGCCGCCGCTCATCAGGGTCGCGACGCAGATGTTGCCCTCGGCCTCGACGGCGAGCGAATCGAAGAGCCGGTAGTCGGCCGTTGCATGGACCAGTCGGCCACCGTGCGGGCTCGGGAACGGTTCGTGCGCGAGCTCGCCCGGGGCGGTGATCCGCCAGGCCCAGAGCCGGCCCGTCTCGGTCTCGGCGACGTAGAGGGTGTTCCCGTCGGGCGACAGGCCGATGCCGTTGGGCCGCGAGACGGGATGGACGACCTCGGTGATCGCCGAGCCATCCGCGCGGGCGTAGTAGATGCCGCCGCGATCCATGTCGCGGCGCCGGGACTTGCCGAGATCGGTGAACCAGAAGCCGCCGTGCGCATCGAAGACGATGTCGTTCGGCCCGCGCAGGCGGTGCTCGCCGACCCGGTCGTAAAGCACGTCGACGCGGCCCGTGTCGAGTTCGATCCGCTCGATCCGGCCACCGCCGTAGTCGGCCGGTTCGAAGGTCGGAATCCGGATGCCGCCATGCTGGCGCCATTCGAAGCCGCCGTTGTTGCAGACGTAGCAGGCGCCGTCGGGGCCGATCGCCGCGCCATTGGGGCCGCCGCCCGGACGGGCGATGATCGTCGTCGCGCCGGTGCGCGGATCGATGCGGGTCAGGGTGCCGCGGCGGATCTCGACGACCAGCAGCGAGCCGTCGGGCGCCAGCACCGGTCCTTCGGGAAACTCCAGTCCTTCGGCGAGGATCTTCATCGACAGGTCTCCATTGTCATCGGGTCTTGTCACCGACCGCAGGCATGGTCGCGCTCGAAGCTTCGCGGGACCCGGGTCGGCCAGCCGCGATTATCCATCGTCGCGCAAGCCGCGATCGGGCTGCGGGGCAGTCTAGAATGGACCGATGCCGAAACGCCTGTACCCGCTGCGAACGGCCCGACGCATCGCGTCGATGGGCATTGCCTCGATTGCCCTCGCGTTGCTGGCGCCCGATGCCATGCTTCCTGCCGCCCGGGCCGCTTCCGGCTCCAGCGCCAAGGTGCCCACCGGCGCGGCCGCCGCGGTCGATACCCGCCCGCCCGCCGATCCGGCCCAGTTCGCTCGCTGCCTTGACCGGCTCGAGTCGACCGCCCTGTCGCGCGGCATCAGCAGCGCGACCTGGGCCGCCCGGCTCGATGGCGTCGAACCCGATCGCGGCGTGCTCGCATCGCTCGACTTCCAGCCCGAATTCCGCACGCCGATCTGGGACTACCTCGCCGCGCTCGTCGACAGCGACCGGATCGAGGACGGCCGCGCCATGCTCGCGGAGCATGGGCAGACCCTGGAGGCCATCGAGAGACGCTTCGGCGTCGACCCGGCCACGGTGGTCGCGGTCTGGGGCGTCGAGAGCAACTACGGGCGCAATTTCGGCAAGCTGTCGCTGGTTCGTTCGCTGGCGACGCTGTCCTGCTTCGGCCGGCGGCAATCCTTCTTCCAGGAGGAATTCCTGACCGTGCTGCGCATCGCCCAGGAGGGGCATGTCGAACCCGAGCGGCTGGTCGGCTCCTGGGCGGGAGCTTTCGGCCATACCCAGTTCATGCCCAGCACCTTCATGAGCACCGCGGTCGATTTCGATGGCGACGGCCGTCGCGACATCGTCGGCTCGATTCCCGATGCCTTGGCCTCGACGGCGAACTTCCTGCGGCGGGCCGGATGGCGTCGCGGCGAATCCTGGGGGTTCGAGGTCGGCCTGCCCGAGGGTTTCAATACCAGCGTCACAAGTCGTCGGAGCAAGCGCCCACTATCCGAATGGATGTCACGTGGCGTCACCCTTCCAGGCGGTCAGGCCATCGATCCGGCAGCGCTGGGCCTGCGGCCCCAGACCCGGGTCGGGCTGATCGTGCCCGCGATGCGCGAGGTTCGCTCGGCACGCGCCCCGGCCTTCCTGGTGCTGCCCAACTTCGATGCGATCTATTCCTACAACGCGGCCGAGAGCTATGCGCTCGCGATTGCCCATCTCGCCGACCGGCTGCGCGGGGGCTCCGCTTTCCATGCCGACTGGCCGACCGACGATCCCGGCATCGGCCGGGCGGAGCGGCGCGAGTTGCAGACGCTGTTGCTGCTGCGGGGACACGATATCGGCGAGGTCGACGGACTGATCGGCAGTCGCAGTCGTGCCGCCATCGCCGACGAAGAGGAGCGGCTCGGCTGGCCCCGCAGCGGTCGCGCCGGTCGCCGGATCCTCGAAGCCTTGCGCGGACCCGCCTGAACCCCGGGGGGCGGATGTCGACCCGGCCCGGTGCCATTGCCGGAAATGCTAAATTGGCGCAGCACGAAAGCCGCCCGATGCCGCGTACAAGCAAGCCTTCCGGACTTCCTCACAATCGACACGCCAGGCGCCCACTGAGCGAGGAAGCGCATGAGCGTCTCGAGGAGATGATCGTCGAGCTCGACTTGCCCCCGGGCGCGCCCGTCTCGGAGGCGATGCTCGCGACGCGGCTCGGGCTCGGCCGCACCCCGATCCGCGAAGCGCTGCAGCGCCTGGCGCGCGAGCATCTCATCGAAGTCCTGCCGCATCGCGGCTACCGGGTGAGCGCGATCGACCTGGCCCAGCAACTGCGCATGCTCGAGGTGCGGCGCGAAATCGAGCGCCTGGTCGTCAGGCAGGCGGCGCGACTGGCCGATGCCGGCGAACGCGGCGATTTCGCGCGGCTCGCCGATGCCTTCGACGATGCCGCCTGGTCCGGCGACTGGCAGCTGTTCCGGCGCGCCAATCGGCGCTTCATCGCACTGTGCCGCGAGACGGCCCGCAACGAGTTCTCCAGCGGCGCGATGGCGGCCATGCGGGGGCTGGTGCGTCGCTTCTGGGTACTGAACTATCGCAGCGCCGCCGAGCAGCCCGACATCGCCCGCGCCTACGCGAGCACCGCCCGGCAGATCGCCGGCGGCGACGAAGTCCGCGCCGCGGCCGAGTTCGATGTCCTGATGGACCATGTCGAGGCCTTCACGCGAATCCATGGCGCATCGGCTGCGCCGGGAATGGACGTGCCGTCCGACCCGGGCGCCTAGCTTCGAAAGCCGCTCGGCCCTTCGAAGCGCTGCACGCTGGCGGTATGGGTGACGAGCCCGGCGTCCGCGCTCCAGGCGTGGATGCGAAACTGGGGCGGCTCGCGGGTCCAGCGATAGGGCGAGCCCGGATCGAAGTCGAGATGCATGTGGTGCACCGTCGAGGGGCAGGTCGAGGCGATCGCGCCGCCGAAACGGGCATCGATGGCGCGGTGCAGATGGCCGCAGATCACCCGCTCGACGTTGCGGTGCCGCTGCAGGATGGCGGCCAGGCGCGGTCCGCCGCGACGCAGCCCGATCCGGTCCATGGCTTCGAGGAAGGTCGCGAAGGGCGGATGATGCATCGCCACCACGACGGGCTGGTCGCGGCATTGCGCGAGGCTTGCCTCGAGCCAGTCGAGACGGGCATCGCAGAGTTCGCCATGGTCGTGGCCCGGCGCGAGCGTATCGAGCGCGACGAGTTGCAGCGGCCCGATCGCAACCCGGTACTGCAGGCTTCCCGACGGCGCGCCGGCGGCGAGCCGGGCATGTTCGGGAAAGGCGTCGAACAGCGCAGCGCGCGCATCGTGGTTGCCGGCGAGCAGGTAGACCGGCATCGCCAGCGGCGCGAGCAGTTCGCGCAGCAGGGCATAGGCATCGGGATGCCCGCCATCGACGAGATCGCCGGTCGCCACCACCGCGTCCGGCGCCTGCTCGAGCCGTCCGATCGCGCCGACCGCGGCGGCAAGCGCGGCGGCCGGGTCGATGCCGCCGATGCCGGTGACACCGGGGCGCTGGAGATGCATGTCGCTGATCTGTGCGATCGTGATCGGCAGGTTCGGCATGGCGTTGGAGGCGGGCTTGGCCAGGATGCGTTCTCGGACGGATGCACCGAGTCTGGCCCCGCGGCCGGGTCCATGCAAGCCGGGTGGGGAGTCCGCGCCGGATATGCCCGCCGGGGCGGTGCCGGGTTAGGATCGGGCGGCACCCGACGAGATCCCCCGCAGGAGCCTTCCATGAAGTTCAGCATCCAGCACGCACGTGACGGCGAATTCCACGCCGACGGGCTGCGCCAGTATTTCGAGTATCGCGACCTCGGCATTCGCGAGGCCACCAATGGCCACGCCGTCATGCATGTGATCCGCGCCCGCGAGGGCACCCAAGCCACCGGCGAGTGGCATTGCCACGATGTCGGATTGCAGCTGGTCTACGTGCTGCGCGGCTGGGCCCGCTTCGAGTACGAGGGAGTCGGCGAGGTGCTGATGGAAGCCGGCACCTGCGTGCACCAGCCACCGGGCATCCGGCATCGGGAACTGGCGCACTCGGAGGATCTCGAGCTGATCGAGATCGTGACGCCGGCCGACTTCACGACCCAGACGGTGGCCGCCCCGGGCGCCGCCACTAGCTGAGTTACGCGTGCCCGTCCGTGCCGGCCGGGGCCCGAGCGGGGTCGGCCGGGCGCCCGCCGTCCGCCGCCGCGAGCAGGGAGCTGATCAATGCGTCCTTCTCGGTCCAGCGTTCGAGCTGCCAGCGATGCACCGCCTTGCGCACGCGTGAATCGGTGACCGGGTCGCCGCCCAGCAGCTCGGGGGGAATCTCGAGGCGGCGTATCCGCACGATGATCCGTGGCACCCGGCCGCAGAGGAACTGCCAGAAGTTCGGGGCGCCGTCCGGATAGACGATCGTCACGTCCAGGAAGGAGCGGAAGCGTTCCCCAAGGACCGCGAGCGACAGCGACAGCGCGCCCGCCTTGGGCCGCAGCAGGTGGGTGAACGACGAGCGCTGGGCGGCGTGCTTGTCGGCGGTGAAGCGGGTGCCTTCGGGGAAGTTCATCACGCTGGTCGGCACCAGGGCGAATTTCTCGCAGGCGCGGCGCGTTGTTTCCAGATCCTCGAAGCGCTTCTCGGGATGCTCGCGCAGGTAGGCATCGGAATGCCGGCGCATGAAGGGGAAGTCGAGCGCCCACCATGCCAGGCCCATCACCGGCACCCAGATCAGCTCGCGCTTGAGAAAGAACTTCAGCAGCGGGATGCGCCGGTTGAGCACATGCTGCAGCACGAAGATGTCGACCCAGGTCTGGTGGTTGGCGCTCACCATGTACCAGTCGCGGGGATCGAGTCCCTCGACGCCTTCCACATCCCATTCGGTGCGCTGGGTCAGTCGCATCCAGGCGCTGTTGCCGGAGATCCAGGCGCTCGCCACGCGATTGAGCCAGGGATCGAGCCCCTGGCGCACCCGCCGGAAGGGCAGCGCAAGGCGCACGAGCGCCAGGACGAAGAGGATCAGCGTCCAGACGAGGATGTTGAGGACCAGCAGGACGGTGGCGACGACGCCGCGCGCGGTCGGCGGTAGGAAACTGAGCATTTGGGGCGTGGCAGTCCTTGCGACGGCCCGGAAGCGACCGTGCCCGATGGTAGCGCGTTTCGCGCGCGGCCCTTCCGGTCCCCGGGTGAGATGGACTTGCCCGCCCCGCCGGGATTCCCTACGTGCCCTTGGTGGCCAGGTCGTGGACGAGCTTCCAGACCAGGTCCTGCTCGGCGCTGGACCAGTCGCTCCGTGGCTCCCAGTCCTTGCCGTTCCATTCCGTGATGCGCCCCTGGCCGCCGCCCTGGTGATCCTTCTCGGTGATCGTGAGCGGTGGCGTCAGTCCGCCGGCGTCGAAATCCTTGATCATCTCGAAGCCGGCCTTGAGCTTCTCGCCGGTCAGCGGTGCGCCGAGCTTCGCGAGCGCCAGCCTGGCCGCCTCTACCGGGACCGCCAGGCTGGCCACCCCGATGTTGTAGTAGGTGGAGGCGACGGTCTTCTCGTCGCCGCTGCCGTTGCCGGGCTTGACCACCTTCTCGACGATGCGCTGCACGATCTCCGGCCCGGTGCCGGAGTTGACCAGGGTAACGCGCTTGACGCCGGCCGCGGTATCCCCCTCGAAGGACTGCATGTCGGTCGCCGACAGCCACACGACCGAGTAGATCGTGCTGGGCGATATCCCGTTGCCGATGGCGCCGCGGATCGACACCGCCTGGCCCGGGCCCGCGCCCCAGATGACCACCGCATCCGGGCGGTAGCGCCGCACTTCCGTCCAGGCTGCGGCCTGTTCGGTTCCGGGAACGGGGTAGGGAAAGTTCTTGAATTCGAAGCCCTTGTCGCGGGAGACGGTTTCCAGCAGTTCGATCGGCTCGCGTCCGAAGGGGGAATCGATATGCACGAACGCGATCTTCTTGCCCTTGAGGCCGCCGGCTTGCTGGTCGATGTACTGCAGCAGCAGGGCCGCCTGCGACCAGTAGATCGCCGCCGCTGGGAAGACATAGGGAAAGCGCTCGCCGTCGATCGCATCGCTGCGCCCGTGCGCGAACGCGAGCATCGGCACCTTGTCCTCGTTGGCCCGCGGCATGATGGCGTTGGCCACCGGCGTGCTCAGGAAGTCGAAGAAGACGTTGCCCTCCCGCAGGGCCTGGTTGTAGAGCGCGATGCCCTGCTGCGGATGGCTCGCGTGATCCTTGACGGTCAGGGCGATCGGGTGTCCGTCGATGCCGCCCTCGACATTCACCAGCTTGATGTAGTCCTGCTGCCCCTGGCTGTACTCGACGGAGCCGAAAGTGTAGATGCGGGTGAAATCGAGCAGGGTCGCGAACTTGATCGGCTCCTTGGCTTGCCCATGGGCGGCGCGGCCGGTCACGCCCAGCGTGATGGCGGCAGTGGCGGCCAGGCCGCTGCCGAGTACGGTTCGACGGGTCGCTTTCATCTCGGTTTCCTCCTCCTGCGGGGGCTGCGTTCCAGAGCTTGTCGGTTCGTCCTCGTGCGTTCCTCAGGCCAGCCAGCGCTTGCGCCGGCGATAATGCTTCACGTCGTGGTAGTCGGTCTTGCCGACGCCGCCGAGGTAGAACTCCTGCACGTCGGGGTTCTCCTTGAGCGCCGCGGCGGCGCCGCTCATCACGATGTTGCCGTTCTCGAGCAGGTAGGCGTGGTCGGCGATGTCCAGCGCCGCCTTGGCGTTCTGCTCGACGAGCAGCACGCTGGTGCGTTGCTCGCGGTTGATCTTGCGGATGATGTCGAAGATCTCCCGGACCAGGAAGGGAGCCAGGCCGAGCGACGGCTCGTCGAGCATGATCAGGCGCGGCTCGGTCATCAGCGCGCGTGCGATGGCCAGCATCTGCTGCTCGCCGCCCGAGAGATAGCCCGCCTGGGTGCGCGAGCGTTCGGCAAGGCGCGGGAAGTAGATGTACGCCTGCTCGCGCAGTTCGTTGAAACGGCTCCTGGCATGGCGGCCCGGGTAGGCCGCCAGCAGGTTGTCGTCCGGCGTCAGGTGCTCGAACACGCGCCGCCCCTCGAGCACATGCACCAGGCCCATCCGGACCCGGTGCGGCGGACTCAGGCCGCCGATGTCCTGCTCGCCGAAGGTGATATGTCCGCGCCGCACCGCGCCGCGTTCGGGCGCGAGCAGGCCGCTGATCGTCTTCAGGGTGGTCGACTTGCCGGCGCCGTTGGCGCCGAGGAGGGCGACCATGCTGCCCTCCTCGACGTCCAGCGAGACTCCCTTGATGGCGAGAAACACCCGGTCGTAGGCGACCTCGACATTGTTGAGGGACAGCAGGCTCACTGCGCTACCCTCCGTTCCGTGCGCCCGGTTTCATTCCCTACTTGCCCGCCTCTTCCCGGATCAGCTTCCAGACGAGGTCCTGCTCGGCGGTGGACCAGTCGGACAGGGGCGCCCATTGCTTGCCGTTCCACTCCGAGATCCGGCCCCAGCCACCGCCCTGGTGGTCCTCGGCCGTGATCGTGAGCGGCGGCATCAGCCCGTCGGCGTCGAAGTCCTTGATCATCTCGAGGCCGGCCTTGAGCTTCTCGCCGGTCAGCGGGGCGCCGGATTTCCCGAGCGCGAGCCTGGCCGCCTGGACCGGGATCGCCATGGAGGCCACGCCGATGTTGTAGTAGGTGGAACCGACGGTGCTGCGATCGCCACTGCCGTCGCCCGGCTCGATCACCTTCTCGATGATGCGTTGCACGATCTTCTGGTCGGTTCCGGGGTTGACCAGCGTGACGCGCTTCACCCCGACGGCCGTATCGCCGCTGAAGGACTGCATGTCGGTGTCCGAGATCCAGACGACCGAGTAGATGCTCTTGGGCGATATCCCGTTGCCGATGGCGCCGCGTACCGATACCGCCTGGCCGGGACCGGCGCCCCAGATGATGACGGCATCGGGTCGGAAGCGGCGCACCTCGGTCCAGGTGGCGGCCTGTTCGGTGCCGGGAACCGGGTAGGGGAAGCCCTGGAGGGTGAAGCCCTTGCTCTGGACCATGGCCTCGAGCAGGGCGATCGGCTCCTTGCCGAACGGGGAGTCGATGTGCACGAAGGCGATCTTCTTGCCCTTGAGGCCGCCGGCTTGCTCGTCGATGTACTGCATCAGCAGGGCGGCCTGCGAGCGGTAGATGGCCGCCGACGGGAACACATAGGGAAACTCGGTGCCGTCGATCGCGTCGGCGCGACCGTGCGCGAAGGCGATCATCGGCACCTTGTCCTCGTTGGCCCGCGGCATGACGGCGTTGGCGACCGGTGTGCTCAGGAAGTCGAAGAAGATATTGCCGTCGCGCAGCGCCTCGTTGTACATCGCGATCCCCTGCTGCGGATGGCTGGCGTGGTCCCGGATGGTCAGGTTGACGGGATGGCCATCGACGCCTCCCTCCAGGTTGATCAGCCGGATGTAGTCCTGCTGGCCCTGGCTGTACTCCGAGGTCAGGAAGGTATAGACCCGGGTGAAGTCCATCAGCGTGGCGAACTTGAGGGGCTCCTTGCCCTGGGCAAGCGCCCGGCCCATCGGCAGTCCCAGCGTGACGGCGGCGGTGGCTGCCAGGCCACTGCCCAGCAGGGTTCGACGTATCGGTTTCATTGCGGGTTCCTCCTCGTGTAGAGCGGAATTCAGAGCCGCTTCAGCTCTGGGTATGCCTGAAAGGCCAGACCAGAAAATACTTGCGCAGGTTGTCGTATATCTTGGCCAGCCCGAGTGGTTCGTAGAGCAGGAAGCCGATGATCATTGCGCCATAGAGCATCAGCGGGATGTGCGCCATCAGGGTCGTCGAGACGGAAAGCCAGCCGGCGTCGACCAGCGACGCGATGCTGTTCAGCAGGATGATCGGCGCCAGCAGGACGAAGCCGGCGCCGAGGAAGGCGCCGATCACGCTGCCCAGGCCGCCCACGAGAACCATCGCGACCAGCGAGATGGTGACGTCGAAGCTGAACTGCTCCGGCGTGACCGCCTGGTAGTAGCAGAACGCGAGGATCGCACCGGTGACACCGCCCAGGAAGGAACTGCTGAAGAAGGCCAGCAGCTTGTACTTGAAGATGTTGACGCCGATGACGGCGGCGGCGAAGTCCTTGTCGCGCACCGCGACCAGCGCCCGCCCGAAGCTGGTGCGCTTGATGTTGAGAATCAGCAGGGTGACGATCACCGCCCATAGCAGGGCCAGGTAGTAGCGCGCCATGAGCCCGTCCATCGGGATGAACAGGAAGCTCACCCTGGGCGTCTGCAGGGTCGCGACCGCGCCGCCCGAGATCGCGGTCACGTTGACGATCACCCAGTTCACCAGGAACTGCATCGCCACCGTGGCCATGACCAGGTACAGTCCCTTGACGCGCAGGGCCGCCGCGCCGAACAGGCAGCCGATCAGGGCGGCGAGCAGGCCGGCGCCGATCAGGGCGAGCTCGAAGGGCACGCCGGCCTGGCTCAGGTGGATGCTGGCATAGGCGCCGATTGCCATCACGGCGGCGAATCCGAAATGCAGCTGCCCGGCCAGGCCCATTAGCAGGGTCAGCGCCAGGGTGGCCGCGCCGAAGATCAGCCAGGGCAGCAGGTAGCTCGAGAGATAGACCTGGGGCAGGTACAGCGGCGCGGCCAGCGCCAGCGCCAGGATTCCGTACACCTGCCAGCGGTCCGCCGGCACCGGCCACAGCTGCCTGGCCGAGGCGTACCGGGTGTGATGGACTCCGGACAGGCGATAGAACATGCGCTAGATCCTTTCGATGTCTTCGCGACCGAACATGCCGTAGGGCCGGATCAGGATGGTGAGCAGGATGATCACCGAGGTCACCACGTCGCGCGTGCTGCCTCCGACCAGCGAGTCGACGTAGCCCGGGATGACGCTGCCCAGGATGCCGACCACCAGCCCGGCGACGAGGGCGCCGTGGATGCTGTCCAGGCCGCCCAGGATCACCACGGCGACGGCGGGGAACAGCAGTGCGGTCAGCGACCAGTCGACGCCCTGGACCGCGCCCCAGATCGTGCCGGCGCCCACCGCGCAGAGCCCGGCCAGGCCCCAAGAGACGGCAACGGCCTGCTCCACCGAGATGCCCACCGACCAGCTCGCCACATGGTCGTCGGAGACGGCGCGCAGCTTGGTGCCGAGCCGGCTGCGAAAGAACAGCAGCGACAGGGCGACGAGGACCAGCGCCACGATGCCGCCGACCAGGTAGGCCCGGTTGATGAAGACATCGCCCAGGATCAGTGGCGCGATGCCGACCCCGAGGTCGAGATGCTTCGGTGTCGTGCCGAGCAGGCCCGGGCCGAGGCCGCGCAGGAAGATGTCCAGCCCCAGGGTGAGCATGACGATCATGATGATCGGCTGGCCGACCATCTTGCGCAGCAGCAGGCGCTCGGTCAGCAGTCCGAAGACGAACATCACCACCAGCGCAAGCGCCATCGCGAGGTAGATGGGGATGCCGAAGGACGTCAGCAGCCAGACCACGTAGCCGGCGATCATCACCATCGCGCCCTGGGAGAAGTTGAGCACGCTGGAGGACTTGTAGATGAGCACGATGCCCAGCGCGACCATGCTGTACATCAGCCCGGTCAGGGCGCCATTGACCAGCAGTTCCAGGAAGTAGCTCATCCTGTCGCCTCCGATGCGCGCGCCGCACCCACGTCGCGGATCGCGAGGTGGCGCTTCAGTACGCCGGATGCGCCGGTCTCGTAGGTGATCTGCGCCTCGAACTCGATCGCGTCCCGGCCGTCGTAGATTGCATCGATGATGGCGCGGTAGTGTTCGTCGATGACACTGCGGCGCAGCTTGCGCGTGCGGGTGACCTCGCCGTCGTCGGGGTCGAACTCCTTGTGCAGGTTGACGAAGCGCCGGAGGCGCGTGGCCTCGGGCAGCTTGGTGTTGACGTCGGCGACCACCCTTTCGATCAGGTCGTAGACGGGTGGCTGCTGCGACAGCTCGGCGAACGAGGTATAGGCGACGCCGCGCTCCTGCGCCCAGTGGCCGACCGCATCCCAGTCGATGGCCACCAGCACGGCGAGGTAGTCTCGTGCATCGCCGAGCACGCAGGCGTCCTTGATGTACTGGCTGAACTTCAGCCGGTTCTCGATGTAGGTCGGGATGAACTTCTCCCGGTTGCGCGTATGGACCACCTCGGACACCCGCCCGAGCACGACCAGCTGGCCGTCGTCCTCGAGGTGGCCGGCGTCGCCGGTGTGCAGCCAGCCGTCCTGCAGCGCGACAGCGCTTGCCTGCGGATCGTCGTAGTAGCCATCGAAGACATTGTCGCCGCGCATGAGGATCTCGCCGGTGTCGCTGATGCGCACCTCCATGCCGGGAAACGCCACGCCGACCGTGTGCAGCTTGACCGTACCCGAGTCCTGCGCGGCGCACAGCGCCGAACTCTCGGTCTGGCCGTAGAACTGGCGCAGGTTCAGCCCCAGCGCCCGGAAGAAGAGGAACACCTCTTCGCCGATGGCTTCGCCGGCGGTGTAGGCCTGGCGGGCACGCGCCAGCCCGAGCTGGTCCTTGATCGGGCCGTAGACGAGAAACTCGCCGACGCCGCGCCAGAGCCGCTGGCCGAGGCCGGGTTGCCGGCCCTGCAGGCGCTGGCGCTCCAGGTTCATGGCGAACGGCATGAAGTGCTCATAGAGCCCGCGCTTGAGCCGGCTCGACTCCTCGATGCCGACCTGCACCCGGGTCAGCATGGTCGACCAGGCTCGCGGCGAGTTGAAGTAGGCGGTCGGCGCGATCTCCCGGAGGTCGTGCTGGACGGTTTCCTGCCTCTCGGGGATGTTGACGGAAAAGCGCAGGGCCAGGGCGGCCGCGATCGTGAAGATGAAATCCCCCACCCAGGCGATCGGCATGTAGGCCATGTGGATCTCGCCCTCGCTGAAGTAGCCGGCCGCCGCCGCGCTGCGTACCGCGAACAGGACATGGCGATGCTTCAGTGGAATGCCCTTGGGGGCGCCCGTGGTGCCGGAGGAGTGCAGCAGCACGGCGACATCGTCGCCGCGGGGTCGGGCCAGCAGGTCGGCTTCGAGGCCGGCTTCTTCGCGCAGGCGCTTGCGACCGCGTTCCACGAGATCGGCGAAGGCCAGCACGCCCTCGGGCGTCCTGCCGGTGAGCCCACGCGGGTCGTCGTAGACGATCGCGCGCAATTCGGCGTAGCGCTCGCGCAGGTCGAGCAGCTTGTCGACCTGTTCCTGGTCCTCGGCAATGGCGAAACGGATCGCTTCGCGCTCGATCTGGCCGAGAAGCTGGTCGGGGGTGAAGTCGGGATACGCCGGCGAGGGCACCGCCCGCAGCATGATCGCGCCGAGCATGCCGAAGTACAGCGCGGGCCGGTTGTCGCCGACCACGAGGACATTGTCGCCGGGGCCGACCCCCAGGGTTTCCAGTCCGGCGGCGGCGGCGGTGACCTGCTCGAGGTACTCCGCCCAGCTGTACTCCTGCCAGATGCCGCGGTCGCGCTCGCGCATGGCGACCTGGCCGCCATGCTGGCGGGCATTGTCGACCAGCACGGCAATCAGGTTTTCCCCGCCCGCCTGCATGCCGGGGGCGGCGCTCGCGGCGGCCGGCTCAGGCTTCATCGCGTGGCGCCCCGATGTAGGCGGTGATCACGTCGGGATGGTTGATGGCTTCGTGGACCGGGCCTTCGGCGATCATCCGGCCGTTGTTGAGCACCAGGGCGCGATCGCAGATGCCGGTGACCACGTCCATGTGATGCTCGATGAGCAGGATGGTCAGGTTCAGCGTCTCGTGCGCGTCCAGGATGAAGCGCACGATGTACTCCTTCTCCTCCTGGTTCATGCCCGCCATCGGTTCGTCGAGGATCAGCATCCGCGGCTCGGCAGCGAGCGCGCGCGCGAGCTCGACGCGCTTCTGCAGCCCCAGCGGAATCACCTCGACGGGTTCGTCGCGCACGCTCTCGAGCTGCAGCAGGTCGATGATCTCCTCGACCTTGTGGCGATGGGCGATTTCCTCCTTCTGGGCCCACCACCAGTAGAACAGGGCCGCCATCGCGCTCGGGCGCATGAAGATGTGGCGACCGAGCAGGATGTTGTCGAGCACGCTCATGCCCTTGAACAGGGCGACGTTCTGGAAGGTGCGCGCCATGCCGCGCCGGGCGACCTGGTGCGGACTGACTTTGGTGAGGGACTGGCCCTCGAAGGTGATCCTGCCTTCCTGGGGCGGGTAGAAGCCGGTGATGGCGTTGATCAGCGTGGTCTTGCCGGCGCCGTTCGGGCCGACCAGGCCGTAGATCTGGCCCTGCTCGATCCCCATGGAGACATCCGCCAGCGCCTGCACGCCGCCGAACCAGCGGCTGACGTGTTCCAGGGACAGGATGTGTCCTTGCTTTCCGACATCGCTCGATGGCAACGCCTTGCGCCTCTGCTGCGGATGGACCAGCTGCCCGACGGCGCTCGCGCGTCACCCGCCACGGGTGCGCCGGCTGCGCCGCATCTCCTCCAGACCGGAATCGATCGCTGCGCAGGCCATCGGCGCTGGGGCAGCTTCGAATCCGACCGTTGTTGGGCTAGCTATACTGGAGTCGATCGATCGCTGTCAACTGCGGCCGCTACGGATCAAGCCGTGGCAGGTAGTGCGCAGCCAGCTCACGGAAAGCGTCCGCCGACGCGTCGGCATCGAAGGCCTCGCCGAGTTCATCGCGCATGATCGCACCGACCGCTGCCGCGATGGCCGCGGCGGCGCGGGCATCGATGAAGAGCAGCCGGCTGCGCCGCGCCAGGACGTCCTCGACGCTGCGGGCGTATTCATGCCGGACCGCGAAGCGGACCATCGCTTCGGTGAGGCCGGGCGCGAGTTCGCGTTGCGCGCCGGGCAGGCGGGCAAGCTCGTCGGCCTCGAGGCCGTACAGGTGGGCGCCCGGCGTCGCACTGATCGGTATCGCGCCGGCGCCCGGGGCCGGCGCACCGGCCAGCCGCAGTCCGGCCGTGGCGCCCGCCGGCCGGGCCGGCAGCAGTCCCGCTTCGAAGCATTCCGCCAGGACATCCTCGGCCATCGCCCGGTAGGTCGTCCACTTGCCGCCGGTGACCGTGACCAGGCCGCTGTCGGCGACCAGGACGGTATGTTCGCGCGATACGCTTCGGGTGTTGCCGGTCTCGCCGTCGGCGGGGCGCACCAGGGGACGCAGGCCGACCCACATCGACATGACATCGGCCCGCCGCGGCGCGCGGGCCAGGTACCCGGCGCTCTCGGCGAGGATGAAGTCGATCTCCTCCTCGAAGGGCCGTGGCTCGATGGCGAGGTCCTCGCGCGGCGTATCGGTGGTGCCGAGGATCGTGTGTCCCATCCAGGGCACGACGAAGAGCACCCGGCCGTCCGCGGTGGAGGGCACGAGAATGGCCCGGTCGCTCGGCTGGAACGAGCGGTCCACCACGAGGTGCACGCCCTGGCTGGGCACCACGATGTCCCTGGCCGCGGGCCGGTCCATGCGCCGCACTTCGTCGACCCAGACGCCGGTCGCGTTGACGATGCAGCGAGCCTCGAGCCGATGGCGCACGCCGGTCTCGGTGTCGACCGCATCCAGTCCGTCGATCCGCCCGCCACGGCGCGAAAGGCCGTCGACCCGGCAATGGTTCAGGATGCAGGCGCCTCGGGCGATCGCGGTCCTGGCCAGGGCGAGCGCCAGCCGCGCATCGTCGAAGATGCCGTCCCAGTAGGCGACCGCCCCGGCCAGGGCGTCGGAGCGCACGCCGGGGATCTCGGCGACGGTGGCATCCCGGTCGAGGAAGCGGGTCCGGCCCAGGCCGGCCCGGCCGGCCAGCAGGTCGTAGGCCACCAGTCCGGCGCCGTAGAACCACTTGTCGAACCAGCGGCCCCGGGGCCCGTAGACGGGCATGAGGAAGCGCAGCGGCTGGGCGAGGTGGGCAGCGTTGTCGAGCAGGTTGCGGCGCTCGGCAAGGGCTTCGCGTACCAGGCCCAGGTCCCCCTGGGCGAGATAGCGCACGCCGCCGTGGACGAGCTTGGTCGCTCGCGACGAGGTGCCCTTGGCGAAGTCCTCGGCCTCGAGCAGGACCACCGAGAAGCCGCGGGCGGCGGCATCCAGGGCGACGCCGAGCCCGGTGGCCCCGCCGCCGATGACGGCGATGTCCCAGACGGGCGTCGACGCGAGTCGCGCGAGCAGTTCGGCCCGGTCCGGCTGCCGCAGTCCGGCGCCGGTGGTTTCGTTTGCCGCGCCGGCCACGGCAGGATTCATCGCATCGTCGTCCCGGTCTCTGGCGGCCGAGGATAGCGCGATTCGCGGCTGCCGACCGGGCGCAATCTCGACCATCGCGATGCCGCGAGGTAGCATGCTCGCTCCGATCCGCCGGTACGGGCGCAGATCCGCGCGGCGACAGTTGTCGATGGTGATTCCCGATGGCCGGCTTCCCCGACCGTATCCGCCTGCGCTTCGACGATCCGGCCGAGGAAACGGCGTTTCGCAATTTCTATTGCCTGCGCTTTCGCCATCACACCGGCATCGCCCTGCTCGCCGGCGCGATGCTGATCGTGCTTTTCGCGGTCTCGGACTGGATGCTCGATCCGGCCGCGGCCCGCACGACGCTCGTGCTCAGGCTCTTCGTGATCGTGCCGGTCATGCTGGTGTTCGCATGGGCGGTGCGCTACCCCTGGGTGGACGATGTCTACGAACTCGCGGCGACCCTGGTCGCCTGCCTGGTCGCGACGATGCTGGCCCTGGTCTACATGCGCATCGAGGCCGGCATGGCCCGCGCCGGCCTGGGCATCGTGCTGCTGATGCTGTCGACGATCTTCATCATCCGCCTGCGCTTCCGGCATTTCGCGGTGTTCTCGCTGGTGGCCTGGGCGGCCTTCCTCACGGTGGTCGCGGTGGCGGGGCCGTCGGAGCCCGGGCTTTCCGTCGCCAGCACGATCGCGGTCACTGCGGCGCTGGTGCTGGGCCTGTACGGTGCCTGGACGCGCGAGAACGAGAACCGTCGCGAGTTCCGGCTGTTCAATGAAGTCACCGCCGCCAAGGCGCGGATCGAGGACCTGCTGCACAGCATGCTGCCCGGCGAGATCGTCGATCGGATCCACCGCGGCGAATCGCCGATCGCCGATGCGCATGGCGAGGTCAGCATCGTCTTCGCCGACCTGGTCGGTTTCACGGCGCTGTCGAACCGCCTGCCGGCCGCGGAGCTGGTGCAGTTGCTCGACCGGCTCTTCTCGGACTTCGACGGACTGGCCACGGCGCACGGCGTAGAGCGGATCAAGACGATAGGCGACGCCTACATGGCGGTCTGCGGAATCGCGCCCAGCGGGCAGGGAGCGGTGGCCGAAGTCGCGGCGGCCGACGATCATGCGCAACGGGCCGCCCGTTTCGCACTGGCGCTGCAGGCGCGCGTGGCCGAGGTGTCGCGCGAATCGGGCCTGCCGCTCAATGTGCGCATCGGCCTGCATGTCGGACCGGTGATCGCGGGAGTCATCGGCACCCGCAGGCCCGCCTTCGACTGCTGGGGAGAAACCGTCAATCTCGCCGCCCGGCTCGAGTCGAGCGGCAGCCCCTCGGGGGTGCATATCTCGGAGGCGGCATGGCGACGCCTGCGGGACCGCTTCGTGACCCGCGAGCTGCCGCCGGTACCGATGAAGGGGCTGGGCGAAGTACGCACCTACCTGCTGGAAGCGGCGCCGCCCGGCGCCGCCATGGCGTGTGGCGCCCAGCAGCCCGGCAGGGCCTCGGTGCCGAACAGCCTGTCGGCGATGTATTCGCCGAGCCGGCGATAGCTCTCCCACTGCGCTTCGTCGAAGGACTGGTCGGCGGTGCTCTGCTGCGGGAAGTCCGGCTCGCACGCCGCGTATTCCTGCAGGTCCAGCGGCTCGTCGCCCAGCAGCACGGGCCGCAGGATGAGCAGCAGCGAACGGGCGGCGGGATCGTCCTCGTAGCGTACCCAGGCCAGCGTGGCGTGGCGCTCGGCATGCCGGCTTCCGCCCGATCGGGCCGCGGACGTTGCCGCTCCCGCCGCGGCAGCGCGTCGCAGCTGCGCCGGGGTTCCCACGCTCGCGAGCAGGGGCGAGCCGGCGCCCAGCAGCTCGGTGATCCCGGTCGTCGACAGGAAGTCGATCTCGGCGCCCCAGTCGATGCGCGCCTTGCGCACCAGGTTGCCGAAGTCCCGGAAGGTGTCGTCCTGGTCCTGGCCGTCGTCGCAGGCGATGATGAAGGGCACGCGTCGGCGCAGCAGCTCGTAGACGCCGGTGTTCTCGAAATGGCCGCCGTCCGAGAGATGCCAGCGACGGCGACGCGTGCCGTGGAACCGGGCCAGGGTCTCGGCGGCCAGGCAGGCCTGTACCGGCGCGAGGCGGGCAAGCCATGCGGAGGCGCGTTCCGACAGCCGGTGGGCGGCGACGGCCTGCGCCCCGCGTGGCCCGACGCCGCTGTCCCACCAGTAGCCGAGGCGGGCGTTGGACAAGGCCAGCAGCATCGACAGCCCCATGCGGGTACGTGCACCGAGCCCGGTGCTGAAGGCCGCACCCGAAATCGCCATCCATTGCCCGAGCCCGAGGGGCTCCACCGCACGCGCGTCGGCCACTGGCGTCGCCGGGCGGGCGCCTTGATGCGGCGACCCGGACAGGGGAACGATGCGCGCATCGGAACCGTCCCAGCGCGCATGACGATGGCGCCCGACGCTCAGCCCGAAGGGGCCCACGGTCATCGGCAGGCCCTTGCGGTCGCGCTGGGCGAGCTGGGCCGCACCGATGACGGTCTCGTTGATCGTGACGTTGATGAAGTGCAGCGGGCCACCATGCAGGTCGGGCCGGTAGGCGTGCCATCGGATCTCGTCGCCGAGCGTGGCCTGGGTCACGTCGGCATCGCGCGGGGTCGTGTCGCTGCGATCGACGCCACGGTAGCCGCTGCGCCGCGGATGGCTCGCCCCGAGATAGGCGCGGGCGAGCCGCGCCGAATAGAACTGGGCCAGCGTCGACAGGTTCAGGAAGGGCAGGGTCCGGGCCGTGAGCAGGGCGATGACGAGCAGCGCGGCAAGCAGCGTCGCGGCCAGGCCCGTGCGGGGCGCTCCCGGTGCGGCGCCGCAGTCGATGCAGCTGCCGCCCCAGAGCAGCGCATGCCCGACGGCCGACCAGCCCGCGAGGAGCATCGCGAAGAGCGCGAAGCCCAGCATCGAGGCAAGGGCCAGAGCCGGCACACGCAGGCCGGTGCCGGCTTCGCCGAGACGATCGATCGCCGGCGCGAAGCGCTGCACCAGGACGACGACGGCCGAGGCGAGCGGTACCAGGGTGGTCCACCCGAAGGGATGGCCGGCGTGGGTCAGCCGGTACAGGGTCTGGCCGAGGCTGTCGACGAGCGCCCAGGCGACCAGCAGGAGAGCCGTCGCGAGGCTCGCGGCGAGCCAGCGTGAAAGCCGGTTGCGCGCGATGCCTTCGCCGCCGCCTCCCCGGCGTGCGAGAAGCCAGGCGATCGTCGCCGCCGCGGGTGCGTAGACCAGCCAGCATGCGGCCATGAGCGCGACGGTGTCCTTCGCACTCGTCGCGGGCGGCAGTCGATGCAGCGCCCAGGCCGCGCAAAGCGCCACGAAGAACGTGGCGACGAGCGCCGGGTTGCGCAGCAGGGGGAAACCCGCGTCCTGCCGGGTCTGCGTGAGCCAGTAGGCCCAGCCGAGCGGGACCAGCAGCAGGGCGAGGCCGGCCAGCGGCAATGCGAACCAGGGGCTCCACCACAGGCCGGCGTCGGCCTCGAAGAGCCGGGCTTCGAGCCCGCGCAGGCCCGGCAGATGGTTTCCGAGCCATGTGCGAAGCAGGTTGCCGGCGAGGAACACGCTCAGCACCGTGACCGCCAGCACATAGTGCAGCGAGACCCAGTTGCGCAGGTAGATCGCGATGGCGTACAGGATATCGCCGGCGCCGCGCGGGGCGATGTAGCGACCATGCTCGCGCAGCCAGCGCAGGGGTGGCGAGCCGCCATCGGCGAGGATGTCCTCCACCTGCGTGGCGGTGGCGGCGATCGTCGATGCCGAGGAAGCCGCTGCCGCCACGGCGCCTGCCTCGGAGCCCGGGGCGGCATTGCGCAGCTCCGGCGGCAGGTAGAGGCTGCCAAGGAAGGCGCCGATGTAGCCGCCGCCCGATACGGTGGAGAGATAGTCGACATGGCGCAGCCGCCGGTGGCGCGCCAGCGCCTGCAGCACGCCGAGCGCGAAGGTGGCGCTGCGGATGCCGCCGCCCGAGATCGCGAGGCCGACACGGCCGGTGGCGTCGGTGTCCGCCAGGGGAATGCCGAGGGCGGCGCGACGCGCGCGCACCGAGGCCAGTTCGCTTCGCGTGAACTCGGGCGGCAGGCGCGGCGCCGCGGTCGGGCCGGACGAACCGGATTCGGTGGGCGCGCCTTTGCGGACGCTCTCGGGCATGCTCATCATCAGTCCTTGCGCTCGCGGCCTCGGGTCGGCCCCGGCCGGCTTCACTTCTGGATAGCCAGCGGCTGGCGGTCCGTCAATATCCGCGGGCGACCGTCCGTCGGATGACGGGTCATGTCGCCGGCGCGCCGAAGCTGCGAAACTCGTACTTCGCCGGCATGGGCCGGCCCCCGGACAGGAGAGGCAGGTGGCGGCACAGGATTTCGTCCTCGCGATCGACCAGGGCACGACGAGCACCCGCGCGATCGTGTTCGACAACGGCTTTCGGGCGGTCGGCATCGGCCAGCAGGAGTTCGCGCAGCATTTCCCGGACTCCGGCTGGGTCGAGCACGAGCCCGAGGATCTCTGGAGCACGACGCTCGAGACGGTTCGCCATGCGCTGCTGTCGGCCCGGATCGATGCGAGCCGGATCGCCGGCATCGGCATCACCAACCAGCGCGAGACCACCGTCGTCTGGGACCGCCGCACCGGCCGCGCGATCCATCGCGCGATCGTCTGGCAGGACCGGCGCACCGCCGAACTGTGCGGCCGCATGAAGGCGGAAGGCCTCGAGCCGCTGTTCGCCGAGCGCACCGGCCTGATCCTCGATCCCTACTTCTCCGGTACCAAGATCGCCTGGATCCTCGATACCGTGCCCGGCGCGCGCGAAGCCGCCCAGCGCGGGGAGCTCGCCTTCGGCACCGTCGACAGCTTCCTGCTGTGGCGGCTCACCGGCGGCAGGGTGCATGCGACCGACGCCACCAATGCCTCGCGCACGCTCGCCTACGACATCGTGCGCAACCAGTGGGACGACGAGTTGCTCGCCGCCTTGCGCGTCCCGCGCTCGATGCTGCCCGAGGTGAAGGATTCCGCCGCCGACTTCGGCGCCACCGATCCGGCGCTGTTCGGTGCGGCGGTTCCGGTGCTGGGCATCGCCGGCGACCAGCAGGCGGCCACCCTCGGCAACGCCTGCTTCGAGCCGGGCATGATCAAGGCCACCTACGGCACCGGCTGCTTTGCGGTGCTCAATACCGGTGCCGACCGGGTGCAGTCGAACAACCGCTTGCTGTCGACCATCGCCTGGCGGCTGCGCGGCAGGACCACCTATGCGCTCGAAGGCTCGATCTTCGTCGCCGGCGCCGCGGTGCAATGGCTGCGCGACGGCCTGGGCATCATCAAGAACGCATCGGAATCGGGCGAGCTCGCCGCGCGTGTGGACCCGAACCAGCAGGTCTATCTCGTGCCCGCCTTCACCGGCATGGGCGCTCCGCACTGGGATGCCGATGCGCGCGGCGCGATCTTCGGCATCACGCGTGCCACCGGCCCGCGGGAGCTTGCACGCGCCGCGCTGGAAGCCGTCTGCTTCCAGACGCGCGACCTGCTCGATGCGATGCATCGCGACTGGCCCCAGGATGCCGCTACCGTGCTGCGGGTCGACGGCGGCATGGTCGCGAGCGACTGGACCATGCAGCGCCTGGCGGACCTGCTCGATGCGCCGGTCGACCGCCCGGTGGTGCTCGAGACCACGGCGCTGGGGGCCGCCTGGCTGGCGGGAATGCAGGCGGGGGTGTGGCCGGACGAGGAGGGCTTTGCCAGGGCCTGGCGGCGGGAGCGGCGGTTCGAGGCGGGGATGGACGGGGAAGAGCGCACGTTGCGCCTCGAGGGATGGCGGGAAGCTGTCAGACGAACACTGAGCCGCCTCGCATAGTCAGTACAGCCACCTCGTAATCGGGCTTCGTAGGGACCGAGTCTATATTCGTCCTGTAAGACCGGCAGTGAACACTTAGTAAGTACGAAATGAGAGGCTGCGGGCGAGATCCAACAATGGGGAAATTTTAGCCATGCTCACTAAGCAGGATTTGCAAGATCGACATGACAAGGCAATTGAAGCGCATGCTCGTGAAACTAGGATAGATGGCATCATTCAGTGGGCCATATATGCGGGGGCCTTGGGAACCATATTTTACTTTCCGATCGGCTTTGTGTTGCACGAAATGTATGGGGTTGGATTTCTTCACTACGCCGTGGGCTGTCACGCTCTCGGTCAAGTGGCCGGCATTGCATATCATCGAATCACTGGAAACTTCACGCCACCTCCTTCGCACCCTGGGGGAAGTCTCAGCTTGGCACGCTACCTTGAGGCTCACCCATACATTTGGAGCAGCCATGGCAACAAGCGACTAGCAAAGAGGCGCAAGGATTTCTACTATTCTAGTCCGCCGCCCATCTCGAGGAGGCACCAGAATGAAAGTACATCGCGCAAGTACTGAAACGAGCGCGACAATAGGCATTAGGGAAGCGCCGCCCACGCGAAAGCGGCGATCGTGAGGACGCGCGGCGACAAAGCCTCCCGCTCGGACGCTCTACACAATCGGTACTGCATGCGGTCTCGACTACAATGAAATGGTCGTTGATGAATGCCCGATAGCACCTCGGGCTGTGCGAGCGGGCGTCGGCCAGACGTCCATGTTCCAGTAGGAGAACAACGGCGCGTCGGCGAGCCGGTTGGGTTGCGCAGTGATCCGATTCAGTTCATTGCGAGGGTTGCCAGAGATTCTGAGCCGTCGCCCAGTCCACCCAGTCGACGACTTCACTCACCACAACCTCCAGGGAAGCGTCGACGCCCATTTGATCCGGGAATAGGATGAGGTTGTCACACGACCATCTCGCACACGGCGCGATCAGGCCATCGCATCCGAGAAATTCGATCGCGGCGCCTATCTCTTGAGTGCGAGGTAAGTTGGTGCCGATGTATGCGGCTTCCGGTACGCCAAGAGCCGAAAGATCCGCTCTGACTAACTTGAGCGTTCGATACGCTACCACTCGGAGCGTGTGCAGCATCACTGGCTTCGTCGGACGAGGATTGAGCTGACTCCAGTGGAACGAAATCTCCGCCAGAGCACCTTCGCGCGCCAAGCTTGTGTAGAGCACGCCCGCGCCATCGCGACGCATCCACCGGCCGCCACTGTACGAACTGGCAAGTGGGTCGAGGCTTTGCCGTGTTCCCCGAAATACTTCGCCGTCGAACGTTTCCTTCGGAAGAGCGTCCAAGCGATCGAGCAGGTCAGGGTCGTGAATCATTCAATGTGCTGGCCCGTGTGTTGTCATGTCAAAGATGCGCGCCATCGAGCAGTTGATTGACCGAAGCCAATACTTCGTCAACCTGACCTTGCTGGATCAATTCCGCGGGTACTCGATCATCCAGCAGGCGTTGTCGAGAGAAGAGCCAGAGTCGAGCTTCGTGCGGCTCGTAGATGTCTGCGAGCTTGTCAATGACAAACTCCAATTCTAGAAGTTGCCTTTCTGTGCTGGCATGCGGCAACGCCTTGCCCTTGTTCCATCGAGAGACGGTCTCGGGGCGTACGTTCAGCACATTCGCCACATCAGACGATCGCATTGCAGCCTTTGTCTGAATGGCTTCTAGCCGGCGCGCAATTGCGTTGCTCATGGTGTGACTCTGTGGGCGGTCGGGTTAATCACAGTGGCTGTCAACGTATGCCACCGCGTGCAACTCGCGATATTGGATGACGTGCGAATGACAGATCGCGACGCTTCTTGGCGTAGGGCCCAAGCGTTGTCCGGAGGTCGTTAAGCCGCTTTGCTTGTTTGTTCACTTTCTGCTTAAGGTCGTCGGGCAAGGGTAGTTTGGTTGCAACTAAGGCGGCGTCGCTCGCAGGTCGAAGGTTTTCCTCGAGAAACTCGGTCGGGCGGATCGATTCGGGAATTCTTCCGAGGCTGGCGACTTGTTGGGTGCGTTGGTACAGAAAGTGCCTGCCGGGCGTTCGCAGCATATCTTCGACGCCCCGATGACAGCAATTGGTATCCCTGCAACCAAAAGCCGACCGAGACCTGCCTCCGCCACTTTCGAAGAAGCGTTCAGCATCTACGCGCGAAAGCATTAGATCAAGTGTCGGCAAATAGACGCGCGTCTTCGCACCAAAGCCCTTTCCTTCCGGAATCTTATGCCAGCTTGCCGTATCGAGCCTCTCACCCAACGTGACGCCGTGCGAAATGCCACCAACCGCACCAAACGCTAACAAGGACAACCCCATTTGACCGCCTACATGGTCAGCGACGATTGGCATGCCAAGTGAGTGAAAATCCGTTGCGGCGTTCCCGTAGCGAGTGATTGCAGTTGGCGAACTATCGACGCCGCAGCCTGAGATGTTTAGCCAAAGACCATCTATGTTGGCATGACGCAGCTTCTCCAGGACTGCAAACCGCTTGACCGGTGTTCTGAAGGCTTCGTAGCTTAATGCCAACGAGTACTGAAGCTGAATGTGTGCACCGCCCAGCCGGTCCAGAGCGCTGCGCAGCGCGTCGGTACAAGCGATGTCGATCTCAAGCCACGGATCGTCCGGTCCGACAACCAAGTGCGTCGGCGCGATAACTTGGGTAAAGCCGTGGGCAATCGCAAACTTTGCAATATCCTCCGCAAACTGTCGTTGCTCAAACCGGGTAGCGAGATCGCCTTGTGTATGCGGACGCTTCTTCGACCATGGCAGACAATCCATCGACTTAACGTACCGACCGCTAGTAGCCATCGCCTGCGTCTCTGGATCAAGAACTGCATCCAGACCGCGTTCTAGCACGAGGGTAAGCAGTTCCTCTTGTTGACTCGCGCGCTTGGCTTCAAAGACTACGCCGGTAAACGCAAGTGAACTGGACGTGATGAAACTCTGAAGTTCCCTCTGATCGACGCGGCTGGCGCGGATGTAAAGCCCCAAGGGGTCCGGGGCCAAGCGAACCGGTCGGAGGTGGAGCGTAGACATAGCGGGTCTCTCCGTACGATACGACATCATTATAGCGTTTTGCGCTGACACTTCACAAGCGCTATTCATTGAGTTTTCCATGGAGTAATCGGCTTCCTGGAAAGCGCCAGTTCTGTTGCTAGTTGTTGCTTGGGCATATTGGACCGAAGTCCGGTCCGACGAAGCAAAGCTCCGCCAAGGCCTGACGGCGAGGGCGGTGGTTACAGGTGTACGAGGAGGGCCCAGCCGGAACGAGTGTTCGGTGGATCGCGGGGTGGCAGACACAGGGCCTTGAACCCGGACGACGGGATATGCTTTGCCTAGGCCTGCTCGTTACGAGGGCACGGTTCCGCGGGCGGCCATCGAATACATCAGCTCGAATGGAGGACGACATGGACAAGATGATGACGATCGAGCGGGCGACCGAGTTCGGGACCGCATGGAACAGCCACGATCCGGATCTCGTCGCGAGCTATTTCGCCGAGGATGGTGTCTACCACGCCTCGGTCGGGCCCGATCGGCTGGGCCGGACCTTCGTCGGCAGGGACGCCGTCCGCGACGGCGTGCAGATGTTCTTCGAGCGCTTCCCCGACGGCAGGTTCGAGAACCTCAGGGTGGTCGTGGCGGGCAACGTGGGTTCGTTCGAATGGGATTTCGTCGCCACCGACGAGAGCGGGAAGTCGGTCAGCACCGCCGGCTGCGACCTGCTCGAGTTCCGCGGCGACCAGGTCCTCGTGAAGAACGCGTTTCGCAAGGCACGGGGCTGACGCGCAGCCCGGCTTACATCGAGCCGAGCCCGAACCTCAGCATCGAGGCCACCAGGGCGCGGCTCGACGAACAGTCCACTTTCGCGCAGGCGCTGCGGATCTGGGTGCGAATGGTGCTGACGGCAACGCCGGCTCGGCTGGCGACCTGCGTCGCCGAGTCGCCGCGCACGAGTTCGAGCACGGTACGGGATTCGGCCGGTGTCAGGCCGTGCAGCGCGCACCAGGTGGTGAACGCGTCGCAGCGATCGCTCGGGCTTCGATCGAGCGTGAGCACCAGGACGATGTCGTCGCGCCATTGCGGATCCCACGTCCCGGCGGCTTCGCGCCGGATCGATGCGAAGCGCTCCTCCGGGCCGCGCGAGATCCGGAACGCGTCGCCCGGGAGCCGGTCGATGTTGCGCAGCGCGCGGCACCATCGCCCCTGGCAGGCGGGGTCCACGGGGGCCAGCCGGGATCCGGCCAGCCGTACGCAGCGCTGCATGTCCAGTTCGCTGCGGCCCCGTTCATTGGCGTAGCGCAGCTCTGCGTCGCCGGCCAGCACGAACAGGGCCGGGGGCGCCGCGTCGACCAGCCGCTGGGCCAGGTCCGGCGGCAGCAGGGTTTGTCGGGCGCCCGCCGCGAGGCGGCGGATCCCGGTATCGGCCAGGTCCATCTCGTTCTCCCCGTTGCGGCGCAGGCCATCGACCGGCCTCGCCATCCTCTTTTCGGACAGCCTAGCGATGCCCGGGGCGCTTGCCTTGCGGTGATTGCACAGCGGAAACGTTCAATATTCACAGTTCGGCCTTAGACTGCCGATCATTCCCACTGCCCGTCGTACCGCCCCGGACCATGCCTGGCGCCGTCGAGAGTCCCGAGCCCGAGCGCGTTGCCACCTTGCCGGCGGAGCTGCTCGAGGCCCTGGTCGCCTGCGGCAATGTGCGCCAGTTCCCCAGGAACACGATCGTGGTGCTCGAGGGCGAACCGGCCGAAGCGCTCTACATCGTGATCGAGGGGCAGTTGCGCGTTTATGTCTCGGACGAGGAGGGGCACGAGGCGGAGCTCAGCCGGCTCGGGCCGAACGAATACTTCGGGGAGCTGATGCTGGCCAGCCGGGTACGCACGGCGTCGGTCCGGACGCTGTCACCGGCAAGGCTCTGCATGGTGCGTCGGGAAGAATTCGAGGTCCTGATCCGGACCCGGCCCGACCTGGCGTTCCATCTGATCCAGACGCTGATCCAGCGGATCGTGGCCTTGACCGCCAATGTGCAGAGCCTCGCGCTGATGGATGTCTATGGCCGGATCGTTCGCCTGTTCATGGAACTGGGCCATGAATCCGATGGTCGCCGGCTCGTGCCGAGGATGAGCCAGCAGGAGATCGCCGAGCGCATCGGCGCGTCGCGCAGCATGGTCAACCGCATCCTGAAGGACCTGAGTGACGGCGGCTTCATATCGCTCAGCAGGGAATCGATCGAACTGCGCCGGGAACTTCCCCGGCGCTGGTAAGCGCGCCGCGGATGAACTCCGCCTTGCCGCGCGTATAGGCGTCACGGTCGCCTTGGTGGCGCGCCGCCAGTTCACGCTTGAGCGCCGCATAGCTCGCGCGCAGCCGAGGATCGCTGCGCAGCAGGTCCCGGAAGCGGATACGCTCGCGCCATGTGCTTGCGTCGAAGGCCACGAGATGCAGGTGGTGGGTGCGGTGTCCGTCGGCGTGGCGAAACAGGAAACGCCGTTCGGGAGCCCCGAGATCGAGCTCGGGCGCATGGCTGTATCCGTGTTCGCATAGTCGTTGCAGCACCTGGTCGACGATCGCCATGTCGCGCAGGCCCGCGATGATGTCGATCGTCGGCTTGGCGGCCATGCCGGGTACCGCCGTGCTCCCGAAGTGACAGACGTGCACCAGGTGACTGCCGATGCAGCCCATCACGCGCTCGCGCTCCGCATCGAAGCATGCCGGCCAGCGCGAGTCGTACGGCACCAGCCGGACCGGCTCGGCCAGTGCCAGTCGGCAGGATTCATCCGGACTCATGGCCTCGCGGCCCGTGCGGATCGCCGGGGCCACGGCGGGGGATCTCCACGGTTGCCGGGTCGGGCTTCGGGCCGCCCGAAAGCACGGCCCGGGCCCGCCTCAGGTCGGGCACATCCGCGCCGCGCTCCGGCATCGCCTCGAACGCCCGGCGCAGGTCGGCCAGCTCATCCTCGGCCTGGCCGCAGGCGCTGGCCAGGGCATGGCGCTCGAGCGCGCAGCGAAGCATGAAGGTCGGGCTGTCCAGCAGGGCGGCAGCCTCGCTCGCGCGGGCGATGCTGCCGAAGGCCTGTCCGATGTCGCCGGTGTCGGCCAGCACGCGCGCCCGCAGCCGATGCACGTCCCAGGTCCCGAGATGCTGGCCGCTGCGGCGCGCCTCGGCCTGGGCATCGTCGAGCAGGACCATCGCCTTGGCAGGATCGCCGTCCAGATGGCACAGCCAGCCGTAAAGGGAAAGGAAGTGCACGAACCAGAGCCGCACACCCGCTGAATCGAGCAGGCGGATCTGCTCGGCCACGCGCTGGCGCAGCCCGGGCAGCTGTTGTCGCTGGCAGTCCAGCGCGGCCTGGACGACCAGGGCGAAGGACAGCCACATGCCGAGGCCTTCCTCGTGGCACAGTCGGAGCAGGCCGTCGAGCTTGCGATCGAGATCGCCGGGCTCGCGTTCGGCCCAGTCGGGCAGGATCCCGCAGGCGAAGCGCATGGTGAGCCCGAAGCTGGTCGCGAAGCCCTGGGCGATCGGCGTGGGCGCCAGTCCGGCGGTCACCTCCTCGACCTGCCGCCAGGTCGAGGAGGCTTCCGAGAAACGGCCCGCGATGTACTGGCAACAGTAGCGGGTGACGAGGACGCCGGCCCAGGGGGACAACTGGATATTGGCGGCGACGAAGCCGTCGATCGCGGCTACGTCCGCGCCGAGCGGGCCTTCGGAGTGAGCCATCGCCGTGACGACATCGCCGGCCTCCAGCGCCGTCAGGGCGCTCGAGTAGGCGGCCGCCAATGGCAGGAAGGGTGCGTGGTCCTCCTCGGCGAGTGCCTCGCGCATCGTCGCGGCGGCCGCTTCGCTCTCCGGGATGCGCCCGCGCGCCCACCACACGGCCCATTTGCCCCAGTAGGCCAGATGCCGGGCCGGGGTGTCGCCGACCCGTTGCGCGAGCTCGAGGATGCGGTCGAACACCGCGTTGTTCGATTCGTCGGTCCAGGTGCGTGCGTTGTAGATCCCGCCCAGTGAAACCTGGATCGAGAGCTCGGTTCGCAGGATCGCATCGTCCGGCGGCAGCGCGCGAAGCAGGCGCACCGCATGCTCGAAGTGGGCGGCGGCCTCGTCCAGGGCGCCGGCGCCAAGGGCACGGTCGGCCGCCGCGCGCAGGAAGTCGACCGCCGAATGGGAATCCCCGGAGCCCGACAGGTGCAGGGCGTACAGCTCGGGCCGGGTTTCGGCCCAGTGCGAGAAGCGGCCTTGCAGTGCGTCCGCTACCCGGGCATGCAGCGCTATCCGGTGGCGGCGGGGAATCGCTTCGTAGGCGACATCGCGTATCAGCGCGTGCTTGAACTCGATGTGCTCGCTGCCGACGCTCTCCGGCATGGGCTGGATCAGGCCCGCTGATGCCATGGATTCGAGATGCGATGCCACGACGGCCGGCGCATCGTCGCTGACGGCCTCGAGCAGTGCCACAGAGACCTCCCGCCCGATGGTGGCGGCCAGGTCGAGAGTGGCGCGTGCTGCGTCCAGTCCGTCGAAGCGGGCGATCAGCGCGGCTTCGATGTTGGAAGGCAGCTCGACGACCGCCTGCTGGCCACTGGCCTCCCATGTGAACTCGCCTTCGCGCAAGGATCCCGAGACCAGCAGCGACCGGGTCGCTTCCTCAAGGTAGAGGGGCACGCCGTCGAAACGCGCCACCAGCGCATGCGTAAGGGCGGGCGGCAGGCTCTTGCCATGCGCGACGCCGCGCACCATCTCGATGGATTCGGCCACGCTCAGCCGGGGCAATGAGAGCTCCGTGGCTCGTGCGGCGCCGCGCCACGGCGGCCCGAACTCGGGGCGGGCGCTGCCCAGCAGCATCAGCGGCGCGTGGTCGACCGTGTCGACGAACATGCCCAGCCAGTCCAGTGTCGAGGCGTCCGCCCAGTGCAGGTCCTCGATGACCACCAGGAGCGGCCCGTCGGCTTGCGCCAGGGCGACGAGCGCCGCAGCGAGAAGCTCCATCACGCGTCGCCGCCGCCGGGCCGGACTGAGCGTGACCGGCGGCTGCGCGCCTGCCGGCGTCGCGATGCCGAGCAGTGCGGCCAGCAGCGGTGCGGCATCCGGGTCATGAAGTCCGAGCGCGGCGCAGCGCGCCTGGAGGCGATCGAACGGATCGACGCGGTCCCTGCCTGCCTTCCCGTCGATGTGCCCCAGATGCGCGGCGAACGGTTCGATCAGCGGGTGAAACGGGGTTGCCGACGTCGCCTCGGCGCAGCGCAGCTGGATCGCGCGCGGCGCATGGGCTGCGTTGCCGGGGCTGACGAATCGTTCGATGAGGCGGGACTTGCCCATTCCCGGTTCCGCGATCACGGTCAGCAGAGCCGGACGGGCTTCGGCGCGGACCCGGCTCCAAGTCTCATGCAATGCGGCGAGTTCGGACTGTCGGCCGACGTAAGGCGTGCGCACTCGCGCCGCATCGAGCCGGCTGGTGGCGAGCGTGCGGCGCAGGACCCGCCACAGGCGCATTTCCTCGTCGATGCCCCGGACCGCCCGACTGCCCTGGTCGACGCCCTCGAACCAGCCATCGACGAGCCGCCAGGTCGCGTCGCCGACCCAGAGGGAATCGGGTTCAGCCTCATCGGTGATCCGGGCAGCGACATTGGGTACCTCGCCCAGCGCCAGCACCTCCCGGTGGCCGCCGGCGCGCAGCGCCGAGATGAACACCCGACCGGTATGCGCACCGATGCGCACCTGCGGCAGCCCGGCTCCCGATGGCAGGCGGGAATCGGCGAGATCGGCCAGGATGGCCAGGCCGCAATCGAGCGCCCGTCGGGTATCGTCCTCGTGGGCGCGGGGAAAGCCGAAGTAGATCAGCACGCCGTCGCCGAGGAACTGGGCGATGTGGCCATCGTGGGCCTTCACCGCGCGGGCGCAGATGCGCTGGAAGCCGCCCAGGACCTCGGCAAGGTCCTCGGGATCGGTGCGACGCGACAGCTCGGTGAAGCCGACGAGGTCGCAGAAGAGGACTGTCAGGGGGCGGCGTTGCTCGGGGCTGCGCTGATCATCGCCGGCGGCAGGGGGCAAAGGCGCCCCGCAGTCGCCGCAGAAACGCTTGCCAGCGGGATTACTCGCCGCGCAGGTCGGGCATTTCATCTTCTCGGCATGGATCCGGCGCGGTTGCCCCGTGTGGCGATCAATATCGGCTGCGACCCGGCCATCGTCAAGCGCTTCCTCGCCCTCCGCTCGACTGCACGGGCGCGCGCCGGGCGCGGCGATCTCAGCGCTTCACCGTCAGTGTCGAGGTCCGGCCCATGTCTGCATGCTCATGCGCTTCTCCAGTCATCGGCGGAGGAATCCGCAAGACGACCTTATCGCCGGCCCTGGGCGAACGCATCATCGATTCGAAGGACCCGGGGGTCCGGTGCGCGCGGCGCAGGCGCGCGAGGGGCAATCCGTGCTTGACGCGACACTCGTCGTGGTCGAAGCTTACTCGTGCGTCAACTGATCGTCAGTTGAGTAGGACCATCGCCGCCCAGGCTGGGCGGCGCAGGAGACACCGCATGAGCGTTGCCAGTGCCGCTCCCAGGGCCGAGGCCGGCTCGGGCTTCGAGTTCCTTTCCGAGGACAACCGGATGATCCGCGAGGCCGCGCAACGGATCGCCCGCGAGGTCATCGAACCGACCGCGGCCGCACGCGACCGCGAGGCACGATGGCCCACCGACGAGCTGCGGGTGCTCGGCGAACAGGGCTTCATGGGCATGCTGGTCCCGCAGGAATACGGCGGCAGCGGCTCGAGCTTCACCGACTACTGCGTGGCTTTCGAAACCTTTGCGGCGGCCGACTGCGGGCTCGGCACGATCTTCCATGTGCACAACATGTCGCACTATCCGATCGCGAGCTTCGGCACCGAGGAACAGAAGCGGCGCTACCTGCCACCCGGCGCCCGCGGCGAGCGGATCGGCGCCTGGCTGCTGACCGAGCCGCAGGCGGGCTCGGACACGGCGGCGCTGCGGACCACGGCGCGACGCGATGGCGATGACTACATCCTCGAGGGCACGAAGCAGTTCATCTCCAACGGCAGCGAGGCCGGCACCGCGATGGCCCTGGCGGTAACCGACCCGGCCGCCGGACGGCGCGGCGTGACGGCCTTCATCGTCGATCCCGACAGCCCGGGCTTCGAGATCGCGCGAGTCGAGGACAAGATGGGCCAGCGCACGGCGCATGTCGCCCAGATCCGCCTCGACGGCGTGCGGGTTCCCGCCGCGAACATCCTCGGTGAACTCGGCGGCGGCTATCGGATCGCGATGTCGGGCCTGGCGGACGGGCGCATCGCGATCGCGGCGCAGGCGGTGGGCGTTGCCCAGGCCGCGCTCGATGCGGCGGTCCGGTATGCGAAGGAGCGCAACGCCTACGGCAAGCCGATATTCGACCTGCAGGCGGTCTCGTTCCGCCTCGCCGAGATGGCCGCCCAGGTCGCGGTGGCGCGACAGTACTACCTGCATGCCGCACGACTGCTCGAGGCCGGGCTGCCCTGCGCGAAGGAGGCCGCGATCGCCAAGCTGCATGCGAGCGAAATGGCCGAGCGCGTCTGCTCGGCGGCGCTGCAGACCTTCGGTGGCTACGGCTACCTGCAGGACTTCCCGGTCGAGCGGTATTGTCGCGATGTTCGCGTATGTACAATTTACGAGGGGACGAGCGACATCCAGAAGCTGATCATCTCGCGCAATCTCTGATTGCGGCGGACCGTCGGGCGATACTTGCGCGAACCGGTCGTTTCCGCCGCGCCCTTTCCAACGAACGTGCTGATTGCCCCGTGAGCAAGACTCGTCCCCTGGATGCCGCCGAGCCGGCCCTCGCCCGTGTCACCACGCCCCGATCGAATGCGTCCGGGCCGGCGAGGAAGGCCCGGCGAGGCAAGCGTGTATCGGCCTGGTCCGATGTCGTCCAGAGTCCCGACCAGCAGTACGAGCTCAAGCGCAAGGCGCTCATCCATGCCGCGGCGCGCGCCTTCAATGCGCGCGGCTACCACAACACCTCGCTCGACGACGTGGCGGCCGAGCTCGGGGTGACGCGCGCGGCGCTCTACCACTACATCCGCAGCAAGCAGGAGATCCTGTTCGAGTGCCACATGCTCACCTACGACCTCGGTGACCAGGCGATCGAGTATGCGCGTGCGCATGCGAAGAACGGGCTGGAAGCGGGATGCCTGCTCATCCGGCGCTTCATCGAATTGTTCAACGGTGCGATGGGCCGGGTCGCCGTGATGTCCGAGCATCAATCGCTCGAGCCGAAGATGCGGGCGCTGATCCAGAAGCGCCGCGATGATTTCGACCATGCGTTCCGTTCGATCATCGAATCCGGCATCCGCGACGGCAGCATCCGGGCGGTCGACGCCAAGCTGGCGGTGTTCTTCGCGATGGGCGCGGTCAACTGGATGGGCACCCGCTGGTACCGGCCCGACGGTCCCCTGAGCATCGGGCAGATCGCGACCAGCTTCGAAGACATGTTCCGGGCGGCGATGAGCGCCTGATGTCGTCGGCGCCGGTCCGGGCGCATCGGTTTTTCCGCTTGTTCGTCTGCCTGCGGCAAGCCGCCACTTGCGGATTTTCTACGCGTGCGTCAACATGGCGACGACAGCATCAGATGCAGAACGCACACGGCGATCGCGCGAATCCTTCGCGCCCTTCCGATCGCTGCCGAGGAGACCCGATGCCTGCCGACCGCCTGGGACGAGAATGCCGATGACGGAGCTTGCGACACCGGAATCGCACAGTGATGCCCATTCGCCCTCATCGGCGAGCCGCGGCGACGTCCTGGTCGCCGAAGGCATCCGCATGAGCTTCGGGGGCGTGGTCGCCCTCGACAATGTCTCGGTGTCGGTCCACGACGATGAACTGCTCGCCGTGATCGGTCCCAACGGCGCCGGCAAGACCTCCCTGATGAACTGCCTGAGCGGCTTCTACCGGCCGCAGCAGGGGCGCATCACCTTCCTCGGCCAGGACGTCGCGACCATGCCGGTGCACGCCATCGCCAGGGCCGGCCTCGCGAGGACCTTCCAGGGCACCCACATCTTCTCGGGGATGAGCGTCATCGAGAACATCATGATGGGTCGCCATCTCCACATGCGCAGCTCGATCCCCCAGGCCTTCCTCTATTTCCCCTGGGCGCAGCGCGAGGAGGTCCGGCATCGCGAGTTCGTCGAGGAGATCATCGAGTTCCTCGAGATCGAGACGATCCGCCACCAGCCGGTCGGCAGCCTCGGCTACGGGCTGCGCAAGCGCGTCGACCTGGGGCGGGCGCTCGCCCAGGAACCCCGTGTCCTGCTGATGGACGAGCCGATGGCGGGGATGAACGCCGAGGAGAAGGAAGACCTCGCCCGCTTCATCCTCGATGTGCGCGAGGCCCGGCGGCTGCCGGTGGTCCTGGTCGAGCACGACATGGGCGTGGTGATGGATCTCGCTGACCGGGTCGCCGTGCTGGATTTCGGCCGGCGCATCGCGGTGGGCACGCCGGCCGAGATCCAGGCCGATCCGGCCGTCATCGCCGCCTATCTGGGCGGCGACCACGCTGGCGAGGGGCGGCGCTGATGCTTCCCATGATGACATTGCCCCAGCATCTGCTCGCCCGGGCGCAGGCCGAGCCGGAACGGGTGGCGCAGCGGCACAAGCATCGCGGCATCTGGCGCGAGTTCAGCTTCGCCGAGGTTCTCGAGAACGTACGCGACTTCGCGCTCGGCATGCGTGCGGCAGGCGTCGGCCCCGGCGAGACGGTCGCGATCATCGGCGAGAACGAGCCCGAGCATTTCTGGGTCGAGTACGCCGCCCAGGCGATCGGCGCGAAGGTCGTCTCGATGTATCCCGACCTGACCGCCGACGAAGCGCAGTATCTTCTCGAGGACAGCGAAGCCGTCTACCTGGTCGCGCAGGACCAGGAGCAGGTCGACAAGGGGCTGGCGATCCGCGACCGCCTTCCCGGACTGCGGGCGATCGTGTTCTGGGACGATACCGGGATGTGGTCGTACCGGCAGGAAGGGCTCCTCGCCTTCGAGGCGGTGCAGCGCGAGGGACGCGCGATCCACGAACGGGAGCCGCGGCTCTTCGAGGAGCTGGTGCAGGCGGGCACGCCCGACGACATCGCGGTGCTCTCGTACACCTCAGGAACCACCGGCAAGCCCAAGGGCGTCATCCTCACCCACCGCTACCTGATCGACAATGCCCAGCGCGT
>Ga0172382_10001068_pt1 | contig 49999 bp, 46 predicted proteins | sample Leawel138RmetaG_FD_122245 | JGI IMG/M metagenome (GOLD analysis project Ga0172382, IMG submission 122245) | Leachate microbial communities from a municipal landfill in Southern Ontario, Canada - Leachate well 138R metaG | ecosystem: Engineered > Solid waste > Landfill > Unclassified | place... | reverse complement strand
GTGGCATGATCAACACCACAAAGAAACGAGCGGCGTACGCAACGAGAGGTAATATGATAGAAGGGCGTGTCGTCGACACAGATCAGTGATCGTCGGGGTAAGGTCATCGTAATTCCTTTTACGTAAAATATGCGTTGAAATTAAAGCAGTGTTATTGTTTTGTCAATTATGTTCTCTCTCAATTATGGTGATGATGCCTGCCCTCAATTATGCATGATTACTGAGAGCGTTCGCAGATGATAATGGCGCATAATTTTTATGCAATTGCATTGTAATTGATTTATGATTATTGAAATTTAATAAGGAAAGGGTTTGTGGGTAGCAGTTTTACGGAGATGTTTTTTTACAGTCTCGTTATAAGCCATAGGAGAATTCAGTGATATTGGAAGTTGCAGTTCTTGATGTGAAGAAAAATCAAGAAGTTGAATTTGAGGCTGCATTTAAAAAGGCTCAAGGCATTATATCTAGCATGGATGGTTATATTTCTCACCAGCTCCAGAAGTGCATTGAAAATAAAGGCCGTTATATTCTCCTCGTAAACTGGAGAACACTCGAAGATCATACGGTGGGTTTTAGGCAATCTAACCAGTACCAAGAGTGGCGGTCACTATTACATCATTTTTATGACCCACATCCAACAGTCGAACATTACGAAAGTGTGTACAGGTAATGCCTTATAAAAATGCGCTCAACTACCGTTACAGCCGCAAAAATACGCGGCTTCTACTAAACAGCTTTGCGTTATGCTTAATACTTATTCGGGGACTACTAAATGCGTTGTTTAGGAAGAACTAGCGCGGCACAGCGGTGCAGGAATGAAACGAGCAACCTATTTTGCCGCCATCATCGCTGGCAACCATTTGCTGTGTTACTTTCAATGATTAGCTTTCTTGGTGTATTGGCTGGAATTTATCAAGATGTATGGAAGTCGATTATAAGTAAAGATGTTGTGATTCCGGCTGTTATAAACGAGCCGTATGCCGTTGCGCGCGCCCTATTAATTAGAGAAGGATGGATCCCCCAAACCAACCACTGGGGACACGGCGACACTATAGACATCCGGAGTGGAAACGGACCAGATCTTTGGGATAAAGGCTATCATGAGCTCGACTACTGTAGCGGAACAGGTTACGCACTATGTCGGTTCGAATTTAATGACCCCAGCGGAAATCTTTTAGTAATAGTAACTAGAGGTGAATCGATGGACGGCAATATTGACCGAGTAAAGGTTTTTCGTGTGAATTTAAATCCTGAAAATGAGGAAGGAGCGTATGGCACTACTCTCGGAATCTCTCCGATTTCGGTTGACGAAGTCAAAAAGGCTCTGAGAGACATTCAAAACCCTAAGCCATCAATTTGATCGCTGTATTTTTTCTATGAGTTGCCCGCCACATCAACCAAAATGAGCTGAACTCTGCGTTAAATGCCCGTGATAGCGAAGTCTATTGCTGCAATAATTTCATCTCGGATATACATTAAAGATGCCAACGCGGCTTTTAAAGTTTTAGATGGGATTGATGCAAGTTGAAGCGTGAGTAATAAAAGTTTTTCTCCATTATATGCAACAACAGAGTGGCGATGGATTCAGTCAGGTTCAATGACGAGGTGATACGCCCTTTAATACTGGGAGGTCAGAGGCCTCGGGAGATGGCGCAATCCAACGCGTATCGGATTGATATCTACATAAGCCATACAGCTTAAGAGGGCCTCTTCGCTGAATTAATTATGAATTGCCTGCCCTCAATTTAAAATTTGATTGCACTATAATTTTCACGAGCAATAACTATGCCCAAGTATCTCTACCACGGATCACGACAAAAAGTAACCTATCTAACGCCCTCTCAAGCCCTTGGCTATAGCAGCCCTAGTGACAATGAATACGGAATTTATGCGGTTGCCGAGCGTGAATTAGCGATCCCCTTCGCTATTTCTTTCCGGCCACTTTCAGACAACGCAGTATTCTCAGTCGATACGTCATCACGCCCACCGCGTATTCTTTTGATCGATACGAAGGTTGATTGGGAAAAGGTGGGCTATATTTACAAGGTATCTGGGGAATCATTTGAGCTAGTCGCTGAGGACCAATGGGTATCAACAGGCCCAGTAGCACCAGTTTCGGTTGAGGAGGTAAATCCAAAGTCCTATCGGCACTGGATTGAGCTAAATACCGGAGAAGATCTGTAGTAATACCATTCACCGATGCAAAGATCGCCGCTCCGCTTTTTTCCAGCTATGATAACGAGCGCCAAACACTCACAATTAGAGGCAAGACATTATGCAAGAACCATATACCATAGCCTACTGGGGCATACTGATCATTATAGCCACGGTGATCATACAAGGCTGTATTGCTGCCGCATCAAAGGCCTCTAAAGAAGGAGCTATACCCGGTAAAATTGATGAGTCTCTAAGTCATTCATCTTTTGTATTCAGGTCAAACCGTACTTTTATGAATTCGTTAGAAAATTTTCCTGCAATTATAGGAACTTCAATTTTAGCTATATTTGTAGGCGCAAATGTATTTTGGACTGGTGTATTGATACTGGTTTTTGCCCTATCGCGAATCATTCACATGATATTATATTATTTGATTGCGACTGAAAAAAATCCCAGCCCAAGGAGTTATTTTTTTATTATAGGTCTAGCTTCAAACATTGCGTTACTTGTACTATGCGGCGCGGCACTTGTTTAATAAATATGACGAGGGGATCGCCAAAATCACCACCTCACAGTAACACTGTATATTCCATAAATGCTCGCAATAAATGGGAGACCACATGCTGGCACACTACTTACAGCACGTACCGTTTGAAGGCTTGGGCAGTATTGAAGATTGGCTTCGACAAGCAGGCTATGACATAAGCTGCACCCAGCTCTTTGATGCTGCAAAACTACCAGAAATAGAAGATATTGATCTTCTAGTCGTCATGGGTGGTCCGATGAGCGTCAACAACGAACTCGAATACCCTTGGTTAGTAGCAGAAAAAGAATTCATACGGCGTGTCATTGAAGCGGGAAAACTCGTTGTCGGCATATGTTTAGGCGCGCAACTTATTGCGAATTGTCTGGGCAGCGAGGTTTTTCCCAACTCAAAAAAAGAAATTGGGTGGTTTCCAATCGAGGCAGTGACATCAGAAGGAAGCTTTATTTTTCAATTCCCCAAAAAAATAGACGTGTTTCACTGGCATGGTGAAACATTCGACTTGCCAGAAGGTGCAGTGCATATTGCAAAAAGTAAAGGCTGTAAAAATCAGGCTTTCCAAATTGGCAGCACTGTCATCGGGCTACAATTTCACCTGGAAACAACGAAAACTTCAGCCCAGGAAATTGTTAAACATTGCAAAGATGAACTCGTTGATGGCGAATACATCCAATCTGAATCAGCTATTCTTTCCGCCACACAAGAGCAGTACTCATCTATAAACCATCTGATGGGAAATATTCTGGCGTATTTACACGCGAACAATGCCTAACACATGCATAAAATAATCCGATCAAAACGGCAGTTACTTAAGACCATGCACCAATCGCAAGATAGGCTTTATTCCACCAGAACTACCCAAGGTGGAACGCTGGGACCAGGCACTGAAAAAACGATACACCTAAAACATTACACCTATAAACACAAACCGATCGGACTCGCGTGACAATCATTCTTGATGTTGTTTTTTAACTTGCTGTATAAATTTGCAGTTAAATAAAAAGGTATCATGTGTTATTGTAAGTATTCAAAAAAAAGCAGTGCCCAATTAAGCAAGTTAAATAAAAAAGGGACTCGAATGATTGAAAAACTGACGGTAACAGGGTTGGAAGCAGCTGCCTGTGACGCAACAGGCCTTTCTGACTTTGGGCCAGACACAGGTTGGCGCGAAGGTTTTGTGCGGCTGGTTGATGCCGTTGAGGCAATGAACCCTAATGAACAACTTCGCGAACTTGCTACTCACAACATTGTCGGTCAGCTGACCACGCGCCTGCACTTTACAGAGGACGACAAAAACCACCCCGATATTTCACAGCAAGCGATTGGAAATCCACTGATTGTGATTGGCCTGCCGCGAACCGGCACTACCATCAGCTATGATTTGCTTTGCCTCGACCCTGAGGCTCGAGCACCGCGTGAATGGGAGTGGTACTTGCCATGGCCACCGCCTGAAACGGCTACTTTTGACAGCAACCCACGCATCGCACAGGTCAGCGCCATGTACGACAATTGGCTGCAACATGCCCCGCAGCTATTGGATATTCAGCGCTTTGATTGCACCCAGCCGGGCGAATGTAACCACGGTATGCAATATCATTTTGGTAGTACTAACTTCCCCGCTGAATTAGGCGTCCCCGACTACGCCCAATGGCTGCGCGAAAATGATGTTACCGGACAATATATATCCCACAAACGGCTGCTACAAAATTTTCAGTGGAAAGGGCCGAAGGGACGCTGGACGCTCAAATCGCCACAGCATCTGTTTGACCTGCCCGCGCTTTTGGAAGCCTACCCTGGCGCGATGTTGGTTTGGACGCACCGTGATCCGGCGCTGACATTTTCATCGCTGTCGAGTTTTATTGCCGGCTTTCTGGCCGCCTTTGGTGGCGACAAAGACAAAGCGGCCATCGGGCGAGATGTTGTCGAAACCTGGATCAGTGGCATGAACCGCGCGCTAGCAGCGCGGGCTGATCCGGCAATTGAAGCGCGAATCATCGACCTGGCGCATAAAGATGTGGTCGCCGATCCCAAGGGCGTTGTTCAACGAATTTATGATAAATTTGATCTGAACTTTTCAGATCAACACAAAGCGCGGATCGACAACTTTCTGATCGAAAACCCTGCAGCTAAGCGTATGGGTAAGCATAGGCATTCGCCAGAAGAATATAGCATCGACATCACGGAAGTGCGCGAACGCATGTCCGATTACTATGACCGTTTTGGCCACTTGCTTGGCCGACCCGACACAGCAGGTAAATTATGAGTGTTCTTGACCGTTTTCGACTTGATGGCCGAACCGCCCTTCTTACCGGTGTTGGACCTGGTGTTGGGGAGCATGTCGCCAAGGCCTATGCCGAGCTGGGCGCAAACGTCGTGATATCGGCGCGCTCAGGCAATCGGCTCGAGCGTATTGCAAACGAGATCAACGCATTAAAAGGAGGACGGGCGCTGGCGGTAGCAGCCGATGCCGGCAACAAGGCAGACCTTGAAAATCTCGTTATCAAAGCGCGCGAAGCGTTTGGCCCAATTCATATCATATTCAACAATGCGGCAGCGGGTGTGGTTTATGCTCACGATGGCGGGCTGTGGGCGAATACCGATGAAGTCTGGAAAACCGCGATGGATGTCAACGTTATGGCGACATGGCGGCTTACCGAACTGACCAGCGAAGAAATGGAAGCGCACGGCAAAGGCGTTATCATATCAGTGCAAAGTTGCGGTGGTTTCACCCCTATGCCGCCTGCCGTGGCTTATGGGGTTAGCAAAGCGGCACTTGCTTTTCTTACACGCTCACTTGCCAAGGCGCTGGCACCGCATACACGCGTTAATGCACTATGTGTTGGATCGATGAGTCCTGATGGGCAGGAAGCCGACATTCATAAGGGGTTAGGCTTGGCAGAGCGCAATGCGATCAAGCGTTTTGGCGCGGCAGACGAAGCGGTCGGCGCCGCCATCCTGCTGGCCAGCGATGCTTCAAGCTACACTACTGGCAGCACCGTATTTGTTGAAGGCGGCCGAGTCGGTACAATCTCATGACGAGCAACCCACTTTACACCGAAGATCAGGAAACCATTGAAAAGCTGGCGCTGCGCCTGATCGAGAGAGCCGATATCCGCATCGCGCGAGAGCAAGTGCGGCAGGGTATGTTGCAAGACCCCGCGGCCACAAGCGTTGATGGCCATTTGGGGCTGGACCATGCGCTGGACCAATGGGTGCTGGCGCTGGCAATGCGAGAGGCTAATGGTGATCCTGCCGACCCACGCGTTGCATGGAATGTTTCCAACCCTCCACGAGCCTGGTTTGGCCATGTTTATCATGGTGCGGCAGTCGCCATCGACAACCCTGACAATTTTAACCGTGAAATTCCGATCGATGGCGATGGCCATTATGAGATCGACATCCGTTTTTCCGAAAACCCGCCGCAGTTCAGTGTAGTTATCGAAATGGAACCGGAACATCATGCAGGTTTGGGTCGTAATATTGGTGCACTGACACTGCAGGATTTGCTGCCCCATTGCGATGAGCAACGACGGGTTACTGTCAGTGTTAGTCCGGTCCATGTAGGCGCGCAAGCAGGAGGACCACTGCACTTAGCCAGTGAAACCGGGCGCATACAAATTTACACCCGTGATAGCCAGCCAGATTGGAATCAACTACCCGCGGAAGTCAGCGTACGCCGTCTCGATTTGCCCGCTGATTGGCAGCCCCGTAGCGAGGATGAAATAGCTGCAGCAATTATTGCTGATATGCCAGCATGGGTTCGCTTTTGGCGCGGCTTCAAAGATGAGTTTCTTGGTTTTCCCGCACCAAATAAACTAATCGGCCCAAATGGGCGAGACGGTAATTGGGGGTATCTTGCAGGCGGGCGTTTTGCACTGAGCGATGACGAGGTGTTGTTAGTCACGCTCGATCCGGTAGATAGCTATTATACCGGGTTTCAAATTACCGACCCGTGGACGATTGCACCTGATCCGATGATGCGGTTGGCCAGCTTGAATAAGGGGCAGGTAGTACCCAATGCTGATGGCTCAGTGACCTACGCCATTGCCCTCTCCGATCCCGGTGTTACCAATTGGATCGACACCTGCGGGCTGCATGAAGGCTGGATGCTGACCCGCTGGCAAGGTGTGCCAGACAACCCGCCTAAAGATGCGATGATTCGTGAACTGCGATTAGTGAAAATGGACGATATTCCGGCTGACATCCCGCGTATTGATTTGGCGGGGCGCCGCGAACAAATTGCTTTAAGGGCACGAGCTTTTGCTCAACGAACGAGAAAAGAGGGATGGATCAATGCAAGCTGAAGAGTCATTAGTAGAGCTATGCCATGTAGTCGAAGATTTTGACGCCGCGCTCGAACACTGGACCCGCGATCTAGGTGCGGGACCGTTCTTTGTATTCGAAGTACCGGTAATTCCCGGACAGCTTTATTATGGCGAACCAACCGAGGTGTCGATGAAAGTGGGCTTTGGTTTCTCGGGTGGCCTATTGATCGAATTACTCACCCAGACCAATGAGGGCAATTCACCGTTTCGTGATTTTCTGAGTAACAAAGGACCCGGGCTGCACCATGTAATGCCCCGCACCAATTTTAAAACCGGTTATGCGCGATTCAGCGCAGCGGGTTATCCTGTCGCCTACAGTGGGCAGCTGCCTTCGGGTGAACGCTTTTGCTTGTTCGATACCTGTGCAACTTACGGTTATTATACTGAGTTGATGGAAGTCTCCGAGGCAATGCAACAGTCGCTGTCACTTATGGAAAAAGCACACACAACATGGGACGGTGTTACCGACCCCGTGCGTGATATGGAACAGCTGGCCGAACTCGCTGGCTAATGTTTTAGTTAGAGCTTTGTGCTGCCCATCTGTGCAAACAATTTTTTAAAATCAGCGTAGCTCGGCTGGTGTGCCGTCACACCTCCGTCGATCGGTATTGCTGCGCCAGTGATGAATTTACTTTCATCGCCGGCAAGGAAGGCGACCAGATTGGCAATATCTTCGGGCTGACCTAACTCAGGCGTTAGGTGGTGCGACAATAATATCTCTTTTACCACGTCTGGCGTAGATTCCTGCGCCAACGGCGTCAGCACAAAACCGATGACCATGCAGTTAGAGCGTACATTTTGTTTACCATATTGTGTTGCGATCATGCGGTTGAGTTGAATCAGCGCCGCTTTCGATGTGCCATAGGCAGTTAGCGTCGACTCACCTTGTACACCAAACCCCGATGCACTGTTGATAATGGAGCCGCCGCCCGCAGCAATCATGTGTGGGACGACATATTTGCTCATCAGCATTGCCCCCCGCACATTCACTGCCATTGCCAAGTCCCATGCCGCAACATCAAGATTTACAACATCAAGGTCTTTCTGACGCTGGCTGTCATTCTGGATCGCGGCATTATTATGCAATATATCGATTTTTCCAAAACGATCTGCGACAGTCTTGCAAAGCAATTGCACTGCAGCTTCGTCGCCAAGATCAACCTGATAAGCAACAGCCCCTGAGATCTGCGCCGCGGCCGCTTCTGCGCCAGCCAGATTGATATCAGCAAGCACAACCGTCGCACCATCCTCGGCAAGCCGTTTTGCCGATGCCACACCAATACCTCCAGCCGCGCCAGTGACCAATGCTACTTTACCTTTGAGTTTACTTGTCATGTTTAAGTCCTTTCAGCTTGGCTACTAGCCATAATTTTTATAATAATATGAGTCAAACGCTCTTGATAATAACATCAATTTATTAATGAAAAGTAGCAGCTTCACTACAGATAAAACCTCGAGGTGGAATACTTAGTGGAATACTTAGGGACAGGCATCACTAAAAACCACAACACTAGAAAATCGTTATTTTAAACAACAAGACTCCCCCTGCGCTTAACCACCAACAGGTAAAAACAGTCAATAGATGGTTTATTAAGCAGCGCTTTACTCTTGCCCGAAAAACGATTCCCATTAACGGCACCTAATGCTAGAGTGAAGTCATAATTATGATAATGGTACGGCTATGGATTATGAAAGTAAGGATTTACGTCTACGCTTAAAACGTTATTTGAATCGTTTTTTAAAACGCCCGGAAGATGTTGAAGATATTACTCAAGAATCTTTTTTAAAAGTATTAGAGGCCGGATCAAAGGGTAAAATACATCACCCCAAAGCCTATTTATATCGCACTGCACGTAATCTTGCACTTAACTCCAAAGCCCTTAAATCCAATCATGTTGTCAATTATGTGGAGGATTTATTAAGCCCAGATGTCCTCGCTGAGACAACAAAACTCGAAGATGACCTGCTTGCACAGCAGCGATTTGAATTGTTTTGCCGGGCTACAGCCAAGCTTCCTGAGCAGTGCCGCAAGGTTATTATATTGTGCAAAGTTTATGGTTACTCGCAAAAAGAAGTAGCACAAAAACTAAATATTAACGTCGGCACGGTAGAGAAACATGTAGCCAAAGGCATGTTGCGTTGCAGTGAATACTTGGAAAACCGAGGCTATATGGATAAAAGCCCTAAAAGCACAGAAGCGCGCCGATGAAAAACATTATTTCTTTTTCAAATAAGAAAATCATTAAAGAAGAAGCTTCTACTTGGTTTGCAAAGTTACATCGTGGTGAATTGAGTAAAAAAGAGCGCTCAGATTTACAACAATGGTTAATACAGAACCCTCAGCATGGCACAGCGCTCATTCAAATAGCCGAGCTTTGGGATGACATGAATTCGTTGTCGTTATTAGCTGAATTATTACCGATAAATTATGAACGGGGTGCTGATAACCGTAATCGAAAAATTATATCAACACTAATAACTCCCACAATTGCGGCCATTGCAGCGGTTAGTGTGAGCGTAGTATTGACGCTATCAATCATGTTTTCGGTATATTCCAAACCATTAGTTAATGACAAAGGCTCACTCATGAGTGTTCCTTACGAGCTTGTATACCAAACTAAATTAGGCGAACAATCTCAGGCGGAGCTAAAGGATGGCTCATCCATATTACTAAACACCAAAACCACAGTAAAAGTTCGTTATAGCGATGAGGAACGAGCGATTATATTAATCGATGGCGAAGCCCATTTCGAGGTGGCAAAAAATCCAGACATTCCGTTTGTGGTCTATGCTGGTAGCGGCAGCATTCACGCTATTGGAACCGCATTCAGTGTGCGTCTTGATAAGCAGCGAGTGGGTGTAACTGTAACAGAAGGCACAGTACAGGTCGTAAATGGCGTAATAAGCGAGGCAAAGATACCCACTAACACAACTACTGACATGGAAGTCTTAACCTTAACGAAAAATGGAGAAGCTTATTACAGTGATTCGATTGAAAGCTTTGGATATGTAGAACCTCAGACTCTTAAGAAAAAGCTGGCATGGCAAACGGGAAAGTGGGTCTTTGAAGGAGAGCGTTTAGAAGATGTGATCAAGGAAGCCAACCGCTATCTCGATATTAAACTTGTGATCGGTGATCCGTCTATCTCCAGCTTGCTGGTAGGTGGATATTTTGATGTTGGCGATATCGTGCCACTATTGAGCGCATTGGAAAAAGGCTTGGGTGTGACAGCCCTCCCCCAGAGTGGTGGGCAGATAGCTCTAATCGCCAGTAGCCCTCGCTGAGTCCACAGTTAAATATACAAGTAATAAAAATAATAAATTGGTATGGTGGTTTTTTATGACCAAACTGTCTTATCCATGTAGAGGCTTGAACAGGATTAATTTACTAGAGCGTAGTGATCAAGTGTTCGCACTAATATTCGTCTTGTTAATGGCGTTTATGCGCGGTTCACTTTTACTAATAGTAGTACTCTTAGTGAAAATATCTTTTGCCTTCGGGGAAGAGAACAACATTAATTTTAATATTCCTCCTTCAAGTGCCGACAAGGCTTTGAATTTGTTCGCCCAACAAGCTGACGTCCAATTGCTATATTCCTATAAAGACGTTGCGAATAAGCAATTAAACGGTGTATCTGGTTTGCACTCTATTCAACAGGGATGGGAAATATTATTAGAGTCCTCGTGCCTGTATGTAGAGTTGGAAGATGATACCAGTCGGCATTTGCTAGCTGATAATAATAAGGGGATAGCGACAGTGAATAGTCATCAATGTAAAAAAAATAATTTTTTAAAAACATTTACAACCAGCTTATTAGCGATACTCGGCAGCCAGGCTGCAGTAACGCAAGAAGTAACACCGCAAAAATCAGCATCGACGATTGAAGAGGTTATTGTTAGCGCAAGACGGCAGAATGAAAGCTTACAATCGACGCCCGTTGCTGTAACCGCTTTGACCAGCAGTATGTTAGACGTAAAACAAATCGATTCCATTGAATCGATTCAATATTCGACACCTAATTTAAACATATCAACTAAAAGCCCAAACTCAAGTGGCTTTGCCTTCCTCTCTATTCGTGGACAAGCTAACTTGGGCGGTGGAGCTTCAAACGACCCTGCTATTGGTGTGTATGTCGACGGCGTTTATATCGCGCGCCCAGGCGGCTCCTTATTGGATTTAATTGACACTCGTCAGGTTGAAGTCTTGCGCGGGCCACAAGGCACGCTGTTTGGTAGGAATACCACCGGTGGAGCTTTAAATATTAAATCCAATGAGCCCGTCAATGTCTTGAAAGGCTCATTAAAACTAAGTCTAGGTAATATTGGGCAACGCGAAGTAACCGGCATGGTGAATGTTCCATTGATAGAGGATACGCTGGCTGCACGTTTAGTCTATAAGCATTCAGAACACGATGGCTATGGTGACAATGTTTTTTTAAACAAAGAATTAAATGACGACAAGCGCGACTTTTTTCGCTTCTCTATGAAATATTCCCCCGCAGATTCCAGCTGGGATTTTTTGCTAAGTGCCGACAGAACAGATCAGGAGGACAACGGACAATTACATGTCGTGACTGATTATAATTCGGATAACGCCCTGCTATCTGGTTTTGTTCAAGCAAATGGCCCCGATGAAAACGGCCCCGGTAGTGCCGACGATAATATTGATCCTTATGTACATTCAAATAACGATTGGTATAACGGTTATTCTGATGATGATGAATTTTCTGAGCTCACCGCTCAAGGTGTTTCCGGTAAATTAAATATTGATTTAGGCTGGGCCAAGTTAACTTCAATTACCGCATGGCGCTCCTTAGAGACTACCGGATTTAACGACCTGGATGGATTACCTTATAGGATTATCAACTCTAATTATGTCAATGATCAATCACAGTTTAGCCAAGAGCTGCAGTTGTCTGGTGGCGATGGAGCGTTAAACTGGATCAGCGGTTTATTTTATTTCGATGAAGAAGGAGAAGAATTAACGCGCTCTCAAACCATGTTTGGAGCGTTGTTTTCTAATGATCCTGATCTGGTTAACCGTAATGATGGCACCGCGAATAATACTTCCTATGCAGCTTATGGCCAGCTCTATTATGACTTGACTGACAGCTTACGATTAACCGGTGGCTTACGTTATACGGTAGATGATCGAGAGGTAGAGTTACGCAATAAATCAAACGAAGCGCTTGATGTATGCTCTATCCCCGTTGCAGATCGTGATGATGGCATCAATTGCCGACAAAATGAAAGCGTAGATTACGACTATGTCTCATACTTATTTGGCGTAGATTATCAGATTAATGAGCAAGCTTTTTTGTACGCAAAAACAAGCCGCGCTTATCTTGCCGGAGGCTGGAATATGCGTAATGGATCTGCGCCCTCGTTTGAGCCAGAAGAGGTGACCGATGTAGAATTGGGCGCTAAACTCGACTGGTTAGATAGCCGTATAAGAACCAATATTGCATTATTTCGCGCAGAACAAGCTGACGTTCAACGTACCTCGACCGGTATTATTCCCAAAGCCACTTCATTTATTCGAAATGCAGCAGAAGCAACCGTTACTGGGGTTGAGTTTGAATTGACCGCCTTACCTTGGGAAGGCATGGAGGCAAGTTTTACTTTTGGCTGGCTTGATGCCGAATATGACACGTTTATCGATGCAACTGGCTTGGATAGAAGCCAGGAAACACCGCCACAATCACCCGAATATAATTACTCTATTAGTGTAACTCAGCAGGTTTATACCCGTTTTGGCGAGCTGAAAATCCATGCAGATTATGCCTATGTCGATGATTATGTGTTGTGGCAAGGTACTGCACCAGATCCAGCCACCGAAGCACTTTTTGCACGCGGCCGACAGCTATCTGAAGCTGGTGGCTATGGCTTACTCAATGCTAAAGCAACTATGCAGCTTGACGATCGGTGGGAGGTATCTCTCTGGGGTCGAAACTTAACCGATGAAGAATATTACAGCCGTACACAAGCTGATTTCTTAACCAGCTTTGGTTATGCCGGAGCTTATCCTGGAGACCCTCGTACCTATGGGGTAACGGTGGCATTTCAATTTGATTAACATTGCGGCTTTACCATTATAGATTAACAACAGCGGTGTTACCGCTGTTGTTAATCTACATTTGCTGAGTGAAACAATATGGCTGATCTTTTTCAATTTGCCCTGCTAGGCCTTGGCACGGGCGCGCTGTATGCGCTTGGCGCACACGGCATTGTATTAATTTACCGTGGCTCGGGTGTTATTAATTTTTCTCACGGGGCTATGGCGTTATTGGGCGCAGCGTTGTTTGCAGAGCTGCGGGGTGATTGGCAATGGCCACTGGCTGTTGCACTTATTGCTGCTATTGGCACTACCGCATTGGTTGGCTATGTAGTAGACCAATTGATTATGCGCCGCTTACGTCACGCCTCGCCTTTAGGCCGCTTGGTAGTCACGCTGGGCGTGCTGGCAATTATCGAATCGATTGTGATCGTACGCTATGGCTCTGGCTTACGGTTTGTCGATAGCTTTTTACCCAACCATAGTGTGCAGCTGTCCCGCGGTATGGCTGTAGGTATGGACCGCCTGTTAATTTTTATTATTGCGTTAATTGTTACCGCGGTCTTGTGGGCGATATATCGCTTTAGTGAGTTTGGTCGTCAAACCACTGCGGTGGCTGAAAACCCTCGCTCGGCAGCTGCGTTTGGAATATCGCCTAACCGCGTGTCGGCACTTAACTGGATGTTAGGTGCTGGCATGGCGGCGACGGCGGGAATTTTACTCGCACCGGTTACAGGCTTAATGCCAGCGACGATGGTATTACTCATTAACCCGCTATTAGCAGCCGCTTTGGTCGGTGGTTTCGCGTCCTTTCCACTGACTTTACTTGGCGGTCTGGTTATTGGTATTGCCCAAGGGTTAATAGGTGCATTTGATAGCGGTACGGGGTGGTCGGCGTCAGTACCCTTTTTGGTCATTATTATCACCATGATCGTACGTGGAAAAGCCTTGCCTCTACGTGGCTTTATTGGTGATAAATTACCGTTAGTCGGTGCAGCTCAATATTTTGGTATTGCGCATTTACTGTTAATAGCGGGGGCGGCGCTAGCTATTTGGCAAGCACCCGAAGATATCGTCAACGGTATTACCGGCAGTTTATTATCCGCGACGGTTTTATTATCGATCGTGACAGTGACCGGCCTAGGTGGACAGGTGTCGCTGGCGCAATACGCAATGGCTGGTGTGGGTGCTTTTGTGGCAGCCCGTTTGGCCGCGGTTTACGGGTTACCGTTTCCTTTGGTGTTTATAGTTGCACTTGTGCTTACAGTACCTGCAGGTATGGTGCTAGCTATTCCGGCATTGCGTACCCGGGGTGTAAACCTGGCGATTGTAACCTTGGGTTTAGGTTTGGCCCTGGACAATCTGGTCTTTAAAAATATTGATTACACCGGTGGTTTTAGTGGCACCCAGGTACAAGCACCACAAATATTAGGGATTAGTTTCGACGGTATATTATACCCTGAGCGATTTGCATTATTAGCCCTGGCAATCTTCAGTGTTTGTGCTTTTTTATTGATGAATATACGCCGTGGGGTAACGGGCCGACGCTTGTTAGCCACACGCTCAAATGAACGAGCAGCTAGTGCGCTGGGGGTAAACGTAGTCGGCGCCAAGCTTTATGCATTTGCAGTAGGTGCGGGGTTTGCCGCAGCAGGAGGGGCCTTGGGGGCATTTCGTTACCCCAATGTTCGGTTTGATGCCGGTTTCTCGCCATTTGAATCTATTCCGGCCATGTTAATGGCATTTTTAGGAGGTATTGGTTTTATTGGTGGTGCATTAATCGGCGGATTACTATCGCTGGGCGGGGTAGTAAACGAGCTATTAGCCACGGTGATAAACTTGAAAGAATGGCAGGGTTTATTGATTGGCGTAGGCGCTATCACGATTGTTATGGCACACCCTAATGGTTTGGCTGAAGTTTTTAGTCGTCTTATTAAGCGCCTGCCTAAACTCGCGCAAGCTCAAAATGCGAATACTGCACTAACAATTGCAGCTGGCTCGGAAAAACTTCGCAAAGTGAGGCCGAAAAAATTATCAGTGCAAAATATGAGCGTGCATTTTGGTGGCCTCACTGCACTGAATAAAGTGAGCTTTAATGTACAGGCGAGCGAGGTGCTGGGCTTAATTGGCCCCAACGGCGCAGGTAAGACCACCGCCATAGATGCTATTACCGGCTTTACCGCTATTAATGAAGGCAACATAGCAATAGATGCGCAAGACTGCACTCAACACAGTACTGTCCAACGTGCACGAGCGGGACTTGGACGAACCTTTCAAAACCTCGAATTATTTGATGACTTAACCGTAGAAGATAATTTACGAGTGGCCTGTGACTCGCGTAGCCAGGCTTATTATTGGCGCGATTTAATACGGCCAGATATCACCTCGTTTGATGTATCGCTGGTACATACCATCAAACATTTTGGCTTAGCTGATTGTCTCGCATTATATCCCAGTGAGTTAAGTTTTGGGCAGCGGCGTTTATTAGGTATTGCCAGAGCAGTGGCGGCCAACCCTTCAATTTTACTGCTGGATGAACCCGCCGCAGGACTAGACAACCACGAGACACGTGAGCTAGGCACAATTATCCGCTGGCTTGCAGAAACCAGGGGTATGGCAATACTTCTAGTGGAACATGACATGAACTTAGTAATGAGTGTCTGCGATCGTGTGGTAGTGCTGGACTTTGGCCGCAAACTTACCGAAGGTTCACCCGCTGAAGTTCGCAAAAACGCAGACGTTATTACGGCATATTTAGGAGCAAGCCATGACTGAATTATTGCGAGCCAATAATGTGAGTCTTGGCTATGACGGTCAAGCGGTAGTACACAACCTCGACTTAACAATTAATGCCGGAGAGATTGTTGCGGTATTTGGTCCAAATGGCGCTGGCAAAACGACAACCTTGCTGAGTTTAACTGGCGAGTTAGCGCCATTGAGTGGCAGTGTTCAACTATTTGGCGAAATCACCGAGGCACCTTTGTATCAACGAGTACGCCAGGGCTTAAGTTTTATCAGTGATGAACGCTCATTAATTTTTGGTTTAAGTGTACAGGACAATTTGCGAATGCGTGGCGGTTCAGTTGATGCGGCGTTGACCTTATTTCCTGAATTAAAACCCCACCTTGGCCGCGCCACGGCCTTACTGTCAGGAGGCCAGCAACAGATGGTGACGATGGCACGCTGCTTGGCGTCAAACCCCAAAATATTAATTGCCGACGAATTATCGATGGGTTTGGCACCGCAAATAGTTGATCGCTTATTGCTAGCTTTGCGACAAGCAGCTGATGCAGGGCTGGGAGTGCTGCTAGTAGAGCAGCATGTTTCTCAAGCCTTACAAATTGCAGATAGAGGTATCATTCTCAATCAGGGACGGGTGGTATTATCAGGCAGTGCTGCTGAACTAAAAACAAAAATGGCCGAGCTAGAAAGCGCCTATTTATTTGGCGATAGCTCTAGTGAATCGGCAACGCTAATTAACAGGAGAAATTAATGCAACCATATTATAAATGGCTTATAGCCATAGCGAGTATTACGTTAATAACAGCGTGCAGCGAACCGGAAGAAGCGGCAGATGTGAATAGCATCCCGGTAATGTTTATCGGCCAAATTACCGATACAGCTAACGCGACGCCGTTACCAGAGGCGGCGGCAGCGATAAAAGCCAGTGTCGCCTCGGTGAATGCGCGCGGAGGCATTGGCGGCAAACCATTAGCACTGACCATTTGTGATGACAAAGCCGATGCAAATGAGGCAGCAAAGTGTGCTCGCAAAGCGGTTAGAAGCGGCACTGTAGCAACGCTGGGTAACGTATCAAATTTTGGCAATGTTATTTTGCCAATACTAGCGCAAGCAGGCATCGCCAGTATTGGCCACAACCCTATATCGGCACAGGATTTCGCTAGCCCCGCAGCTTTTCCACTGCAGGTGGGCTCACCGGGAACGGTTGCCGGTGCAGCCAAATTATTGGCCGATCAGGGCATTAAACGCATTCGCATTGCTACCGTTGATAGCCCTGCTGGGGCGGTGGGGCAGACTTTTGCCGAGGCTGGCTTAAAGGGTACCGACACACAAATTATTGGCCTCAGCCTGGTACCGATAGGAGCACCTGATTATGCTATTTACGCTCAAAGTGTATTGCAGGGTAGTGATGGAGTATTGATTTCGATGAATGCCGATCAGGCAGCACGATTTATTACCGCCCTACGCCAAGTCGATGCGGATATTCCAGTGGCGGTAACATCGGCCGCGCTGCCACCGGCAACCATTAAGCAACTAGGGCAAGCCGCCGAAGGCATCGTAGTATCCATGCCGTTTTGGCCGATCGCCGCTGGAGGTAAAGCTATTACGCAGTTTTTAACGGATATGCAGCAATATGCACCGCAAGCTAAAATTAACGGTTTTTCGCTGCAAGCATGGTTATCAGCACAAACCTTAATGCAGGTACTCAACCAAGGGCTTCACAACACACCGCAAGCAGCAATAGATTCAGCCACGGTATATCAATGGCTAAGCCAGTTAGAACAGTTTGATCTTGGCGGTGTGATTGCGCCTCTGACGACAACCACCGAGCAAGCTGCACCGTTTAACCGTTTATTTAATAACAAAGTTTTATACGGCAAAGTGCATAATGGTGAAATACAATTACTAGATACCAACTGGCATGTCGTTGAATTATAGGGCTTAACTCACCGATAATACTTGACCATAAAGTAGCGCGAGTCTACCCCATACCTCGATCGCCAATTGTAGCTCAGAGCTTCTTTATCGCGCTTGTCAGTAATGGCGTAATCGTATTGCATTGACAAGATTAATAAGGTGCACGTAGATGTTATTATAAGTTTTTAAATACCCCCTATGTGATCAATAGTTGAGAATAAAATGACCTATAAGTACGATTCAGAATTATCCGATTTTGTCGGTATGATGCCCGATACCGATCTCAATAATCCTGAGGCTGCCCGCGCTACAATGCGTGAATTAGCGGCCACAGTAAATACGCAAGTTGATGCCAGTCATTTGGCTATTAGTTCGCACACTATTCGCAGTGCTGACGATAGTGCAGATATTCCCGTTCGCTTATACCGCCAAGCGACGGCTTCAAGTAGCGAGCCAAAACCTGCCATTTTATTTATACATGCTGGTGGTTTTGTTATTGGCGATTTAGACACTGAGCACAGTGTCTGCACTGCAATTGCTACTGCGCTCGATGTTGTTATTGCTTCGGTTGATTATCGGCTTGCACCAGAGTACCCATATCCTGCGGCAATAGATGATTGCTACAGTGGCTTGCAATGGTTAAAAGATAAGGCAGCAACACTGGGGATTGATACTACACGGATTGCGATTATGGGCCAGAGCGCTGGCGGTGGCTTGGCGGCATCCTTGGCGTTAATGGCACGTGATAAACAAGGGCCAGCGGTATGCTTTCAGTTTTTGGGCGTGCCAGAACTGGATGACACCTTAAGCACACCCAGTATGCAGGCCTTTGTTGATACGCCATTGTGGAGTCGCCGCAGCGCTGAAGCTAGCTGGAAAGCGTATTTAGGTGATGCGTTTGAACCGGGTGGCGAAGATGTGCCAGCGTATGCTGCTGCAGCGCGGGCAGACGATTTAAGCGGTTTGCCACCAGCCTATATTTGCGCAATGGAGTTTGATCCATTACGTGATGAAAACATTCAGTACGCTCTGCGTTTATTACAAGCAGGCGTTTCTACCGAGTTACATAGTTTTGCCGGTACGTTTCATGGCTCCAGCATGATTGCTACAGCACGTGTTAGCCAGCGCCAAAATACCGAGATGATAGCGGTACTGGCAAAAGCGCTACAGGTAGAAATCGCTAGCACCAGCTAGGCGCTAGCGATTAGCTTTTATCGTAGCGATCTAAAACAATTACGCACTTCCTGGGTAAATGTTTCGGGTTGCTCAAATGCCGCAAAATGGCCGCCCTGATTGAGTTCATTCCAATGAATAATATTATCGTAGGCGCGCTCAGCCCAGCGCCGGCTAGGACGAAACAGCTCTTCAGGGAAGATACTAACACCTACGGGCAGGCTCAGTTTGGTGCCATTCATCTCGCTAAAGCTTTCCCAATATAAGCGAGCAGATGAGGCTCCCGTGGCGGGCAGCCAATACAACATAATGTTGTCCAGCATTTCGTCGCGGCTGAGCGCATCTTCGGGTTTGCCGTTGTTATCTGTCCATGCGTAAAACTTTTCATATATCCATGCGGCCTGGGCACTAGGTGAGTCGACTAAACCATAGCCGATGGACTGCGGCCGAGTGGCTTGTTGTTTAGAATAACCCGAGTCAAAATCCTGATAAAACTGCATTTTATCAACCGCAGCTTGCTCACGCGGGGTGAGGTTGGCAAAGTCGGCCTGCTCAGGAAATACAATCGGCATATTAAGATGAATACCTAAACACTCCTCGGGGTTGATAGCACCGATTGCCGTGGTGATACCGGCACCCCAATCGCCACCTTGAGCAACAAATTGGCTATAGCCCAGACGTTTCATTAGACTGATCCACGCAGCGGCGATTTTGCTAATACCCCAGCCCGTACTCTTGGGTTTTTCTGAAAATCCAAAACCCGGTAGCGATGGTATTACCACATCAAAGGCGTCTTCGGCTGAGCCACCATGTTCGGTGGGGTTGGTGAGCGGGCCTATGACTTTCATAAACTCAATCACCGAACCCGGCCAACCGTGGGTAAGCAGTAACGGCATGGCGTTTTTATGTGGTGAACGCACATGAATAAAATGAATATTTAAGCCGTCTATCTCAGTGGTAAAATTGTCGAAGTTATTGAGGCGGTCTTCACAGCGACGCCAATCGTAGCTGTTTTGCCAGTAGTCGCACAAATCCTGTACGGCAGCGAGTGGAGAGCCCTGTGACCAATCGTCGACAGTTTCTTTTTCCGGCCAGCGGGTATTCGCAAGCCGTGCTTTTAAATCATCCAATTGGCTCTGTGGAATATCTATTTTAAACGGACTGATAGCTTCGCTCACGGTTATTCCTGTTCGTAGGTGTTTATTGGGGATTGGAGCCAGCCATGCTGACTCCAATCAGTTATCTATTGCTGTTACCAGCGGCGGCGCCATTGAGCATTGCGATGGCGCTCGCGTAATTGGTTTTGCCGTTGTTCCGTGCTTACCTGCGGTGTATCCATTGGCAGGTGGCTACGAATATCAGCGGCGGATACTATAGTGAGCCTAGGCTCTGGACCAGAGCTGGCACCGCTCCACCGTAACATTAGCGAGCCCTGGTTATGGCCGCCGGTATCAAGCCAGTTGGATATGCCGGGATCATCTACAGCAATGACTGCGCGGAATTTACCGTCGCTATCAAGTACTGCCTGATGGCCATTAATACTGCTTTGATGGTTAAACCAGTCGATGGTATTCCATAAAATATCGTTAACCTGAATGTTCCAGTAGCGTACACTTTCGGGCAGTTCGGTTTCAAGTAGTAAGACTTCGCCAGGCTGTAGCTCAAACAAACCTTGATAATAATGCTGGCCGCTAACGCCGCCCTGCCCCGCCCAATCGTCGTGCTCAAGTTTATTAATTAAACCTTGCTCGCGCTGGCGTTTACCATAACCCAATATAAAACCAACATAGCGCTCAATATATCCCGAAAGCAGTCTTAATCGGTTCGCGATATCGTCGGCACTTAAGCGAGTTTGCACGGGCTTGTCGTCAAGACGCTCTATGGCAATGCGGGCTTCCTGGCCTTCACCCCAATCATAATAGGCCTTGCGAATATTGACGGTTTTAGTCTTTGGGTCGAGGTAGTGCCAATCGCCGCTGTAGTTACCCGGTTTTTCAGCACTGAGTAAAAGCTCAAAGTAACCGTTTTCATCAAAGTGAAGCGTGTCGAAGTCTATTGTGCCCAATGAGGGGCCAAATTCATCTAATACACCAAACCCGCCACCACTTAGATCCATCAATATAAAGACTTCGCAACCACGAACCCCGCTAATGCGGTAGCTGCCGCTGCCATCGAGCGGGGTATAGCCGTAAATAAAATCGGGGTTTACACCAATGGTATTCAAGACGTTAGATACAGCAGGCACAAAGTCGGGCGAACCTGGAGGATTAAAAGCGCTGTGATAGCCAGTGGTAATGGCAGCAAACATAAGCCGGTACAGCTCCTGACGTTGTTGTGGGTCATCACTATCGGGTAACTGAGCCAGCAAAGTATCGGCCTTACTCATTAGCGCCAGGTAGTCACTCCATTCAGGCAAATCATTAGTATTTGTCATTACGAGGCCTATATGTAATCGGCATAGCGTCGGCTATATTCAGTAAATACATGCTGGATTGTATCGGTATTTAGGCCAAATTCTTCCAGACTATAGGTACGTTTACCGTGTTTGTCGACAGGGTTTTCATCTAGCCAAGCAACAATACCTTTGGCGGCAGCATCGCTAAATTCCCAACCAAAATGCTCGTAAGCAGCGGCTACTGTAGCAACCGGATCTTTGACTAAATCTTTAAAGCGCATGTCGTAAATGGGTAGTTCTGGGTGGGCGCTGCGATAATCCATCATGCATTTAATACCATCCCACCATAGGTGCAGAAGTTCATGCCCCAGAGCATGGGAATCTATATTGTCGTAGGCAGGTTCGCGAATAACCTGAATCAATTGCGAAATTGAGGCGATAACACTGTTTGGGTCACGGTGGGGCTGAATAAAAATAGCATCAGGGTATACGCTCAATAGCTCGGGCAGCTTGTACATATGCTCTTGTATTTTCAGTACCCAGTGTTGACCTGGATTACGCCAGCCAAGTTGTTGCAGCCACATTTTGTGTACTTCGTAGCGAAAGCTGACGTCAGTATTAAGTACCCAGTTGTAATAGCCCGGCAGACTAGACATCATACAAGGGTTAGTACTTTGAAATGAGCTGGTCATAAACGAGCCGCACTCTTGAGGAATCATTGGTCCTAACGGGTGACCTTTAATTAATTCTTTATAGTCGCCGCCCAGCTGGGCCCTCAAGTAGGCCTCATACTGATCAATGCGAGGGTCGATTGTTGCTGTTGCAGCCTCCGGTGGTGGTGAGGGGTAGGCAATCTCCCATTGAAGTGGTGCCCTCACGCTGGGGTCACTCTCCATCAATGCGTGCAGTAAGCTGGTGCCGCAACGGGGCAAGCCTAATATAAATAAGGGTTGTTTAATTTCAACTTCGGCGATTTCAGGGTGGCGGGCGCGGTCATCTAAAATACTTTTTAAGCGCTCTAAATCATCGCGTATGTTATAGAGATTTCGCTGAAGCCCATTTTCGTTCATGAGGGTATCTTCGGCATTCGCTTTTAATAACTCGATAAGCCCTGGGCGCAGGTTCTCGCGAAAATAATTTGCCATTGGGTATTCGTCTAATAGTGTGTCTGCATCAGGGATAGGTAAACCAGTGGCTTTATGAGTTGTGTATGCTATGGTCATTTTTTTGGATGTGCTCGTAATGTGTTGGAAGACTAAAATTATGCTTTTGTTATTATTAAAGTCAACGCCATTACCAGAGCGCGTCCGATTTGAACTATCAATGTCCATATCGACTTATGTGGCCTGCCTATTATGCAAGGCAGTAACGAATAAGCTAATACAATAACTGGATTGACAGCAATGATACGAACAACATTGAGCTCAGGCTATAAAGCCGGTACTAATGCGATGTTGCCGCCAACACCAATTGATTTTTGTGTGGTAGAGGCTCGCGCTAAAACATCGACAGCGGTATTTGAGTTGCGTAACTTTGATTGGTCTACGCTGCACGAAGCCTCGGTGATACCACCATCAAATTATATTGAACTAACCGATATTCGGGCTGTTGGCCGCTATAAAACACCTCGCCATTCACCATGGTATCCGCTGGGTAGTGTTCGTTATCACCCAGCAGGTAGTGAGTTTCAATGCCGCTGGTATGAAGATAAGCAGACCACGTTTATGTGTGCATTTGATCCTGAGACAGTAGTCGGAGATGATTACCGCGTCGATGAAGTACTGCTGACCAAAGCTCATGATTTGAAAAACAACTACTTGCAACAGCTATTGTGTCGGGCCAAACAAGAGGTTAAAAATCCCGGTCTTGTCAGTGATGTGGTGCTGGAAGCGTTGAGCCTGGAGATTTTAAATGAATGGCGAAATGAATTTTTTATCGCATCGCCAAAGTCGCTTAAACGTGGTCGAGGCGCACAACTTAATGAACGTGAAATTGCCGATATCGTAGCGATGATTCGCGAGCGTCGCTGTGCACCGACACTGCTTGAGCTGGCCTTAGTTCACAACTTGAGTGTGCGCCACTTTAGTCGGTTGTTTAAGCAGAGTACAGGTGAAAACATCAGCAGTGTTTGTAAACGTGAACGTTTGAATCGAGCCAAAGATATGCTGTTAAATAGCACCTTATTAATCAAAGAGGTGGCGTATCAATGCGGCTTTGAAACTAGCAGTTCATTTTGCAAAGCTTTCCGAGAGACGACAGGGCGTAGCCCGGAAGATTATCGTAACAACCCGCAATGTGTTTGAGCCTACTAAAATAATGAAAGTAAGTGGCTGACGACGCTTTAGGCTTAGCCATTAAAGCGTTGTCATGATACTGAATCGAACTGCCATTTTGCCTGACGAATACCAGTATATCAGCTGATTTCTCATTAATAATTTAGCACTTCCTCCGTCATCGAATGACCCTCTCAAGCTTTCCTAGACATTCCTTTGTCCGCCCCAACAAAGCACCAGATAGAAGCTAACACCTTAGAAAGGTCAGCACTGGATTTAACAATGACGCAGAGCCAGAGTAATATCGATATTTAGAGATCTTTACATAGCAATGCCTTGTTTGATAATGTCCACGACGGCGATTAACTTTGCCACTAACATCCAAGTAGTGCTGTGCAGAATATTTCTAGCGGCTATCGATTCGACAAACTATTACCGGTTTACAAAATCACAGGCAACAGGTGATACGATGAGCACGTACTGAAGGGTTTATCCTGCCGGATTACTTTCCGGCAAAAAAATTTAGCAAGTAATTGCTATACTTATAAGAATATAGGATTAGTTATGTATAAAGTAGTTGGTTTGTTAAAAAAACATCCTGATTTATCTACTGAAGCGTTTCGCGATTATTATGAAAGCTATCACCGGGTAATCGGTGAAAAATACCTTCACCAGTATGCCTCACGCTATATACGTCGTTATTTAAACCCTTTTTCCGATCCGATTAGCGGCCAAAGCGGCGAGCATTATTATGATGTTGTTTTAGAAATTTGGTATCACGACGAAACCGCATTTCAGTCAGCAAACGAGTTATTTTCCCAGCCAGATATTGCCAAAGAGATTGCCGAGGATGAAGAAAAGCTATTTGACCGTGGCAGCAATCGATTTTATACCGTGAGCGAAGTAGAATCCAACTTACTAACTGAGGAGTAATGGTGCGCTATGCAGCCTTTAGTAAAGCCTATTGGATAAAGTCCTCTACCCCGAAGGCATACTATATTTTCATATTTAGATTCATCTCATATTGAAAATATACTGGCTCTTTGCGCTATTTGAACACCGTGATAGTATCTGCGGATGATCAATAAACCTTTCCTTAGTAATCGACTATTACAGTTTCTCGTGGGCTGGCATATTTTGCTGTGGATAATCACAGCAATTCATCCACTTTACCCGCGAGATTGGTTACTGGAAAATATTCTGGTGTTTGCATACAGTATATTGCTTGCTGTTAGCTATCGTCGATTTCAATTTTCTAATTTATCTTACGCGTTATTTGTTGTATTTATCAGCCTACATCTTTGGGGCGCACATTATACCTATGCAGAGACACCATTCGGTTTCTGGATGCAGGATTGGTTTGGGTTTGAGCGTAATCACTATGACCGATTAGTACATTTTAGCTTTGGACTGCTGTTAGCTTATCCATTTCGTGAAATACTAATTCGTGAAGCAAGGGTAGTTAAGTCCTGGTCGTATTTTCTTGCAGTCGTCGGCATTATGGCTTTTAGTTGTTTTTATGAGGTACTGGAAGGAGTTGCAGCCATGGTTGTCAGTCCTGAGCTAGGTACTGCTTATCTTGGAACACAAGGCGATGAATGGGATGCGCAAAAAGATTCGTTTCTGGCCTTTCTGGGCGCCACTATTGCGATGCTACTGAATAGGGCGTATATCAAAGCAACTGGTCGTGACTGGCTGCTTTCTTAGCCACGACCATCGATATATACAGATGTATATGACAAAGATGTATACGAACAGGCTCTGCTTGATAGCAATAGCGTCACAACCTTTCAACCACCATTTGGGCCGAGGCTTAGAATGACCACTTGGAACTATCGCGTCATCAAAAAAACCTGTCTGGATAGCTGCGAGCAGACTTATCAAATTCACGAAGTCTATTACCATCCTGACGGCAGCGTTGACTGCTGGAACCACATGCCCGTTGAGCCTCTTGGCATCAGCGAACCCGGCCTGCGCAATGATATTCAATCTTTTCTTAGCGCCTTTCGCCAGCCTATTTTGGAAGAGCGCTTGATCAACGGCAAGGCCAAACTCATCGCCGAACGGATGATCCGCCCCAGTCACGATCTACAAGCTGATTACCTGGATAAAACTTCGCGCGCCTCCGGCTATATCAGCCAAATTCTGGGTAACCACTTACTGCTCAAACAGGAGCCATGCCTGCGCCAAGCCTATGAAAAGGTCGACCAGGCACTGGCTGAACTACATGAACTCGTCACCAACAAAGGTTACGCCCAAAAAGACTGCTCTCAAATCGAAACAGCCTAAGCCTCGGGTACTCCCCCACCCTCCTAATAAAGCTGTCCACAGCTAAACTCGCAATACACTTTACCACCGGTTAAAAACTGCTATGCTGCGCCACAAAATTATATAGGTGTGATGCTCATGCAACGAATGAATAACTTCATTAAGAAATCGGTTATTGGTGGCTTGCTGGTTATTCTACCTGCGGTGATTATGTTTTTTGCCTTTCGCTGGGCGTTCAATAGCGTAACCGACCTCATCCAGCCCCTGACTGGCTCTATCGCCAAACACAGCAACGCGCCTGAGTTATTGATTGATCTTTTTGTGATCGCAATGATCTTACTAGGCTGCTTTCTAGTTGGCAGCATCGCCACAACGGGCACCGGCATGTGGTTGCACTCCCGTTTTGACAGTACCCTCGCCAAACTGGCACCGGGCTATAATCTAGTCCGAGAGGTCATCCAGCAAGTACTCGGCAGCAACCCAAACTCACCTTTTAAACGTGGTGAAGTAGCAAGGGCGCGCTTATTTGGTGCTGACATAACTACTGACGTCACAGCACTGATTACCAGCAGACACAGTAATGGCTGGTTTACCATATTTGTACCCACTGGACCAAACCCTACCTCAGGCATGATTTATCACCTCCCCCCCGAACAGGTGGAATTACTACCTACAATAAAAGCCGAAGAAGCACTACGTACTATCATTGCCTGCGGTGCCGGCTCCGGCGACATGTTTGATAAAGCCGAGGCTCATAAAAACACCCGCTCAAGCTAACTATCAATACGCAATTTGCCAAGGCCAAAATTTAGCACTATGTTTAGTGTTCGAGTCTTTATTTAATCCTTTATTCAACTTTGGCAACCTGTACCTTCCCATGGCTTATCAATGCAACGATTGTAGTTTTACCCACAAAGGTAAATTCCCCGGCGGAAAATGCCCCGCCTGTGACTCCTTCAACGTCAGGAGCGATCAAAAAACAAACAAACCCACCGATAAACAACACAAAAGCTGGCACCTAATCGCGCTGGCAGCACTTTGGGCTTATTTACTTTTTTTAGTGTTTCAAAAGTTAGTAAATTGAATTATAACTATCACCTTCCGTAGTTGCCTATAATAGTAATCGCCTCTTCTTTTTATCTATCGCAAGCACCTCATTTTCAAGCTTTATACAAGTGACGCATGAATTCAGTAGATCCTACTTTGCTTAATCTTGACTCTTTACTCAACGGCGAGTGGAACCAACTACGCGCATTACTTATACACAGTTACACGGCGGGTAATGCTGCCAGCAATAACAATCCACAAGCCGAAATCGACACCATCCAATCGAGTGGTTTACTCAGGCAGGGCCCCATCGGGACGGAGCAGAGCCTGATCAATTTTATTCAATTACAACTAAAGCCAACTGAAACACTCAGCGGTGAAAGCTTCGCCGTGTTAAAATTTATTGACCAGTTGTTTGATAACTATGAAAAAAACTGCAAGCTACACCCCATTATTTCTCAAGCCCTAAAGCCATTTCGCCTTAACGCCGCCATTAAACTCTTGAACCGACAACTGCCCTGGCACCACGAGCAAGGGCTTATGGCGGTACTCGACAGTATTTATGCTCACACGATTGGCTGGCAACCAGAGCTGGGACGTGCCGGCAATCGATTTTTACTCCAACTCACCGAGTTAATTAACAACAGCAGTGACGACAACAACATTATCGCTGATGATATCAATGCTTTTTTTGCCCGTGAACAACAACGTATCGACAAGCTGGAAAGCCGCCTACACGCAGCCGAGCTAGGCACCTTGCATGCCAAACATGCCCAACAACTCAGCGCTAAAACACTCAACCAAAAAATGGCAGGTAAAAAACTACCCGCCCGCATCAGCCAATTTTTACAAGGCCCATGGCACGAATCCATGCGTTTAACCATCATCAACTATGGTGATAACAGTAAAGAGTGGCAAAAAATCATTCGCCTTACTGAAACATTGGTGTGGACGTTTCAACCCATCGACGAGGACTCCGCTGAATTTCAGCAACATGTTTATCAAGCCATCGCCGAACTTAGCGAACAACTACGTGAGGTCACCATTGGCTTACATCACAGTAGTAACCTCGACGAAGAATTAGCCAGTGTTGAACAAGAACATTTAAAGATTTTAAAAGGACAAGCACTTACTTATCATCCGATACAGCTTATTGATAACAAGAATCCTTTTGACAGCTCACAGGTATCGATCAGCAGCAGCTTGATAAAACAAGCCTGCTCTTATAACGAAGGTAGTTGGTTTATTTACACTAACAACGGCGAGCAGCAACGTATAAAACTTGCCGTAAAAATAAATCAAGCAAAGCAATTATTATTAACTAATTTAATCGGCATAAAAGTTGACCAACTAAGTTTTGAGGAATTTGCCTACCGGCTTTCTTCGAAAATTATTATTCCTTTACCAACACAGAATCCCTTTAAAATTATTGCCGAAAAAATTATCGCCTCCTTGCTGCAGCGTCTACAGCAGCAACTAGAGCAAACTGCTAATACTGCTTCTATTGAAGAGGAAAAACGCGCACAGAAACAAGCTGCACAACTAGCCGCTCACAATAAGGCAATAGCAGAAGCCGAAGCACTAGCGGCCATTCAGAAAGCCGAAAAAGAAAAAGCCGAAAAAGATGCCATAATGACTGCGCAACTAGCGCGCATGCAGCAACGTGAAAAAGATATTTATCAACAGTTATCCAAACTCAATATTGGCGCTGTCATCTGCTTCAACAATCAACAAGGGAGCAAAGATAGTTGTAAACTGGTTGCCGTGATTCAATCCTCTGGCGACCATATATTTGTCAACCGAGAAGGCATTAAGCAATACGTTTTAACCAGGGAGAAGTTAGCAGATAAATTACTTAGCAACACTGCAGAAATAATAGACTTAGGCAGTAATTTTGAGAATACGCTCGAGCAAGTGGTGAATACGCTGAGAACGAGGAAATAATAATGCATAATAACGAACGACGCAGCGAAACCAGAATTGACCAACAGACGACTGTATTTATCGAAGTCTGTTCTACCCCCGATAATACCGACACGCCAGCCAATATAATTATTTGCAGCAGCCTGGATCTATCCGCTAACGGCCTGCAAGTTGCTATAGATCAACCCGTGGAAATCGGCACTATCTTACGCATCTGCGCAGAGTTTAGCGGTAGCGAAAAAGTCCTTTATTTAGTTGGCGAGACCCGCTGGGTAAAAGAAGAAGACGGTCACTTTAATCTTGGCCTTGAAATATACGATGCCGAAAATACCGACATCGTAAGCTGGAAAAAAGTAATTGCGGGCATGCTAGACTGCCCCTAACTCGCGGAAATTAATTACCACCATATCAATAAGAAATAGCCCTAATTGCACACAATATCAATTAAGGCTATTTATCATTAAAATTTATTTTTCTACCGTTGCTTAAACGGATTTATCGGCTCACCTTCATCACCCTCTTCAATACGCTCCAAACTAAAACCCATACCGCCACCACCTAATTTACCGCTCTCCTCGCTTAACTTAATTTTCAAGCGCAGATTATTCGCTGAGTCGGCATTGCGTATCGCCTCTTCCAAGCTGATCTTCCCCTCTTGATATAGATTAAACAAAGCGGTATCAAAGGTTTGCATTCCCAGGTTTTCAGATTTTTCCATTATGCCTTTGATATCTTCCAAGTCACCACGCAGGATTTTCTCTTTGATTGTCACCGTACCCAACAGTATCTCTACTGCCGCGACTCGCTTGCCATCAAGACTGGGAATAAGCCGTTGAGACACGAAGGCTTGAATATTAGATGACAAATCCATCAACAACTGATTACGGCGCTCCTCCGGAAAAAAATTAATGATTCTATCGAGCGCCTGATTGGCATTGTTAGCGTGTAAAGTTGATATTGCCAGATGCCCGGTTTCAGCAAAGGCCAAACAATGCTCCATCGTCTCACGGTCGCGTACTTCGCCAATTAAAATAACATCAGGGGCCTGCCTCAAGGTGTTCTTTAAGGCGTTGTGAAAGCTGCGGGTATCCACACCTACTTCGCGCTGGTTAACAACTGATTTTTTATGCCGGTGAATAAACTCTACAGGGTCTTCGATGGTAATAATATGGCCGGCGCTGGTACTGTTGCGATGATCAATAAGCGCCGCCAGCGAGGTAGATTTACCTGAGCCCGTTGCACCCACAAATAAAATCAAACCACGCTTTTGATTAATCGTATCCTTTAAAATTGGAGGTAGATTAAGGTCATCAAATTTAGGAATATCCAGCTTGATATTACGCGCAACAATAGATATTTCATTGCGCTGCTGGAAAATATTTACCCGAAACCGGCCGACTCCAGCAATAGAGTAAGCCAGGTTCATTTCCAGCTCCTCTTCAAACTCTTCTCGCTGTTTCGCATCCATTAAGCTGTAGGCGATATCCTTAATTTGCCCCGGCTGCATACCGGTCTTTTCCAGTGGTTTTAACACCCCCTGAAACTTGGCGCAGGGCGGCGCACCGGTACTCAGGTATAAATCGGAGCCATCTTTAGAGGCTAATATTTTTAAAAAATCTTCAAATTCCATACCGCTGCCTTTGTTAATTGATCGTGCCCTTGCCTTGGTGGCGTGTGACAAACGCAAAACTGCATACTAACTGAGCTATCCCGTAACTATAGATTAGCACTACTGGACCATCGGGATAATGTAACCCGTTAAGCATAGTACGATCTGTTATCACGGTTGCAGAATTTACAAAAAAATATCCCCTCCCCGGCTACTGACCAAATCGTGCCCCCCCCTGCATCAAAAAATCCAGCTCTGCCACGGTGGACTGTCGTCCCAATGCCTTATTACGATGAGGAAAACGGCCAAAACGCTGAATAATATCTCGGTGATGGACAGCATATTTAAGGCTAGACTGCAGCCGCGCCTGTCCCGCGACAGGAGCTTGCTGCAATAGCTGCTCAAATAATTCAACACTGCGCTGCTGATCTTCCAACACTTCGGAATGCTCCAGAGGCAAATAAAAAAAACTACGCTGTATAAACGTTAGCTGCTGATCCAGCTGCTGCTGTAGAGCCGCAACAACCATCGCTTTAGCTTGCGAATCACCGGCGAAAGCTCGAGCAGTGCCTCGATAGATATTACGGGTGAATTGATCTAACAGTAGTACCAAGGCCAGCACACCCCCAGGAACCTGCCACCAATGTTGCAACAACCCCTGCAGGGCCTGCTCCACCAGTGTGCCAAATTGCTGTTTGATCGCTACATCAACCTCCTTGCTGCCGCCAAACCACCGTGCATGCTGCTGTTGACTCACTTCAAATCCTGCACCTATGTCACCAAACCAATAATCTAAAATCGCCTCAATACCGTCCTGATCACGCATAAGCCTCTTCTCCAGCCAATACTTCCCCTTCTTTAAATACTTGCACCCAGTACAAACTGGCGTAAGATAATGCTGATTGTATATTTTTTGATCGACAAGTTACACACACAACCCGTGAGCTCAATTGCACAAACTTAACCATCAACCCTTGTACCATAAAGTCACCGCTATTAAACTCCCGTCTTCGGCAACATTCTGCCATGACATTTCATCGGAGTATTTATTTTGCCGGACCAGTTCACTCAGCGGCTCGAGCTCTTTTCCACCTCTGCAAGCACCGCAACGACTCCTGCTCCCAACCCGCAAACACTGTTAAAGGGCCTTAAGCGCGGCATTGAGAAAGAGAGCCTGCGGATAACCCTTGATGGCAAACTGGCACAAACACCTCACCCCAGCAAGCTGGGCTCAGCTCTGACGCATCCGTATATCACCACCGACTTCTCAGAAGCGTTAATGGAGCTGATTACACCCGTCTCCACCAGCATTGCTGGCACCTTAGAGCTGCTCGATAACACGCATCGTTTTGTCTATACACAACTCGACAACGAACTATTATGGACCTCCAGCATGCCCTGCATATTGGAGGGTGACGAGCAAATTCCCGTTGCGGTGTACGGCAGCTCTAATGTTGCCACCATGAAGACGGCTTATCGGCACGGTTTAGGCAATCGTTATGGGCGACTTATGCAAACCATCGCCGGCATCCACTACAACTTTTCTTTGCCTGAAGACATGTGGCGCGCACTGCAACAACAAGATTATGATAAGCGCCCATTACAACATTACATCACCGACTCCTACTTTGATTTAATTCGCAATTTCCGCCGCTTTTCCTGGCTGTTGATTTATCTCTACGGTGCATCACCTGCCGTTTGTAAAACTTTTTTACGCGGTCGCAATGATCACCAACTGGAAGAGTTTGGCCATGGCACAGTGTATATGCCCTACGGTACCGCTCTGCGTATGGGCAACCTTGGCTACCAAAGTAGTGCCCAGGAGAACCTAAAGGTTTGTTACAACAGTATCGACAGTTATATCAATACCTTAGGTGACGCCATTACCGGCTCCCATCCAGACTATGAAAAAATAGGTATAAAAGACGGCGACCATTATCGACAACTTTCTACCGCCCTGCTGCAAATAGAAAATGAATTTTACAGCCCGATTCGCCCCAAACGTGTCACCGATTCCGGCGAGACACCTCTGAGCGCCTTAAGCCGCCGAGGTGTTGAATACATTGAAGTGCGCTGTATTGATGTGAATCCTTATCTGCCTCTGGGTATCGACGCCGACCAAATTCGCTTCCTCGATTGCTTTTTATTATTTTGCTTATTTGATCGCAGCCCGATGTGCGACGACGATGACCGCTGCCGTATCAACAGCAACCTGAAAGCTATCGTCAACTACGGTCGCCAACCCGGCTTGCAGCTACAAAGCAGAAGCGGCGAGTACAGCCTACAAGACTGGGGTACTGAACTGCTCAACGGTATCGATAAAATAGCCGTGTTATTAGACGCTGCTCATGGCGGCGAAGAGTACCAACGCGTGTGTCGAGAGCAACGACAAAAGTTGTCCGACCCATCACTGACACCCTCGGCAAAGATATTGGCCGATATGCGTGACCGCGATCTGTCTTTTTTTAGTTTCTCAATCAATCAATCAGAGCAGCATGCTAAAGATTTCATGGCGCGACCGCTAACAACCGATAAACTGGCCTTTTTTCAACAGATAACTCAGCAATCCCTCTTGGATCAAGCCGCCGTAGAGGCCAGCGACACGCAAAGTTTTGATGATTATCTGGCTGCTTACTACAGCCAATATCAAGACCTTTTATAGCCAGAAAAACGATCATCTCAGAGCCAGACGCCAAGCGTTACACCACTACGTAATTGGCGTCGACTTGCCCCCTCTCTGGACAAACCATGCCATCATCGCAATCTTCTACCAAATCTCAGCGTGTCAGTATTTTTGTCGACGTACAAAATATTTATTACACCTGCCGCCAGGCTTATCAGGCCAATTTTGACTACAATAAATTTTGGGCGGTAGCCACACAGGGCCAAACTCTCATTAGCGCTACCGCATACGCTACTGACAATGGCGATAAAAAGCAGCAACAGTTTCAAAATATTCTGCGAGCAATCGGCTTTACAGTAAAACTTAAACCCATGCTAAAACGCAGCGACGGTAGTGCCAAGGCGGATTGGGATGTAGGTATTGCACTCGATGTATTTGAGCAAGCCGAACAGTGTGATAAAGTCATTTTGCTCTCTGGTGATGGTGATTTTGATGTGCTGCTACAACGCATCAAGCAACGATTTAATACCAGCGCCGACGTTTATGGTGTACCTGCGTTAACCTCCGATTTACTGATTCGGCAAGCTTCAAGTTTTATTCCCATTGACCACCGCCTGCTGATAAAAAGCTAATAACGTAGCTGCTCACTCTATCGAGCTGTGTAACGATGGATGTACCGTATGAATTACCTCGCCCACTTTCACCTTAGCCACGGCAACGACGATTGGATGACTGGTGCGCTGCTTGGCGACTTTGTCAAAGGCCCGCTAAAAGGCGAGCGCAGTAAAGCCCTGGAACAAGGGATTTTATTACATCGCAAAATAGATGCTTTCACCGACCGCCACCCCCAGTTAAATGCCACTCAACAATTATTCGACCCAATGTATCGTCGCTATGCCGCGATTATGACTGACGTAGTATTTGATCATTTTTTAAATCGCTACTGGCAACACTTCCACCATCAACCACTGGCACAATTCAGCCAACAAATTTTTACCTTATTAACGGATAACGAACAACTGGCAGGAGCAGCACAACGGCAGGCAGAAAACTTAAGTCGGTACGATGTGTTTATGCAATATCAGCATTGGCAAACTGTAGAGTCCGCATTATTACAGATTGGCCAAAGAATTCGGCACGACAATCCACTAGCAACAGCAGCCGATGAAATGCTGCGCTTTTACCCGCAGCTGGAACAACAGTTTTTGGATTTTTATCCCGATCTGCAACATTACGCCACATCAGTACGGCAGGCATTTAATCAGTGATCAGCGATGTCATCTCCGCAACAAACGCCTGATTATTAGCGCTGTACGATAAATGAATTAAATAGCAGATCATCAACAAACTGCCGACCGGCTTCTTTCATCAGAACACTACGCACTGCCTCTAAAGCTGCCTGGCGTAATAGCTCTCGTCCTTCCATTGACGATAGCTCCTCCTCTGCGGCTCGGCTTAATTGCATCACCAGTGCATGGCGAAGATAAGGCATATGGTGGCGAATATCGATAGGGCCATCATTACCACCGCCTACCCGTAAAGCGATCTCAGCCTTCAAATATCGCAAGCGGCCAACCCCCCCATAATTCACCACAAACGCGGGCTTTAAGTCAATGTAACGACTCGCCACGGGCTCAGCGGCTATCTCCTCGTCTTCCTGCGCAAAACTGCTCGCTGGTATTACTAAACCTAGGCATAAGCCTATCAACATTACTAATCCTATAGACCGCATTACCTGACTCCGAACATATTTCTGAATAGATGTATATATTAGCTACTTTTATAAAGAATGCTGCTTGAGTCCATCACTTGTTTGCCCTAATGTATGACTCAAATTCGTAGGAAACTGACATGACCTTACCCAATAGTACACAAACTAACACGCTGATCATCGCCGCTGTTATCGGCCTTATGAGCTACGCACTCTATACCCAGTATTATCTTTACCTGGAGCCCTGTCCGCTATGCATGACGCAGCGATTATTTTATCTATTAGTCGCACTCTTTGCACTGCTTGCCATCATCCATCGCTCTGGCTACACATTCTACACAGGCCTAGGGCTGCTAAGCGCCATTGGCGGTATTGCCACCGCAGGTCGTCAAACCTGGCTACAACATCTACCCCCTGAGCAAGTTCCTGCTTGCGGACCCAACCTGCAATATATGCTGGAAACATTCCCCATTGGGCAGACCTTACGTACTATGATCACCGGCGATGGCAATTGCGCAGAGGTCACTTGGCGCTTTCTCGGGTTGAGCATGGGAGAGTGGTCACTACTTTGGTTTATCGGTTTTGCGGTGGTCGGTGTATGGCAATTGCTGCGCAAGCGATAACTCAGCATGAGTGGATAAATTTTGGGGGCGTAAATTAACGCACTGCTACGACACACGGCCACTGCTTTCACCACCCGTTAGCTTTGGCCAAACACGACATATTTAGACAGCAATAGAACAATTTTCCTAGCAATTTCCTAAAGTTAAAGCTTGTTCTTAATCCAAAGCTCACTTATATTTGATCCACAATAAAGCATTAGTTACATTAATCCGTGATTGATAACAATAACAACAATAGCCATAGGTATTGCTTTAACTACCTAGAACAACGAATAAAGCAGGGTGACGATTATGTTGGACAATTGCACTATTGAAGAACGCTGGAGCGGTGTTAATGAGCTAATTGACCGCTGGTTGCAAGCACGCCAGACTATTATCGTGCAATTTTGCTCCCTGAGCGGCGTACACGAGCTACGCGCCAACGCCGACCCGTCCAATATTCATCTACAAAAATTCTGCGAATTACTGATGGACTACATCTCAGCAGGACATTTCGAAGTATATTATCAACTCATTCGTGAAGCCGAAGCCTTTCAAGATGGCAGCGCCAATATTGCCAAGGCATTAATGCCCCGAATCACTGCAACCACAGAAGCGGCCATGGATTTCAATGACCGCTATCTGGATGCTCGGGGTAATATGGAAAACCTGCCTAAATGTTTATCCAAGCTGGGTGAAACCATGGCGGCACGATTTGAACTGGAAGATCAGCTCATCGACACCCTGCACGACTCTCACCGTGAGCAAGTTGCCTAGTTCAAGTTTTTAACCCAAGCTCTCGCTATTTTTATTACGGTCGTATCAACGTGAAATTTTATCGCACCTTTTGGTCGCGCCGCCCTCTATCGCTGCTATTCGCCCCCTTCCTATTACTGCTATCGGCCTGTGACAGCGGCCAAGCCCCAGAACAAAGCTGGGAGTTTGCCAGCAAAGGTACCTACAGCGCGGCACTCTCCAGCAATGGTGAGCTAGCAATTATTGGCTCCATCACCCATGGCGGCAGCCTATGGGCAACCAGCAAAGACCAACGTAAATTTGACTGGAACCATAGAAAAGGCGAATACAGCAATATTATCGCCTCCGGCTTCTCCCCGGATAGCCTCTTTGCTCTCACCGCCGATCATCAAACCATGGTGCTATGGGATACCAGCAGCGGTCAGGCGCTAACCTTTTGGACCGCGCCCAGCGAAGTACTCGCCGTCGATCTTACTCCCAGCGGTAACTACGCACTATTAGGGCTAGGTGATCACAGCGCAGTGCTATTTGATGTAAAACGCGGCGGTATACAGCGCAGCTTTTACCATGAAGGCCGAGTACGCAGCGTAGCCCTCAGCGACAATGGCGAACTGGCCGTCACCGGCGCCGCCGACCAAACCGCAAAACTTTGGAATCTCAACAGCGGTCAACAACTATTTAGCTGGCAGCACGACGACGAAGTCATGCTCGTCACCCTCTCCCCACAGGGCGACAAGGCTTTTAGTGTCGCCAAATACGACAAGGCCGTTGTTTGGGATACCAGCACCGGCAAAGCTATCGGGCAGCTGCCACTAACAGCAACAGCTATCAAGCGTGGGCAAGCTTTCACCAGTGCGCGGTTCTCTAGCGATAGTAAGCAGTTACTTACCGGAAACTCTGACCAATTAATACAGTTGTGGGACGTTAAAACAATGACCGAACTAGCACGTTGGACGGTACCAAAACGCGATGCATGGAAACCCACCAGCGCTTCAATAGTGGCAGTAAGCTTTTCTTCCAATAGCGACCAGTACTATGCAATTTCCTCCAACGGCTTTGCCCACCGGCTGCAAAGAGCACGATAGTAGAGAGCTAGTAGCCCGCAACACTGTACCGCAACCCCACAACTAACCCGCAACTAAAAAGGCCGCTAATTGAGGTTATATAAAACGCTCAATTAGCGGCCTTTTTTAAATCAAAGCGGGGTAAATTTAATCCTGCGACTCGCCGTCATCGGCATTGATTGAAATTAACTCCACTTCAAAGATCAATGTTTGATTAGGTCCAATTGGGCCACCACCGGTACCACCAGGGCCATATGCCAGCGACGAAGGAATAAACAGCTTCCACTTAGACCCTACAGGCATTAACTGCAGTGCCTCGGTCCATCCAGGGATAACGCCATTCACAGGAAAGCTTACGGTGGCACCACGCTTATATGAGCTATCAAACTCTGTGCCATCCAACAACGTGCCCTGGTAATGAACTTCAACCTCATCTGTCTCAAGAGGCTTCTCGCCGCTACCCTCGGTGATGATCGTATACTGTAAGCCGCTCTCAGTGGTTACTACACCTTCTTTAGCACCGTTTTCTGCTAAAAAGGCTTCACCCTCAGCTTTATTCTTTTCTCCTTGCTTAACTATTTCTTGTTGCTGCTTATCCATCTGGGCCTGCTGGAAAGACTGCATCTGTTTCATGATCTCTTCATCAGTCATCAGCTGCTCACCACCATTAACAGCGTCTTTAACGCCCTGAGAAAAAGCATCAACATCAATCACAAAGGTTTCTTGCTTAATACGCTGACCTAACCCAATCCCCATACCGTAGCTGACACGCTGTTCATCAGTATCTAATTGTATTGCTTTAGGCTCGGCAGCGTCTTGATTACACCCCACCAAAATCACACTGACTGCAGCAGCCATTAATAGTTTACGTTTCATTATCATTCCTGTTTGCTGATTAAAATCTGATGATTAACACGGTCCAAGCCATACAACTAACTCTACATACTAGCCGATAATATATCGCGACGAGGTATTACTTATTTCCAGGTTTAAGATTAAGACGCAAACCCAGGTTTAGCCCTGATTGTAAATTCTAATCAATACCGAATACTACAACCGGAGACCAACTCTTATTTAAGATTATTATTTACCGTATGAGTTCAATTTTAGCACCACAACAGCCAAGCCTTTAGGCTGCACCAGGCTAAAACCACTTGGAAGGCTTATGTTACTACTGTTTTTGCCTTCTGTAACAGGGGCTTACATCACGTTTTTCACTTCGAGAAGATTTTCAACCACAACCTCGGCAGACCCTATCAGCTTTTATAGCGTCAACGCATAGATACCGAGTTGCCCAGGCTATTACAAACAACACCAACAAGGCATTCAAATCATTAAAAACCGGTCTATACTATTGAGTGAAAATTAGACATGCGTTTTTGGAATAAGCTACGCGGGCAGTGGAGAAACAACGTCCGATTAACAAATTTGTTAGGATAAACAAAGGGTTATAACGATATGGCAACCAACAACAAAAAAGCTGCAACCACGAAAGCGACAGGGAAAAAGAAGCTCTCGTCAGCACAGGCGACGAAACCTAAAGCAGCTAAAGCAGCAGCCCCCAAAAAAAGGGCAGTGGCTAAACGCCCTGCAACCAAAACTGCTGCCCAAAAAGCCCTAAGCAACATCACCAATAAACCTAACAAAACCACAGCGACTAAAGCTAAAACAGATACTAAAACTCAACTCAAGACCAAACCCCCAGCCAAAGTTAAAATTAGCGCGACAAAAGCCAAGCCAGCACCCAAAAAAGTGACGATAAAGGCCAGCAGTACGGCAAAACAGCCAGCTGTTAAAAAAGCACCCATAAAAACTACCGCAACCAAAACAGTCAAAGCCAAGCCGGCTACAGCAAAAAAAACCATAACCAGCAAACCCTCTACCCCTAAGACCACCAGCCACAAAACCGTAAACAAGGTGACCACTAAAAAAATAGCCGCCAGCAACACACCCAAAAAGCAAGCTGCCACTAAGATAAAACCTACAAAAACACTAACACCAACAAAAAAAATACCTGCAACCCCCGCTACCAAGGAGAAGCCAGCCCAAAAAACCACAAACATTCAAATAACGGTGCCACCCAAGACAACCACCCAACAAAAATCAGCGCCAGCAGCATCAAATCCGCTAGCGTCTACCTCAACAAAACCAGAAGCCCACACTATGTTTAACCCAATGACTGCACAACAAACTGCTACACAAATGAAAGAAACCGCAGCCAAAACCAGAGCCGAAAAAGTTTTAGCTAGTGACATGAAGCTTGTTCATCACCGAGTAGAGCAAAGCTTGGCTGAAGACCCTATGGAAAAGCTGGAAGAAGAAGTACGCAGAGAAAAAGCCAAAGCCGACAAAAAGAATAAGGATAAAACCACCGTCATTCGCAGCCTGTTCGACTTTTGATCAAAACATAATCTACCCCAAGCTACTGGACCTTATTCGATAACAGCTGCGGCCAACTCGACCAATAACTGCGACTCAGCCGCCGCATGCCCCAGCACAGACCAATAAGCCTGCAAGTTAGCCACTATGTCTACTGAGCTCACCAAACTTCGAGTCTCCCTTGACTCGGACACCACTCCCATTGCCAGCAGCTGCTGATACATCATCTGTTGCTGATGACACTCAGCCTCAAGCTCTAAGGCCTTTAGCCTGTTGCGCATCTCCTCTCGCTGGGACTCCACATTTTTTAAATAAACACGCACCGAGCGCAGCGGCAATAGACAATGCTGCCGCCACTGCTCGCAAGCCGACGCCAACTGCCGTAGCTGATTAGTGCTGATAAGCACCCCCTGCTCGCCCAGCCAACAACAACAAAGCAGCATATTGACATCGGCATCACTGCCCTGCTGCAATGCTAACAGCTGGCGCTCCACACCCTTACGGGCATAAGTTATTAAGGAATAGTCCCAAAAAGGATTAATTTGCATACTAAAACCTGATTGAATAGCGCTGTTAAGAGGTAATTTCCAGTATAATCCGCCGCCATGATTAAACTCGACGACATCAGCTTACAACGGGGCAGCAAGTTCTTGCTAGAACATGCTAACGCAGTCTTTCATCCCGGCCAGAAAATCGCCTTAATTGGCGCCAACGGTACCGGCAAGTCCAGCCTGTTCAAACTATTGCTGGGGGAATTAAGCGCCGACGATGGCACCGCCAGCATTCCCGCCCAATGGCGCATCGCCCACATGGCACAGGAAGTCGCCACCAGCAATCGCAACGCACTGGACTACATCATCGACGGCGACCATGAACTGCGACGGATTGAGGCAGAAATAGCCAAAGCCGAACAACAAGATAACCATCAGCGCCAAGCCGAGCTCCACGAGCAGCTAGACACCATCGATGGCTACAATGCCCGGGTCCGTGCTGAGCAATTAATGCTGGGGCTGGGGTTTAAGTTATCCGATATCCAAAAATCGGCCAATAGCTTTTCCGGCGGTTGGCGAATTCGCCTCAACCTGGCGCAAGCCCTGATGAGTCCATCCGACTTATTATTGCTCGATGAGCCTACTAACCACCTCGATTTAGATGCAGAGTTATGGCTGGAACAGTGGCTGCAACGCTATCAAGGCAGTTTGTTATTAATCTCCCACGACCGCGATTTTATCGACAGCGTCTGCGAGGGTATTGTCCACATTGAGCACAATCAACTTTTTACCTACCGCGGCAATTACTCCGCATTTGAACGGCAACGTGCTGAACGCCTGGCCCAGCAGCAAGCTAATTTCGAGAAGCAACAGCAGCGCAAAAGCGAGATTGAAAGTTTTGTTAGCCGCTTTCGCGCCAAAGCCACCAAGGCCAAACAAGCACAAAGCCGATTAAAAGAACTGGAGCGCATGGAAGACATCGCACCAGCACATATTGATTCGCCCTTTAATTTTAGCTTCCCAGAACCAGGCAGGTTCTCAGATCCGCTGCTCAACCTCAGCCACGCCGACCTTGGCTACAATACCCAGGCCATTTTAGAAAACGTCAACATCAGCATCCACCCAGGTAGCCGTATTGGTTTGCTGGGCGCCAACGGCGCGGGTAAGTCGACACTAATAAAGTCACTCGCCTCAGAAATAACGCTACTAAAAGGTTCATTCATTCAGGGTGAGAACCTGAAAATGGGTTACTTCAGCCAACACCAACTGGAAGCCCTCGATTTAGACGCCAGTCCCGCTTTACACCTGCAGCGTTTAAGCCCCACTGCACGCGAACAGGAGATTCGTAATTTTTTGGGCGGCTTTAATTTTCATGGTGATATGGCTGTTGGCAGCATTCGCAATTTTTCAGGTGGAGAAAAAGCGCGTCTAGCACTGGCTATTATTGTATGGCAAAAGCCCAACTTACTCTTACTCGACGAGCCCACCAACCATCTCGACCTGGAGATGTGTCACGCTCTCACCATGGCCCTGCAAACCTTTGCAGGCGCAGTCATTGTGGTTTCGCACGACCGGCATTTATTACGCAATACCGTCGACCAGTTCTTATTGGTGGCTAACGGTAAAGCCGATATCTTCGAGGGTGATTTAGACGACTATAGCCGCTGGTTGATGGCGCAACGCAAAGTCGACGCCAGTAATAATAGCCATTCCGACAAGCCAGGCAATAAAGCCGGCAACCAGAAACTACAACGGCAGCAAGCCGCTGATATACGCAAAAAACTCAACCCCATCAACAATGCCATTAAAAAAATAGAACAACAGATGGCTACAACCGACCAATCTCTTGAAAAAATAGAAAATGCCTTGGGTGATGGGGAGCTGTACGAAGCCGAAAACAAAGATAAACTGCAGGACCTGCTAAAACAGCAGGTAAAAGCTAAACAAGTGAAAGACCAGCAGGAAGAGCAATGGTTTGAGTTAAATGAGCAGCTAGAAACACTGCAAAACGAGCTGGAAAATTAAAACCCATACCGTATAAATTGTTACCAGAATAAATTTAAACGGTGGGTTTTTCTAACTCCTGAATTAAATAACTTAGCTCCTCAGTTTTCTCCAAAAATAAAGTATGAGCATCGGACAAGCCGCGATTATAAAAATAAGGGCCGACCTCTTTTGCAAAAAACTCAAGTAGGAACTCCGCTTCAAAACCGCCTATTTCTTGATCTAATTCACCATCAAAATAAGCTTTTATCTTATAGACAAGCCTATCCGTCTCTTCCTTTGAAAATTTAATCTCGCTCATAGCATATACACATAACAATATTCCTGAACAGGCTCATAGACCATAAAATAGAACCCTTAGAGTGGAGCTTATCCACCAGAGCCACTCGGGCCTATTAGCCAGATGCCAGCCTCAGTGGATCGAGATTAACCCTACAAAAATTATTCAACTCCTGCCAAAATAATCAGCGCTGCTTTATTAACGCAGCTTACTTACTTTAAATTTACGCCCTTTGATTTTGCCATTTTCCAACCGCTGCTTAGCCTGATTAGCAACGCCGCGCTCAACAGCGACATAGGCAGAATAATCCGTGATCGCAATCTTACCTACTGCCGAGCCATCAATACCAGCGTCGCCGGTTAAGGCTCCAAGTACATCCCCAGGGCGAACCTTATCTTTACGCCCACCGCCTATACACAAGGTAACCATCGCGGGGATGCATACCGGTTCTTTATGCGTATCCAAAGACTCTATTGCTTCAAAAGCAATTTTACTCTGCTGGTAGTCTTCTATGACTTCCAGCTTGTACTTTTCTGAGCTGGAAAATAAACCCAGCGCCAAGCCCTCTTTACCTGCACGGCCAGTACGCCCAATACGATGAATATAAATTTCAGGGTCGCGGGGCAAGTCATAATTGATCACTGCCGACAGGTCATCAATATCCAACCCTCTGGCGGCCACATCGGTAGCCACTAACAGACAACAGCTGCGATTGGAGAACTGCACTAACACCTGATCTCTATCGCGCTGTTCCAGGTCGCCATGCAAGGCTTTAGCGCTCAAGCCCTGAGCGTTTAAAAACTCGCAAACTTCTTTGACCACAATAATAGTGTTACAAAAAATAACTGCCGAATCCACTGGATGGTTGGCTAGCAGACATAGTAAAGCATCCAGTTTTTGATTTTTGTCGCAAATATACATGCGCTGTTCAATATGGGTGTGGCTATGCAACGACTCCACACTAATCTCAACCGGATCACGCTGAAAATTACTGCTTAATGATTTAATTTCTTTAGGGTATGTTGCGGAGAATAATAACGTCTGCCGCTGACTGGGCGTTTGCTGAATAATAGTTTCAATATCTTCGTAGAAGCCCATATCCAACATACGGTCGGCCTCATCAAGCACCAAGGTTTTAATACGCTCTAGCGACAGTGTTTGTTTGCGCAGATGATCTTTAAGTCGCCCAGGCGTACCCACGACAACATGAGCACCGTGTTCAAGCGAACCTATCTGCGGACCAATTGATTGTCCGCCACACAGTACTACCACTTTAATATTTTGCTGATAGCGGGCCAATCTGCGAATTTCAACCGCCACCTGCGTGCATAGTTCGCGGGTTGGGCAAATCACCAGACATTGCGCAGCAAAATCACGCGGGTTGATATGCGTCAGCATGCCTATACCAAAGGCAGCCGTTTTACCGCTACCGGTTTTAGCTTTAGCGATGACATCACGCCCATCGAGCACCAGAGGAAGGCTCTGCTGCTGAATCGGCGTCATTTGTGAATAACCTAGCTGCTCTAGATTGGTTAATTGAGCAGGAGATAAGTTTAACTTGGAAAATTGGGTATCGGTCACGAGGAGTACTGCCAGAAGTAAAAAAGAAATCAGTATAACAGCTCAAGCTTGAAGGATGCTTGCTTTGAGCGCTTTTTGTAATCATTGCCACGGCGTATGCCTGGCTACTCCCCCACCTTCTTACATCGAAGCGGGAATCAACGCTGCAAAACAGAAGTGCCTGTGCGCATTACCCTGGGTGCAACAACTGCCAAGCAATGCCTTCGCGCAAACCCGCCGAAGATAACCGCACCGATTGAAATTGAAACACCTCAAACAGCGCCAATACGATAGCCACACCCGTAGCAAAGATACTCCTACGCTCTTCACGCAAGCCCTGAAAACTAACTGCATCAATCGAATCAAAATTTAATAACGCCTGCTTAAGCCGCTCCAGGCCCTGCCGTGTAATACCGCCAACACTCCAGCGCTGCTGAGTCAGCACCTGCTCTACCGCCTGCAAGGTGCCAGAACAACCCACGGCAAACTGAGCACTCTCGCGCAAAGCTGGCCCAGCCGAACCGCTTTTCGCTAACACGGGTAGAATCCTGGCAAACTCCTCACTAGCCGCTTGTTGCGCACACGCCAGGCTATCCGCGCTGATCACACCTTGCTGAAAATACTGTAGCCACGAAACACAGCCTACCGCAACACTCAGGCCACTGATAAATTGAACTCCCCGCCCCAAACCAAACTCAGTACTACCGCCACCCACATCGATCACCAAGCGCATTGCTGAGCCCGTCAGCTCAGCCGCCACACCGGTATAAGCCAGGCACGCTTCCTCTTCGCCACTTACAATATTGATGGGCTGCCCCAGCATCTCACTGGCAGGCACAATAAAGTCCTGCTTATTAGTAGCCAAACGCAGCGCCTGGGTGCCAACCACCTTGACGCAGGCAGGATTACGCCCCTGAGTATAGCTAGAAAACTGCTGAATACAGGCCAAGCCACGCTGAATGGCTGAAGCGCTGAGCTGCCTATCAACCATATCCAGTCCCAGCTGCACCTTATGAGCCCGCGCATTGACAGCGTGTAATTTACCCGATGAACTCAGCTTAGCCTCCAGCAAATGGAAGCTATTAGAACCTAAATCAATAGCAACTACCGATCCCTCGCTGTCCTCAATTAACATAACGACCCTTGTGCACGTACCCTGACTTTATTAATAGATACCAACCAATATCTGTCCACTTTGATTGGCTACATATTTTGCCTTCGCTCTAGCGAGTGTTATGCTAACGCCCTGCTAACCGATATTTGTTATGCTTACGCTCTTGAAACTGTTGGCCAAGCCCAGCTTGCGCATGTACTACCAGCCTGTTTGTTTAGCTATTATTTAGACAGGCCGCTGTATAATAAGGTAGTAACAAAGATTTTACTCTATGAGCGATAACATACTAAATATTGTTATCAATTAACTACACTATCGAATTTATTATAACTGGGCTTGCCCCGTTAATCTTTGGAGAATCAACCATGAGCGACGATATCGTTCACGTTACTGATGCAAGTTTTGAAGCCGATGTACTGGGTGCCGACATTCCGGTACTGGTAGACTTTTGGGCAGAATGGTGCGGCCCTTGCAAAATGATCGCTCCTGTTATCGCCGACATTGCCACTGAATACAAAGGCAAACTTAAGGTGTGTAAAATGGATGTCGATGCTAACACTGAAACGGCACCTAAATTTGGTATTCGCGGCATTCCGACGCTGATGATCTTTAAAAACGGCAGTGCAGAAGCAACTAAAGTAGGTGCTTTATCTAAAACTCAGTTAAGCGAGTTTATTAACAGCGCCCTGTAAGCATTGTTAATAATAGATAGCCATCGAGTGCTGTTGGGAGGGCCATTTAAGCCCCCCCAACAGCTTGGCTTCAGCTGGTATTGCGTCAATTTAATAGTTTAAAAAGTCTAAATTAGGGCTAGACGCACACCAATATCAGTGTTACATTCCCTGCTTACTGTACCTGCTCACAGTATTTACAACATCAATTTCGATCCCTTTTTTCGTAGTCCATATTTTAAATACCAGAAATCTTCACGCGCTCGCGTCTATCACTTTGTGGCTTCCCCTTACCTAAATAAAATCCAATAATCTTATGAATCTTACTGACTTAAAAACAAAACCAACTCAAGAACTATTAGACATCGCCAAAGAAATTGGCCTTGACAACATCGCCCGTCAGCGCAAGCAAGACATTATATTTTCCATTTTAAAAAGGCACGCCAAGAGTGGTGAAGACATATCCGGTGACGGGGTGCTTGAAATTCTCCAAGACGGCTTTGGCTTCCTAAGAAGCGCCGACTGCTCATACCTCGCTGGCCCCGATGACATTTACGTATCTCCCAGCCAAATTCGCCGCTTCAACCTGCGTACCGGCGACACCATATCAGGCAAGATTCGACCACCCAAAGACGGCGAACGTTATTTTGCCCTGTTAAAAGTTAGTGAAGTTAATTACACCCAGCCTGAACAATCCAAAAACAAAGTCTTATTTGAAAACCTTACCCCACTGTTTCCCACTGAGCGCTGCATCCTGGAAGTGGGTAACGGTTCAACTGAAGATTTAACCGGTCGTATCATCGACCTAACAGCACCGATCGGCAAAGGGGTTCGCGGCCTGATAGTAGCGCCGCCCAAAGCCGGTAAAACCTTAATGCTACAGCATATTGCTCAAAGCATGGTGCGCAACAACCCCGAGTGCTACATCATCGTTTTATTGATCGATGAACGCCCGGAAGAAGTTACCGAAATGCAGCGCTCAGTACGCGCTGAAGTAGTCGCATCAACCTTTGACGAACCACCAACACGGCACGTACAAGTTGCTGAGATGGTTATTGAAAAAGCCAAACGCTTAGTTGAACACAAAAAAGATGTGGTTATCTTATTAGACTCCATCACCCGCCTTGCTCGTGCCTACAACACCATTATCCCCTCCTCCGGCAAAGTATTAACCGGTGGTGTTGACGCTCATGCACTAGAGCGCCCAAAACGTTTCTTCGGTGCTGCACGTAATATTGAAGAAGGTGGCAGCTTATCGATAATCGCCACAGCGCTTATCGATACAGGCTCTAAAATGGACGAGGTTATCTACGAAGAGTTTAAAGGCACCGGCAACATGGAGCTGCACTTAGACAGGAAAATTGCTGAGAAGCGTGTTTACCCTGCGATCAATATTCGCCGCTCAGGCACCCGCCGTGAAGAGCGTCTGACTAACGAAGATGAATTACAGCGTATGTGGATTTTACGCAAGCTCTTACACGGCATGGAAGATACCCAAGCCATCGAGTTTTTGTTAGACAAGCTGAAAGACACCAAAACCAACGACGAATTCTTCATGTCGATGAAAAGGAAGTAAGTCACTTCTAAGTCCCCTGCCAAGCGCGCAAAGCACCCTTCGCTTTCGCGCTCGGCTCAGTGTTAGGCCTTCGCTACATGTCCAATAACGCCCCTTATAAATACAAAGATCTACGCGACTTTATTCAATTTCTTGAACAGCGTGGCGACTTGGTTCGCATCAAAGAAGCTGTTGACCCCAAGCTGGAAATGACCGAGATTTGCGACCGCGTTTTACGCAGTGGCGGTCCAGCCATTTTATTCGAAAACCCCATCGGCTTCTCTACTCCGGTACTCACTAATTTATTTGGCACCGAAGAGCGAGTAGCACTGGGCATGGGGCAAAGCAGTATCAGCAAGCTGCGCGAGATCGGCGAATTATTAGCGTATCTACGTCAACCTGATCCACCTAAAAGCTTAAAAGATGCTTGGGAAAAAGCGCCGATACTAAGACAAGTACTGAACATGGCGCCGAAGGTTGTTAAAAAAGCGCCTTGCCAAAAAAACATTATCAGCGATGATGACGTCGACCTCTATCAACTGCCCATTCAAACCTGTTGGCCTGACGATGCAGGGCCGTTAATTACCTGGCCACTGGTCATCACTCGCGGCCCCAACAAAGAGCGACAGAACCTCGGTATTTACCGGATGCAGCTTATCGGCAAAAACAAACTGATTATGCGCTGGCTATCTCACCGTGGCGGCGCGTTAGACTTTTTAGAGTTCCAGCAACAAAACCCCGGTAAACCCTATCCCGTTTCTGTCGCACTAGGCGCTGACCCCGCTACGATTTTAGGGGCTGTCACCCCTGTGCCCGACAGCCTGAGTGAGTATGCTTTTGCCGGACTGTTGCGCGGTAGTAAAACTGAGCTGATTAAATCCCTTAGCAACAATTTACAAGTGCCCGCCAGCGCCGAATATATTCTTGAGGGCTATCTTGCGCCCGGCGAAATGGCTGACGAAGGCCCCTTTGGCGACCACACCGGCTACTACAATGAAGTTGATAGATTTCCGGTGATGACGGTTACCCATATCAGTCATCGTGACGACCCGATTTATCACAGCACCTATACCGGCCGGCCACCCGACGAGCCCGCGGTTTTAGGCTTGGCGTTAAACGAAGTGTTTGTGCCCATCTTGCAAAAACAATTTCCAGAGATAAGTGATTTTTATTTGCCGCCCGAGGGCTGTTCATACCGCATTGCGGTGGTTACGATGAAAAAGCAATATGCCGGCCACGCCAAACGCGTGATGATGGGCGTGTGGTCTTTTTTACGTCAATTTATGTATACCAAATTTATTATCGTTACCGATGACGACATCAACGCCAGAGATTGGAAGGATGTTATTTGGGCAATGACCACCCGTATGGACCCACGCCGCGACTGCGTATTTATCGATAACTCGCCTATCGATTATTTAGATTTTGCTTCGCCGATTTCTGGACTGGGCTCTAAAATTGGCTTTGATGCCACCAATAAAATCGGCGGCGAAACCAACCGAGAATGGGGTAAAACCATTACTATGGACGAATCAGTCAAACAGCGCGTCGATCAGATTTGGGACCTGTTAGGCCTCGAACAATGATGACCCAGCATTGACTACCGCCATGCCATTTAATGCAATGCAACTCGGTGAATTACCTCCACTCGGTTTATACATTCATATCCCTTGGTGTGTGCGAAAATGTCCCTATTGTGATTTTAACTCGCACACCACGGCGGCCATCCCCGAACAAGAATATGTCAACGCGTTAATTGACGACCTTGAGCAAGAATTACAATTTGTACAGGGCCGTCCTCTGCAATCTATTTTTTTTGGCGGCGGCACTCCCAGCTTGTTTTCCGGCGCAGCGATTGCTCGTATTCTTACCGCTGTCGAGCAACGTATTCCCTTTGCCGTCGATATTGAAATCACCCTCGAAGCTAATCCGGGCACGGTCGAGCAAGGCAAATTTTCTGCCTACGCCGCCGCGGGGGTCAACCGACTATCCATCGGCGTGCAAAGCTTTAACGCCGACCATTTAAAAACTCTAGGGCGTATTCACAGCAACCAGGAGGCTATCAAAGCAGCGCACACTGCCATCAAAGCAGGGATTAATAATTTTAATATTGATCTAATGCACGGCCTGCCCAAGCAAACCGAGCAACAAGCACTGCAAGATATTGAACAAGCCATCGCGCTGAACCCTACGCACATCTCCTGGTATCAGCTCACCATAGAACCCAATACAGCTTTTTATAGTGCCCCGCCGACATTGCCCGACGATGATCGACTGGCCGACATTCAAGATGCTGGTGAGCATTTACTCAGCCAAGCCAACTTTCAACAATACGAAATTTCTGCTTATAGCCGCAATAAAGCCCAGTCACGTCACAATACCAACTACTGGCTGTTTGGTGACTACATCGGCATTGGCGCTGGCGCTCACGGCAAACTCACCCTGCTGCACGAACAGCAAATTATCCGTCGCTGGAAAACTCGCAGCCCCAAAGACTATCTAGCCAGCGATAAAGAATTTATTGCGGGTAGCAAAGTCCTGCAAGCCGAAGAACTACCGCTGGAGTTTTTTTTAAACAGCTTGCGACTAACCAACGGCTTTAGCTCAGCCCTGTTTCAAGCACGAACTGGCCTGAGCCTCAGCGCTGTACAAACCCAACTGGCTATGCTGAATAATAAAAAACTATTGTCCATCAGCGACCAATCTATCAACACCACACCCTTAGGGCGACGCTTTCTCAATTCAATACTTGCCGAGTTTT